>Ga0209125_1002038_pt1 | contig 16726 bp, 17 predicted proteins | sample BarGraIncub1131A_FD_184503 | JGI IMG/M metagenome (GOLD analysis project Ga0209125, IMG submission 184503) | Arctic peat soil microbial communities from Barrow, Alaska - Barrow Graham LP Incubations 11-31A (SPAdes) (version 2) | ecosystem: Environmental > Terrestrial > Soil > Wetlands > Peat...
CATAGGCTTCAAATTCAGATTTATGCAAATCAACCCATAAAGCCTCTAGTATTTGTTTTTCATTTTTTACTATTGATTTTTTTAAGGTACTCAACTTGTCTATACGAAAATCTAAATCTCTTGTTGCTCCAGAATTGAAATAATTTCTTTGTTTTTCTAAAACCATCTCTATATTATTCATTACTTACTGCTCCCCCCCTAATTTTAGCTTCCAGTAGATTTATAATGCCTAACTCCAAATTTAAACACCTGCAATGCAAGAATGAAGAAAACTATTCCAATAATTGGAGATACCCAAGGTAGCCAAGCTGGTGAATTTAAAGGATCAGTTTTATTTAAAATTCCCATTGCAGGAAAATAATTAACACAAGCTAGTGGAACTACGAAAATAAAGAACTTCCTAAACCAAGAATCATATATAGTTACAGGAAATTGAGCTATTTCTACACCTCCATAGGTAACCATATTAACAACCTCAAGGCTTTGAACCGACCAAAAAGATAAAGTCGCTTGTAACACAAATAACCCAATAAACAAAAATGTGCCTCCAAGGATTGAAATAATTATAAGCATAACCTTAATGAAACTTAAGCTATTATTTAGAGACCACATAGCCCAGCATAGTACTATGAACCCCTGTGTAAACCTACCTATCCTCATCAGCTGAAATTCCTGACCAATAATTTGCAGTACAAGGCTTCTAGGTCTCAAAAGTATTCTGTCAAACTCCCCTGTTCTAACTTTACTATCAAAGGTGTCAAAGCCTCTAGCCCCTGCTTCTGCTATAGCAAAAGCCATGTGTATCATTCCATAAAAAAGTGCAATCTCAGGTAAATTCCACCCTTTTATAGCACCAAATCTATCAAATAAAACCCAAACGCCTATAAAATCTATAAAAGTTATTGCAAAATGAGCTATAGCCATCATTATAAAGGACGCCTTGTACTGCATTTGACTTTGAATTGAAACACTTATATATCTTAAATAAAGTTTAATAGCATTCTTCATTGTTGACCTCCTGTATTCCTCTGGGGCAGATAACAATTCTCAATTGTTATCCCCCTTGTACCTCAACACGTTTTAACCCTCGCGAAATTAACCATTTGCCATATAAAATTAATACAAATGTCCAAATGAACTGATGAAAAAGGAATGGCACTATACTACTTGGCTTTATATTCCCTAAATAAAATCTCATAGGGGTATCCACAAGCCCACTAAAAGGAAGTATTCTAAGTATTGGCTGCATCCAGGTCGGGAATAAGGGTAATGGCACTGTCATACCAGAAAAAATCATAACCACAGCAGGTAATAATCTTTTAATCCCATCTCCTGATATAGTCCATAGCATAGAGATATTAAATAAATTGGTTATAGCGCAAGAAAGCATCAAAGCACCGATAGTAACTAAAATCCATGCTCCAAAGGAGGCCAATGAATTTGGTGGCTGCATACTATACTTTTCTGGCAAGAAAAATAGTGTAACTATAAATAGTGGAATTGCGCGAAGTAAGGTGGGCGCAGTTCTTTGTGCAAATGCCCTACAAAACCAATGATTATATAAATCTAATGGTCTGCATAATTCATAAGCCACATTACCTGAGCTAATCATTTCTTGAATTTCAGAATCACCATTCCAAGGAAGCATCCCTAAAAAAGCTTGACTAATCCATATGTATGTAACTGTTTGTCCATAAGACATCGGTTGAATAGCTGTAGATGAAGCATAAAATGCTGCAATAACCATAACTCTAACAAACCCAAATAAAAATTGTGTACAAATCCCCGCTATAGCTGCAACTCTATACTGTATTAATAACATAAACCTTAATTTCACAATGGATATATAAGCTCTCATATCTTAAATTCTCCATAGAATTTTGCTATTACCTCATCTATAGGTGGATTTTCAATAAACAAATCTTTTATCTTATATTTAGATGATATATTCCATATTAATTGTGCTGGTGTTATTTTATCTGGATTGAAATCTAGATAAGCTCTATTCCCTTCTACTTTTACTACCTTAGCTTCCTCTATAGATATTTCTGTAATTTGCTGCTCCAAGTCTATTATTAGTCTACGTTCTTTAGATACTGTATTTCTAATTTCATTAATAGTTCCATCTAAAAGTATTTGACCTTTTCCAATGACCATAACCCTAGAACATAGTGCCTCAATATCATCCATATCATGAGTAGTTAAAATAACAGTTGTTCCATGTTTTTTGTTAAGCTCTTTTATAAATTCTCTTACAGCCAGTTTTGATACAGCGTCTAGTCCAATAGTTGGTTCATCAAGAAAGAGAATTGGTGGTGTATGAAGTAACGATGCTGATATTTCACATCGCATCCTTTGGCCTAAACTTAATTGACGTACAGGTACCTCTAATATTTGCTGAAGACTTAATCTTTCAACTAATTCATCTTTAGTAGTCTTATACTGAATTTCTGGAATATTATAAATATCCTTCAAAAGTTCAAAGGAATCAATTACAGGCAAATCCCACCAGAGCTGAGAACGTTGCCCGAATACAACTCCTATGTTTTTAACATGAGAAATTCTATTTTTCCAAGGTACATTACCTAAAACCTCACAACGTCCTGAATTTGGCACAAGAATTCCACTTAAGACTTTAACTGTAGTTGATTTTCCTGCTCCATTAGGGCCAATATACCCAACTAATTCCCCTGCATCAAGTTTAAATGAAACACCTTCTAACGCATTTACAGTATTATATTCCCTATGAATAAGGCCTTTTGTGGCATTCCATAACCCTGATTTTCGTTTAGCTACTTGAAAGGTTTTTACTAAGTTTTCAACAATGATTTGCGACATATTATTCCCCCTTGCAGTTCTCTGTAGCACGAAACAATTATTAATTGTTTCGCCCCTCGCAGTTCTCTGTAGCATAAAACAATTATTAATTGTTTTGTCTTTGTAGTTGACCTTTGATCCATTAAAAATTGACGAATCATTAATTACCAAAAAAATCTACTAATGTAAATACTTATATTTATATCGTTTAGTTTCAACTTTTTTAAATATATTGTGTAAAAGCATTAATCTTTGGTAACACTAAATATGAAAAATAGTTTTGGAGGTATATAAATGAAAAATTTTCTAATTTCAGCTATAGTAGATATTATAATAATTTTCTCTTCTTATTTTCTATTTAGAAGTGTTATAAGTGGACCAACCCGTCATAGATTGTATGAAAAGTTTATGAGTTCTTTCGCAAAATTTGTAATTATTATTTTTGTAGCTAGTACCGTAGTAACTGCTCTTACTGCTCTAGTTTTGTACAAAACCCAATATATTGTATATATTAACATAGTGGCTCCTGCCTTAGTTTCTATACTAGTAGGTTTCGTTATGTCTACTGTACCTACCAGAGGTGTAGGTGATAAAGAAAAAGATGCTAAAAAATAGTAATAATAGAGAGCAGTTTATCAGATGATATTAAGAGAATATCATCTAATAAACTGCTCTCTTCTTTTAAATCTTCATTAAATGATTAGCTTAACAAAATCATATACTAATTTAAATCCATATAACATTATAACTACTCCACAGACTATATTTATTATTCTAATAACTACAACATTAAATTTGTCTTTAAACAGTGAAACAATTGTTGCGAGTGAAGTAAACCAGATGAAAGAGGCTGTACATACGCCTATAATAAAGTAGATTCCCATATCTGTTGGCAGTGAAGCTCTCATTCCTCCGAGTAATAAGGATCCATCAATTATAGCTTGGGGATTTAACCAGGTTACAGCGAAACATGTCCATATTATTTTTATAGTAGATTTATTCACATCCACAATTTCTTCAGATTGAGTTTTTGGTACTTGTTTCACAAGTCCTGCTCCAATGTAAATTACCGCCATCCCACCTATTAAAAGAATAGGTATCTTTAGAAGTTTGAACCTTTCCATAAGTGCCCCTACCCCTAAAAAACACGAAAGTGCAAGAGATATATCAAAAAATATAGTAATGAATGCCACTTTGTATGCTTTTGGCTTATTTTTGTATATGGCCGTATTTATTACAAATATATTCTGTATACCTATAGGTGCCACATAAGCAAATCCTAAAAGCAGGCCTTTTATTAAATATTCGTACATTTGTTTCCCCCTACCTATCATGTCCTAAAATAGTTAAATGCTTGTAAGATTGTGTTTCTTTTTAAATTATAGCTTATACTTATTATCATGTATAGGTTGAAATATATTGTAATTTAAAAAAATCTACAAAAGTGGTTTAATTAATACATTTATAAATACTGTTGACATTTATGCATTCCTAATATATAATAGAGAAGTCGTCGGGGTGTAGCGCAGCTGGGAGCGCGCGTGGTTTGGGACCATGAGGTCGCAGGTTCAATCCCTGTCACCCCGACCAAAAAAGAGTTGTCTAACGGCAACTCTTTTTTTATTATAAATTTTTAATACTTTAAGTATAAAACTACTCCTCTTTCACAAGATAAACAATGTTCCACTAAATTTATTGTTTTTTTAATGTTATGCTAATCTAACTTAGGAGTGATTATTTTGAATAAAATCTATAATGAAATTTTTAAAACCCTAATTAAATCATATCATGAAGATAATTTTGAAAACAAGGTACAGGAATTACTGTCAAAAGATAATATTAATAAAACTGAGTTAAGTTCTATAATTTCTTCACTTTGTGGAGTTGACGTAGGCTTTTCAGATAATTACATAGAAGATTTGAAAAAAGCTATCCACACTTATGAATCTAATCACAAAATTGTGAATAAAGTTAAACATTGTAACATGGAATGTACAGATAAACCGGGAAAAACTCTTTGTCAAGCATCCTGCCCCTTTGATGCCATATTAATAGATAGCAAATGTAACACTACCTATATTGATAATGATAAATGCACAGACTGTGGATTTTGCGTAGATGCATGTCCTACCGGTGCCTTAATGGATAAGGTAGAATTTATTCCACTATTAAATTTATTAAAAGGGAATTCTACAATAATAGCAGCTGTGGCACCTGCCATTACTGGACAATTCGGAGAAAATGTTAATATAGATAACCTTAGAACTGCTTTTAAAAAAATAGGATTCACTGATATGGTTGAAGTTGCTTTTTTCGCAGATATGCTTACATTAAAAGAAGCCATAGAATTTGACGAACATGTAAAAACAAAAGAAGATTTAATGATTACCTCCTGCTGTTGCCCTATGTGGGTAGGGATGGTAAAGAAGGTGTACAACAATTTAATTAAACATGTATCTCCCTCTATCTCTCCAATGATTGCTTCAGGTAGAGTTTTAAAGGTGTTAAATCCTGACTGCAAAGTAGTCTTTATAGGCCCCTGTATTGCCAAAAAAGGCGAAGCTAAAGATCGTGACCTTTTAGGTGACATAGATTATGTGCTTACCTTCTCAGAACTTAAAGATATATTCGATACATTAAACATTGAGCCATCAAAACTACAAGAAGATGTATCTAGTGAATATGCCTCTAGGGGTGGCAGGCTTTATGCTAGGACGGGTGGAGTATCTCTAGCTATCGGAGAAGTTATAGAAAGATTATTTCCTGAAAAATATAATTTATTTAATGCTGTTCAAGGAAATGGTGTAAAAGAATGCAAAGAATTGCTTACTAAAGCTCAAACTGGGGAAGTTAATGCTAATTTTATAGAAGGTATGGGTTGTGTTGGTGGTTGCGTTGGAGGTCCTAGATCATTAATTGATTCAAGCTCCGGAAAACGTAGAGTAGATGAATTTGCAAAAAACTCAAAAATCAAAGTAGCTATAGATAGCGATTGTATGAACGAAATCCTAAGTAGAATCGGAATCACTCGTGCTGTAGATTTTAAAGATAAAGATAAGACTAAAATATTTCATAGAGAATTTTAGATGATATTTTATAATACAAATTTAAGCTGAAATATGATACAATATTCAGTAATTGCAACAAATAATTTTTGTGAAGAGGGGAGGGTTTTATGAAAGGATTATTTGAATATATAAGCAATAGAGACATTAACATACTTAGAATTATAAATAATTCTTGGAAGTGTAGGTTTTTAGATATTATAATGCCTGCTATGACTTACTTAGGCTCTTTTTCTTTTATGTTTATATTTTGCACTGGTGCCTTTTTATTAAGTAGTTCCCTGATTCATATCATGGCTGTTAAAGCTATGATTGCTATAACAATTAGTACCGGCATTGGTAAGCTTCTTAAGATAAGCGTTACTAGATTAAGACCTTTTATTGATATTCCAAATTTGAATATAAAAAAAATAGGTATAGATAAATATTCCTTCCCGTCAGGTCATACTACTGGCGCATTTTCATTAGCTGTGATAATAGCGTTATATTTCCCCATTTTTGGATTTATAACTATACCCCTAGCTTGTTGTGTGGGGGTTTCCAGAATGTACATTGGTGTTCATTATCCTACAGATGTCATTGTTGGTGTTATTCTAGGAAGTATCAGTTCTATCCTTACTTATAGATTCTTTTAGATCTATGAAAATAAATAGCAACAGCTATCAGGCCAATTTCGCCGGTAGCTGTTGTTAATTAATGCCCACTAATCCTTTTTAAATCTCAATGTGTTTCTATATTTATTCGTGTTATAATTTTAAAGAGGTGATTAAATGCTAACAAATATTAAAGCTGCAATTTTTGATTTAGATGGTACCCTTATAGACTCTATGTGGGTTTGGGGTAAAATAGATGAAGATTATTTTAAAAATAGAAATATGGATTTACCTTTAAATCTAAAAAGTCAAATAGAGCATCTTAGCTTTGATGACACTGCCGCATATTTTAAAAGTAATTTTGGCATATTAGATACAATAGAAGAAATCAAAAAGGAATGGACGGATTTTGCCTATGTGGAATATCTTAACAATGTAAAGTTAAAACCTGGTGTAATTGAGTTTTTATCTTTACTTAAGACCCTTAATATAAAAATAGGTCTGGCTACTAGTAACAGTAAATCTCTTTTAGAAGCTGTGCTTAAAGCTAATGATATATACCATTACTTTGACTGCATAACCCTTACTGATGAAGTTACTAGAGGTAAAAACTTTCCAGATGTATATTTACTTGCCGCTGAAAAATTAGGTGTAAATCCAGAAGAGTGCATTGTATTTGAAGATATACTTCCTGCAGTTAAAGGCGCAAAAGCCGCTGGAATGAAGGTAGTAGGTGTATATGATAATTTCTCTAAAGAACAAAAGGAAGATATTATTAATCATGCAGATATGTATATAATTGAATATCATGAAATAACTACAGCCATTTAAAGCTCATGCAGTGACATGAGCTTTTTTTTATATGAATTTTTTGGGTTTCTATAGAATACTATATACTAAGGATAAATATAACATTTGCACAAATTTTCGAGTTAAACTCTATTATATTAGTGCATCAATTTTAAATAAGTACTTTAGAAGGAGAGATATTATTGGTTATTTTTCTATTTTCAGTTATTTTGATAGGTTTTGGTGTATATTATTCCATTATGAACCAGAAATTATCAACTCAAAAAACTCAACTTAAGATTATTTCTAGGCAAAATAGAGAATTCAAATCAAAAATTACAAGTTTAAATAATGCTTCTGGACCTATTATAATAAAATACAAACAACCACTTTTTAAAACTGGAACTGCAAAAGAAAGTTGCAGTCTATATTTAAGCCCTATAGAGCATTCACCAGTTCTATCTAATGTAGTTAAAAGCACTCCTGTTGAAATCCAAGATTCCGCTGAGATTTTTGATATTTCATGGTATGAGGTATCTCTAAAATCTCAGACAAATATTAATAATAAAGGGTGGATAAAAAAAGATATCATACTTACCCTAGACGACACCGTTAATAATGAAAGTGGGACTACTACTTAAAGAAATAAAAGGCATATATTTATTCACAATATATGCCTTTTATAATTTTCTAATATTAATCTTTTTTATGTGTTTTTTTACTATGTTTAGTTCCTAAATTATTTACTTTCTTTTCCTTTTCTTGTTGGCTTGCACAAGAAGGATCTTTTTTCTCACCCATATTTTATACCTCCTAAATATTTAATGATAGTATTACATTATATTTTGCTCAATATATAAATTATAATGCTATGAAATTAATAGCAAAAATAAAAATCATGCTGAACTGAATTTCAAGGAATAATTTTACATTTATCCGGATATAATTCTAATATGTAAAATGTGTATAAGGTGAGGTTGATTTTATATGAAAAAAATAAAAGTAAAAGTTGGAATAGATAAAAGTAAATTAATAAAGGGTGACAAAAGGATTATTGCATGTGGCAAGAACTTTTGAAAGATTGTTTAACAAAAGATTACTTGCTTATAATATAATTATTTTAAAAAAAGTCATTTTAAGATTAGAATGAGCTATATAGTAAGTATAAAAAAATGCCTATCTTAAAATAAAATTTGAGATGGTTTTTTTTGTACATTTACAGACATTCTGTTTTACAGTGACGCATTACTATCATTAATTAAGTTTTTTATTAGTTTAAATTCTAATTATGTTATAATTAGAATTTAAACTAATAATCTTGTTAGAACTAAAGGAGTTTAATATGAGAATAATATCCGAAAACAATCTATGTATAAATAGACCATATATAAATTTAAAGAAACTACCAATAAAAACTTCATTGAGAGTTGGTGAAATTACCGAAGCTGGTTTTAAAAGTACTTATATAATAAATCAACATACACAAAACTTATCTACTAATGACAATTACATTCTACAATTTAGTAAAGGAATTCAGAAAATAACGCTTGATACAGAATTATTGAATGAACTTTTATTAGTTGAAGTCAATTATTCATCTAGAAATAGTAATAAATCTTCTTTCAAAGTTTACCTTATTTTAGGTAATATAAAATATTCCTTACCATTTAGTTCATTTCAAGATATTTATGAAAATTGTATGGATATCTTAGCTAGAGAACTTGATGGAAAAGAAGAATTAAATTACATAAAAGAAAGTTTTAACAATTCAGAAAGTGATGAAATCTCAGTAGATGTAAATTTAAATTTAGAAAGATTACAGGAATTTAAAGATAGGGTAAACTACAAAAGAAATATTTATTATTTTGTTATAAATAATATTGCTGCGACTACTTCAAAGTATGATATTAACACTAAACCTAAAGAGATACTAATAAGCAATACTTTAAAAGTTCTAAGATATAACCCTTCTACAAGACTTTATAGCATACTAGAACCTATTAATAAAACAACTAAAATAAAATTAAATGAAACTGATATTATTTGTGACCTCTGTGAAATTAATTTCCCTACTGTTAGCATATGCACTGATTATGGACTTGGAAAATTATTAGATGTTAAAAATAATGTTATTCCAAATACTAATACATTATCATTATTTGCTAATATACTAGACCTAGGATTAGAGGTTCTATAAAAGTGATCTATATAAAAAGAGCTAGAAATTATTCTAGCTCTTTTTAGGGTAAATTACACTATTTTAGTTGTCCACTCTTCACAGTCCCATACATCTGTTACTACATCTTGATAAAATTCTGGCTCATGACAAACTATAATTATACTTCCTGTATATTCTTTTAGGGCCCTCTTTAATTCCTCTTTAGCATCTACATCTAAGTGATTGGTAGGTTCATCTAGGATTAATATATTAGTTTCCCTATTTAAAAGTTTCGCAAGTCTTACCTTTGCTTGCTCTCCACCACTAAGAACAGTAATTCTACTTTCAATATGCTTTGTAGTAAGTCCACACTTAGCAAGTGCAGATCTTACCTCACCTTGAGTGAAGCTAGGGAATTCTTGCCAAAATTCTTCAATACAATTATTTCTGTTGACTCCCTTTATTTCTTGTTCATAGTATCCTATATATTGATAATCTCCTAAGTTTGTATGACCCGAAACAGCTTTGATATCACCCATAAGGCTCTTTAGCAAAGTTGTTTTTCCAACACCATTAGCACCAGTTAAAGCAATCTTTTGTCCTCGTTCCATATATAAATCTAATGGCTTAGATAGTGGGCTATCATATCCAGTGACTAAATCCACAGTTCTAAATATTATCTTCCCTGAAGCTCTTGCAGATTTAAAATTAAATTGTGGTTTTGGTTTATCTTTTGTAACTTCCATTCTATCAATTTTATCCAATTTCTTTTGTCTTGATTTTGCCATACCACTAGTAGATGCTCTTGCTTTATTTTTAGCAACAAAGACCTCAAGTCTAGTAATTTCCTTTTGTTGTCTTTCATAATCAGCTTCCATTTGAAGCCTTTTAGCCTCATGAACTCTCAAAAATTCTTCATAAGAGCCTATATATCTAGTTAACTTTTTATTTTCTACATGATATATTATATTAACTGCATCTTTTAGGAATTCAATATCATGGGATATTAGGATAAATGCACTTTCATAATTTTGAAGATATCTCTTAAGCCAATCCACATGATGCTCATCCAAAAAGTTAGTAGGCTCATCAAGCAGTAGGACATCTGGAGCTTCTAATAAAAGTTTTGCAAGAAGAATTTTCGTTCTTTGTCCTCCACTTAAATCTGCAACATCATTTTCAAGTCCAACATCTTTAAGTCCAATTCCTGCAGCTACCTCATCTATCTTAGAATCAATAGCATAAAATCCATTATTATCAAGCAAGTCTTGAATCGTTCCCATTCTATCAAGTAATTTTTCTAGTTCCTCTGGGGTTGCCTCTCCCATTTTTTCTGTTACATCAAGCATTTCCTCTTCTAAATCAAAAAGATATTTAAAAGCATCCCTTAAAACTTCTCTAATGGTTTTTCCTTTTTCTAGAACAGTATGCTGATCCATATATCCAACTCTGACGCTACTTGACCATTCAACGTCACCTTCATCTGGCATAAGCTTCCCTGTAATAATGTTCATAAAGGTTGATTTACCTTCTCCATTAGCTCCTATAAGCGCTATGTGTTCACCCTTAAGTAATCTAAAAGATACATCTTCAAATATTGATCTGTCGCCAAATCCATGACTCATATTTTTTACTACTAATCTACTCATTTGTTTTTTCTCCTTAATATAGTGTAATTCTATATATTTATTATTTTTTCTATTTTAAAAGTATTTCTACTCATACACTTATTTATTTTTAATAACTGGACATTATATATATGGATTACCAATCAAAGAAAATCCGTCCAATTTTTATCTAAATACCCTTAATTCAAGTGTGCATTTAAAAATCGCACATATATAAGTATAATTTATAAATGAACTTTTGTCAAAAGAATTTTATTTATTTATATTACAACTTAGTTCAATGTGGTATACTACTATAGATAAATAACTTGATTTTTTATTAAAAATTGTTTTGTAACCCTAAAGAACACAGGAGGAATTTAGAATGGCTTGTAAATTTTACTTATATAAAGGTAAAGGCAGAAATGCAGAAAATGGGCACCTTTGGATATATGCAAATGAAATAGAAAACGTCGATGGTGAGTATGAAAATGGAGATATAATTGAAGCATATAATTTTAGAGGAGAGTTTATTGGAAAAGGCTTTATTAATGATGTTTCTAAAATTGCTATAAGAATAATGACAAGAGATATTAATGAAGAAATAAATGAAGAGTTTTTCAGAAAAAGACTTCGCGCTGCTTGGACATATAGAGAAAAAGTTATAGATACTTCTAGTTGTAGATTCTTGTTTGGAGAAGCAGATTTTGTACCTGGAATGATTATAGATAAATATGAAGACTATTATGTTATTCAATCCTTAGCGCTCGGTATAGATAAATATAAAGATATAGTTGTTAATCTACTAACAGATGAATATCATGCAAAGGGCGTATATGAAAGAAGTGACGCTAGAGTTCGCGTGCTTGAGGGAATGGAACAAACAACAGGATTTTTAACGGAGCCCTTTGACACTACTTTCCAAATTGTTGAAAATGGTGTTAAATATTATGTTGACATTGCAAATGGCCAAAAGACTGGATTTTTCCTAGATCAAAAGGAAAATAGAGCAGCTATTCACAGATTATGCAAGGATGCTGATGTTTTAGATTGTTTTACCCACACAGGATCATTTGCCCTCAATGCAGGTATAGCTGGAGCTAAAAGTGTACTTGGAGTAGATATTTCTGACTATGCAGTAGAATGTTCTAGAAAAAATGCAGAGCTTAACGGACTTTCAGATACTGTTAAATTCGAATCCCATAACGCCTTTGATATACTAAGAGAATGGTCAAGAGAAGGAAGACAATATGATGTTGTAATCCTTGATCCACCTGCATTTACAAAGTCACGTTCTACTATAGATGGTGCTACAAGAGGCTATAAAGAAATTAACCTACGCGGTATTAAATTGGTTAAACCCGGCGGATATTTTGTAACTTGCTCTTGTTCTCACTTTATGTACCCTGACTTATTTAGAGATACAATAGCTGAAGCAGCATTAGATGCTAAGCGAACACTTAGACAGGTAGAATTCAGAACTCAAGCCGCAGATCATCCAATACTATGGAATTCAGATGAATCTTACTACTTAAAATTTTATATATTCCAAGTAATTTAAAAGAAAAAAAGTATATGTTACTAGAAATGCTTGTTCAAATGCATTTTACGTAATATATACTTTTTTTAGCGCGCTTGATACTAAATCTTTTTTAATTACTTGAGCTGATTTCGCGCCAAAATCAGCTCAAGTAATTAAAATTTACTACTTTACCCCATTTATAAATATGTCAGTTGGTGATATATTTTTAAATTCATTAACCATATCTTTATCATTTACTTTAATACCCTTTTCCTGAGTCCACTGTTGCCATGATTTTTTAGTTACTTCCGTAAAGTTTTCCCCTGTTAAAGATAATAATCTACCTGTTTTATCTTCACGCATCCACAAACCACATATTTTACCCTTTAAGCCTACGGATATTACATCAAAAGCTTTTGATGTATCATAAGCTTTAGTAACACCATATCCCTTTACCTCAACTGTTTTGCCATTTAAAGTAGACATATCGTATCCAATAGCTTTAGATAACTCATTACAATATTGTAAATATTGTCCTTTAAGTTCTGAACTGTCAATAAAATTTTGTGGGATTTCAACCTCATAACTATATCCACTATTCATCATAATGTTATAGTTATAGCTCTTAAGTAAAGCCTCTAAACTTTTAGTTTGATTTAATGAACTTGATTCTTCCTCTTTATTCATAAACTTAATATTCAGTTTAACTAATCCATTAGCTACATCAACAGTACTACAGTTATATGCCTTAGCCGTTGATTTTAAGTCAATAATTAATTTACTATCATTCTGATTTTTAATAATTTCACACCCACTAATATATTCATTATCAGAAATATTGTACTTCACACTTATAAGTTTTTTATCTATCTCACAATCTTTAAATTCTATAACTAATTGATTTTTATCTTTTATATAGCTAGTACTTGTAACTGGAACATTACTATAAGCTGCAAAAAAATCCCCTTCTTTTCCTGGCGCTGGACTAAAGGTTACACTAAGTAACTCTGCTAAGCTATCAACTTTAGAAATCATATCAGAATTTTTTTCACCAAACACTGTACTCTCGTCTACATTGAAATAAGCCGGTTCTGTGACAGATTTGAAACTTCCTTCCGTATTAGCAACTTGTTTTACTCTAATGCATCTAAGATAATAGGGTGGCGTCCACAGCGGACTCTCAAAAGACTGACCACTCTCAAGAAATAAAAATTCATTTTCATTTATTATTTTAATCAATTTAGAAAATCCGTTATTTACTACTACATCTTTATTTCCTGTTTTCAAATTATACAAATCAAAACTTGAACCATCATATTCTCCACTATATTGGACTAAAACATAATTTTCATTAAATTCTTTTGTGCTTAAAACCTGTTTATAATTTGCTTTTATTTTTTCTATTGTTAGCGGCAATTTATTATTTACTTCATTTATTGTATTTTTTGATTTTATACCATTCTGCTCCAATATAGCATCTACATATACCTTTTTTTTATAAGATTTATTATAATGAGATATACTTAAAGGAATGCCTACAACTATTGTTATAAATAGCACAACTTGAATAAAATCTTTATAGGTAAATGATAATTTCAAATTTTTTCTAAAGGAATTTATTATTTTCTTAATACGTTCGCTAATTGTATTATCCCTTTTATCTATTTCACATTCTATTTTATTCCACACTCTGTCATACTCATATGGATTTAAATTTGTATTTTTTTCTTCACTCTCTATAGATTTTTTTATTATTTCATTGAGCTTCATATTTCGTCTCTCCTTTCTATTAATCAAATTATTTTAGCTGCTTTGTCCTTCAAATACCTTTTACCATGAAATAATCTTGATTTCACAGTACCTTCAGAACAGTTCATTGTATTGGCAATTTCTTTAATAGACATTTCATTGTAGTAAAATAAAACTAATGAAATTCGTTGAAATTCTGGAAGCTCGTATATTACTTTCATTACTTCCGTGCAAAATTCTTGATTCATTATTATACTTTCTGGAGTGTTTATTTCATCATCTTGTATATCAGCATATCCATCATAGTTTTCATTTACATTTATTATCCTTATCTTATTCTCTTTATTAATAAGTTTCCTACAGCAGTTCATAGTAATCCTATATAACCACACTTCAAAAGCACCTATATGTTTTAAATCTCTTATCTTTAGATATACTTGAATAAAAACCTCCTGAAGCACATCTTCAGATGCAGCTTTATCTTTTAAAATAATGTAACTCATTCTGTACACTTTTTCTCTATACATATCAAACAGTTCTTTAAAAGCATCTCTATCTTTAGTTTTTATTCTTTGTATAAGCTGTTCACTAATCAAACTTATCCCTCCTTTTCACATAGCAAAAATTTACTTTACATATATAAGATACCATTAATCTCATAAAAGTTTAATTTTTTATATAATGATTGAAATAATTTTGCAAATAAAAACACGATGCTATTTTTTATAGCACCGTGTTGTTTTTTTAAATTATAATTTCATTCTTATATTCTGGAACATTATCTATAATATCCTTTGTACAGCAGTATTCTAAATCTGCCATAAAACCTAACTCAGTAATCCGTTTATAGTGACTTGCATATTTTATAAAACTATGAATGTCTTCATTGTTTTTATAAATGTAATGAGAAGTTATAGCTATATCTGATAGCTCCGTTTCTACTAATTTTATTACACAGTCAATTATGTAGCCACTACATAAAAAATCATCTATAGAAAATTCGCCGTAAGTTCCTGCATTAACTATTACTACATCTTTATTTAATTCTACTAGCCTTCTTGCTATAGACTTGGCGTTTAACATGGCACCTATTAGGATACTACTTGCACCCACGCAGCCCTTTATAGCTTTAGTACCATTAGTAGTAGTCATAACAAGTGTTTTGCCTTCTATGGTATCTCTAGTGTATTCTAAGGGAGAATTAGAATAGTTAAACCCCTCTATTTTTAATGCATCTCGCTCTCCTCCAAGCATAAACTCCTCTTTGCTATTTCTCACAATATCAGCTGCGGCATCCACGGTTAAAACAGGAATGACACCCTTGCATCCATTATTCATTGCAGTGATTATTACACTAGTTGCCCTAAGCATATCTATTACTACCACTGTTTTATTTTTTATCTTTTCTTTTTTTATATCATCCGCAGAAACTATTATATCAATTTTCATATCATTCGCCATCCTCTTTAAAAATTCTTTTGTTTTATGGAGCACATATATAATTATAGAATAACTGGGGACAGTTAACAACTTTTTAAAAAAATAACTTGGGTAACCTGGGGACGGTTAACAACTAGTTAAACTATTAGCTTAAGAATATGAATATCATCATAAACTATAGGGAATAATTTTAAAGAAAATCTTACGAACAGGGGTGATTTTTTATGGCACGAAAGACAAGACTAAAAGCGGCTGACGCTATATTTCATATTATGTGCAAAAGTATCAGCGAGGTTGATTTATACAGGGATCATGAAGATAAGGAAAAGTATTTGTCACTTGTAAAGAAATATAAACAGCTCTATAATGTTAAAATTTACGGGTACTGTCTTATGGATAACCATGCACATTTATTGATTGATGCTAATGGCGCAGATATATCAAAAGTAATGCACGGAATAAATTTTTCTTATGCAATGTACTTTAATAAGAAACACAAAAGAGATGGACATCTTTTTAAAGATAGATTTAAGAGCATAATAGTGGATAATGAGCAATATTTGAAGACTGTATCCTTATATATACATAATAATCCTACAGATATAGGCGAATTTAAAGATTGTCCTGAAAAATATGCTTTTTCTAGTTTAGGAATCTATATTGGTAAAAGACGTGACCATTTCAACATAGTTGATTATGGTTTTGTCTTAGGCTTTTGGGGGAATAACCTTAACACTGCAAGGAAAAACTACTATAGCCTTATTGGTGGATGCGACGACGAAAAATTAAAAGAAGAATTTGAATTCAAAGATGAAAATTCAGAATATAGAAGTGGAAGAAAGATACTTGTAAGAAATTTTTCATCTGAAGCTGTGATGGAATTTATAGCATCTAAGATGAATATATCTAAGTTTCATCTTAACATTAAGTACAGTAGAAAACTTGTTGGGGCAAAAGCTTTAACCGTTATTTTAATGAGGAGTCTT
>Ga0209125_1002042_pt1 | contig 16706 bp, 7 predicted proteins | sample BarGraIncub1131A_FD_184503 | JGI IMG/M metagenome (GOLD analysis project Ga0209125, IMG submission 184503) | Arctic peat soil microbial communities from Barrow, Alaska - Barrow Graham LP Incubations 11-31A (SPAdes) (version 2) | ecosystem: Environmental > Terrestrial > Soil > Wetlands > Peat...
TTCCTCTTCTATCCGTGAACTGACTGCCGATTCCCACGGCTGGATCCGTTGTGACGGATTGCCCAAAGGGGGCTACCGGATCGAAGTCGGGAAAGATTCCCTTGCGGCCGGATTTGAATTCAATCTTGCAGATACTTTAAGCGCAAAGTCCTATGGTTCCCTGTGGTTAGCTAAGGCCGGTTCTTTGAAAGGGCGTGTTCCGCTCCCGGTAGGGGTTAAGCAGGCTTCGGTGCAGGTCTACGGCTCTGAACATGCTACGCTTACCGATTCCAATGGAAACTTCGAGCTCAATGGCCTTCCGCAAGGTCTTGTCCGTGTGCGGGCCTACACGGCCTCCGAACCTTCTGTGCTTGCAGATGACCTGGCTTTGGTGCACTCCGGCACAGATGTGATGATGGGAACCTTGGCTGCTCCCATTGTGGTAAACGAGGATCATTTGACTTGGCGCTTTTCCCGGATTCTTCATGCCGATTCGCTCGTGTATGACTGGATGCGCCCGCTTTCTGACACCACCGTCCTCACGATTCGCCTCGACAGCAACAGCTTTGACTTTTCCCAGGCCTTGGCTGACGGTCGTGACTTGCGCATTGAAGACCAAACTGGACGGCCATTGGTGCACGAACGGGTCTTATGGGACACTGCGCTTGGAAGGGCTGTGGTGCGGGTACGCATGGTTACCACAGGGCTTGACTCCAATACGACGATCCTAATGCGGTGGGGGCATCAGGGTGCCCTTGCTCTAGGTAGCGCAGGTCTGTGGGATGGTGTCCCTGACTCACTGCACAGAGACTTTACTGTCCTGACGCTTGGTGATTTCGAAAAAGGAGTTGCCAAAAGCGACCTTCCATATCCACTTCCGGCGACCTATTGGTACTTTGTAGCCTCGGACAGCGCGATGATTGACAACAACCTGCTTTCCAATTTTACCAACTCACTACAGCCTGCAGGCCTCGGGAGAACTGGTTACGCGGTTCATCTTTCTTACCAAGCAACTCCTCCGCATTGGGTACTGATTGGGACTGGGCTCGGACCGGAGCCGCATTGTTTGGCTGCATTGGATTCAGTGGTATTCTGGGCGCGTGGCGAAGGGCAGCTTTCCTTTGCTCTTGACAACTTGAGCGGTCCGGGTACCAAAGCCTGGGTGCATTTGCCTCTCGATACCACTTGGACCCGCTATAGCGTCACGCCAAAGGATTTTCTCCCTGCCCAGGAAGGAACATTTAATGTAGGCTGGGACGGCTTGCGCGACTCGGTCACCAACATCACGTTCTTGATCAACAATGGAAATAACTTATGGCTGGATGGTGTCACGCTGTTCGGTATTGGTATTGATGATCTGCTCCCGAACCAATAGTGCTACGTTTTGTATACTAGTAGGGAATTACCCGTTTGACTCCACCTCCAAGAAATGTGGGGCTGCAGCAGAACAAGGTGTATCCGACAGTGCGCAAATAGTGTATTGTTGAATCACAAAGCACTGCGAGTAACCTCCACATTCTGCTGGCAGACGTTATTGGGAAGTGGGCAAACTCGCAATTCCCGGGAAAAATGCGGTTGAAATCATGGGTGGAGTTAACCGAGTAATTCCCATTTGGTGGCACTTTTGCACTATTGATTAAAATCACTCGTCGCATCGTGCATCTCGCCCTGCGGACATCATCCATGTCTGCATGGTTGCACCAATTCGCTTCATTGCGCTGAATAGAGGTGCTTGTATTCATTTTACTTGGAGTATCGCGGTGGATTCCTTAGGTCAATATTTCTCATTTTTGCATGTACTCGATGTTTCTGCAAAGCCAATCTTCCACAATATGCCTTCCCAGTGGTTTGCTGCGCTTGTACTAAGCGGCGGAAGTTACTTTTTCTTGCTTGTGCTTCGCAATGTGGTGGTGCGTCGTTTTGGCAAATACGCAGAGTCCACGCCGAATCAGGTTGACGATTTCGTCGTCGAACTTCTCCGGAAGACCGGTTCTTGGTTCCTTGCTGCTATTGCTTTGTATCTGGGGAGTTTCGCGCTAACCTTGCATGCCGGTTTTCATTTGCTCGACCGTAGTCTCTTTGTGATCACGTTTATTCAGGTCGGTATCTGGGCGACAATGATCCTGAACAGTATTTTGCTGCATTCGCTCAAGTCAAACCCTCAAGATTCCTCGAAGAATACCGCGATCATTGCGTTCCGATTCTTGGGCAGAGTGGTGATCTGGTCGATAATTCTTTTGTTGATCCTCGACAATGTGGGCATCAAAGTGATCTCCCTTATGGCTGGTCTCGGTGTGGGCGGAATCGCCGTGGCCCTGGCAGTGCAGAACATCCTTGGCGACCTGCTCTCTTCAGTCTCCATCGTCCTCGACAAGCCCTTTGAAATCGGTGATTTCATTGTCATTGGTGACTGCATGGGCACGGTGGAACAGGTCGGTCTTAAAACCACGCGCATCCGCAGTTTAAGCGGCGAACAGCTCATCATCTCCAATAGCGATATGTTGAGTAGCAGAATCCATAATTACAAGCGCATGTATGAGCGCCGAATGGTCTTTTCTCTAGGAGTTACCTATCAGACTCCCAGAAAACAGCTCTCCGAGATTCCGGTCCTATTGAAAGAAATCATCGAGAAAATTCCTAAAACCCGATTTGAACGGGCCCATCTCAAGGCCTATGGAGATTCGGCGATTGAGTATGAATATGTGTACTGGGTTTTGGATCCCGACTTTGGCTTATCCATGGATATCCAGCAGCAACTCAACTTTGATCTCTATGACGCATTTATCGATAGAGGCGTTGAATTTGCATACCCAACCCAGACGATTCATCTTGTTAGTCCTAAGCTCCCAGTAGCTCCTTAATGCCCCTGAGCGGGATTGGTGCCCAGTCGGGACGGTTTTCTATTTCGTAGGCAATCTCGTAGAGCGCTTTCTCGAGGGTGTACATCCGCAATAGCTCAATGCGCTTGCTAAGGGTTGAAGGAAGTAATGGCGATTTCCGCATCGTTGCAAAATACGCATCTAAATACTCCAAGGATAGCCACTGGGCAGCGCACCTTGCCCAAATGGCACTGGATCCCTTAGGGTCGACATCAGGATGCTGTTTGATGTAGTATTCAGCGGCATAGCTGAACGAGCGGATCATTCCTGCGACATCGCACAAAGGGGAGCGCTTGATGCGTCTCTCGGCCAAAGAACGTGCGGGTTCGCCTTCAAAATCGACGAAGATAAAATCTTTACCAGTATGAAGAATTTGACCAAGATGAAAATCACCATGGATACGAATGCGAAGTCCGTTGTCCTTGCTTGTCTTGATGTAGTCAAACGTCTTCAGGATCAAGGGCAGCATTTCCATGAACTGCTGTCCCAGTTTTTCTTCGGAAGAATCGACGACACTCAAGGTCGCCTCTACCTTGAGCTTGACCCGCTGAGCCAAGTTGCGGAAAGACTGGAACATGGATCTCTGATAAAAAGAGGTAAACGGTTCAGGAGCAAAATTTTCGAGCTTCTTGGATGCCCCTAGCGCTAAATGCATTTCCGCAGTCCGCTCCCCGAGTTGATGGGCAACCATAGGCAAATGGGAAAAACGGTCAGAGAGGGCCGCAAAGGGATTTGTGCCCATGCGATCTAGAACTGACTTGCCCTCTTGGTAATAGCTGTTGGGTTCCCCTTTCATTTCATCGACAAATCGAGTAATGATGGTTTCAAACATGGACCACGCATCGGTCTCGGATGCCGCATACTCCTGGAGGATGCCCATTGCATACTTTTTACCCTTGCACTCATAATTCCATGTACCCGCGATAATGGGAGAATTCTTGAATTTCTTCGAGTGCTCTAAATACTCCCCAAGTTCTGGTTCAGGGTGGATGCCATCCTCGAGTTTGCGATATAGCTTCAGGAAATATTGGCCTGGAAACAATACCGATGAGTTGCTTTGCTCTAGTCCTGTCAATTTCGGAGAAACAAGTTTTACTGTTTTCAGCGAACTTTTAAAGAGTTGAGGAACTAAATAGCCAACAATACCTGCAACCGTTTCCTCTCGGGCAAGACATTCCACGAGCGACAAACAGAAGGGCGTATCGATCATGGAGTCATAGAGAATTCCCTTAGGTACATCAGCCTTCTTGGAGCGAAACTCAACCAAGACAAGCTTGGGTGCTTCCTGCAGGATATTCTGCATGCGTTCCCCTTCCGCAAAATTGACTGGTATCGAATATACTTCATTGGGGCCCTCAAGGAACCTGACTTCAACAATGAGAACGGAGCCGCGGTTATCCGAACCTTCTGCATCTAAAAGAATCTGATCCAATAGTTCGACTTTACTGATCAGTCGCGTTTTGGACATAAACCAGCGCGCCTTGGGAAGGTATGTTCTTAGGCCATTTTCGAGAATCTTGCGGATGGAGCTGGAAAAGAATTGTTCCATGGGCTTACGAGGAAAATCAGCCCCCTCCGAATCCAGGAGTAGTTTTTGACTTGACTCCAGGGTCTCTTGTTTTTGAATTTCAAACAAGTAAAGGAAATGCGGAGAGAGGCTTATAAAATAAGGCTTAGCTTCAATGGCAGGGAAGGTAATGCGGTCGTTCATTTCGACAGGAGTAAAGCCAATGAACTCGGTCAAGTCGAGTTGAGTGTGTTGAACCGTATTCGATAGATTTGCTACACAAAGAACAACCTGGTTACCAAAACGTCGCAGAAATACGAGAATTTTTCTGTTTTTGGGATAAAGAAATTCAGTGGATCCACGCCCAAAAATGGGGTTTGATTTTCTGAGGGCAATCATCTTTTTAGTCCACCACAATAATGAGTATGGGGACTTCGATTGGTTCTCTGCGTTGACGGTTTCGTAATGACATTCGGGTGAGACCACCACGGGCAAATAAAGACGCTGTGGGTCGGCTTCGGAAAATCCAGCGTTACGGTCTGGACTCCATTGGAACGGCGTGCGTACGCCATCTCTGTCACTCAAAAAATGATTGTCGCCCATGCCAATCTCATCGCCGTAATACAAAACAGGGGTGCCCGGCAATGCAAAAAGAAGGGAATTAAGCAGCTCAATTTGTCTACGGTCATAGCCAAGTAACGAAGCAAGCCTTCTGCGGATACCCAGATTGATGCGGGCTTGATTGTCCGACGCGTACATCGTGTACATGTAATCGCGTTCCTCGTCGGTCACCATTTCCAGAGTCAACTCATCATGATTACGTAGGAACGTTGCCCACTGGGCATTTTCAGGGATAACGGGTGTCTGGGCAAGAATGTCGCAAATGGAATAGCGGTCTTCCATTTTAAGGGCCATGAACATTCGTGGCATGAGAGGAAAGTGGTAGCACATCTGGCATTCATCGCCGTTGCCGAAGTAGGCCACTGCATCTTCAGGCCATTGATTCGCCTCAGCTAAAAGGACGCGGTTCTCAAAATTTTCATCCACATGTGCGCGTAAGGACTTGATGAACGTGTGTGTTTCTGGCAGGTTTTCGCAAGAAGTTCCTTCCTTTTCGAATAGATAAGGTATTGCATCTAAACGCATGCCATCTACACCAAGACCCATCCAGAAATCGACGATACGGAAAATTGCTTTCTGGACTTCTGGGTTTTCAAAATTCAGATCGGGCTGATGGGAATAAAAGCGGTGCCAGTAGTATGCTTTTGCGACTCGGTCCCATGTCCAATTGGATGTTTCAAAATCATTGAAAATTATTCGAGCGTCGCTGTATTTTGTTTCCGAGTCGCTCCATACATAGAAATTATGCCAGTGCGACCCTTTGCTTGCACGTCTTGACTTTTGAAACCATTCGTGCTGATCCGAGGTGTGATTAATGGCAAGCTCGGTAATGACCTTAATGTCTCTCTTATGGGCTTCGTGAAGAAATAGCTTAAAGTCATCCAAAGTGCCATACATCGGATGGATATTGAAATAGTCGGAAATGTCGTATCCATCATCTTTCAGGGGTGATGGATTGAAGGGCAACAACCAAATAGCGGTAATTCCTAAATCTGACAAATAGTCGAGCTTTTCAATCAGTCCACGGAAATCGCCATAGCCATCGCGATTGCTGTCCCGAAATGCGCGCACATGCAATTCATAAATGATGGCATCTTTGTACCACAGCGTGGGGGATGTTTTGATTATTTGACTAGTCTTTGGTGAGATTTGTCCCATGAACATCCCTATGTACTGTGTAATTCATTGTATCTAGAAAGTGGAGTTTGTGCAATGATTCCGTTGTCAGTTTGTTCCCGTAGCTCCTGTGGAATCAGAACCTTGGCTCATTGCATTGTAAAGTTCGGCTGACGTTAGCTGTGGAGGATTATTTGGGTTTTGGTTCGGGTTAACATCCTTTTCTGTTTTAGAAGCGTGAATGCAACTGGGATTGCCCGACACAATCGAAGTGATTTCATTTTGCCTCTCTTAACAGACTATAAATATGAATGGCAAAAGTCAATCAGATGGCGAGGTCAGTAACAGTTAACCGAGGCTGTTATGGACATTTATCGCGATTTGATCATTATGATTTGTATTATGAATGTTGAACTATCCATAAGCATCAGAAAGTGAGACTATATGAACATTAAGCCCGGAATGCCTTATCCACTTGGTGCAACTTGGAATGGACATGGTGTAAATTTTGCTCTATTTTCAGAGCACGCCGAAAAAGTTGAGCTTTGTCTCTTTGATTCCGTAGATTCCTTGACAGAGTCAAAACGCATCGAGTTAACAGAAAAAGACGATAATGTATGGCACGCTTCCATCGAAGGGCTCTGGCCTGGTCAGCTCTATGGTTATCGAGTCCATGGACCTTATGAACCAGACAGAGGTATGCGTTTCAATCCCAGTAAAGTACTACTGGATCCTTATGCAAAGGCTATTGGCAGAGCTATTGAGTGGTCTGACGCGATGTTTGGATATGCTATCGGTGATGAAAATGCGGATCTGTCAGTGGATACTCGTGATAATGCCTCACTTACTGCGCTAGCTGTTGTCGTCGACGAGGCTTTTTCATGGGGCGATGACAATCATCCCAATACACCGTGGCACAAAACCTCGATCTATGAATTGCATGTAAAAGGATTCACAAAGCTCAATACGGCCATTCCTGAGAATATGCGTGGAACCTATGCCGGCCTTGCTTCCGATGAAAGTATTGCGCATTTCAAATCCCTGGGTATCACAGCAATTGAGCTTATGCCAGTTCATTACCATGCCAATGACCGATACCTGATCGAAAAAGGTCTCTCCAACTATTGGGGCTATAATACCGTTTCCTTTTTTGCTCCGGATCCCAGGTACACCCGTTATGGAAATCCCAATGAAACCGTGCGGGAATTCAAATCGATGGTCTGCCGCCTTCATGAAGAAAAAATTGAGGTGATTCTTGATGTCGTCTATAATCATACTGCAGAAGGCAATCACTTAGGTCCGACGCTATCGCTACGTGGTATCGATAATGTAGTGTACTATCGCACAGTAAGCGATAACCAACGCTATTACATGGATTACACTGGTTGTGGAAATACCCTCAACATGCAACACCCCCGCGTCTTGCAATTGATCATGGATAGTCTCCGCTACTGGGTTATCGAGATGCATGTGGATGGTTTCCGCTTTGACCTTGCTTCTGCCCTAGCCAGGGAACTTCATGAAGTCGATAAGCTCGGAGCTTTCTTTGATATTCTGCATCAGGACCCAGTTCTCTCCCAAGTGAAACTGATTGCGGAGCCATGGGACCTTGGAGACGGGGGGTATCAAGTAGGCAATTTCCCCTTGGGCTGGACAGAGTGGAATGGCAAGTATAGGGATTGCGTGCGAAGCTTCTGGAAAGGGGATGGGGGAACCGCCTCGGAGTTTGCGACCCGCATCACGGGAAGCAGCGATCTCTATGAATCCAGCGGGCGTCGTCCCCATGCAAGCATTAACTTTATCACCGCCCACGATGGGTTTACTCTTCATGATTTAGTCAGCTACAACGAAAAGCATAATGATGTAAACCAAGAAGGTAATAATGACGGTGAGAGTCACAACAACAGCTGGAATTGTGGAGTCGAAGGCCCCACCGACCTGATTGATGTCAATCTGATTCGCGAAAGACAGAAGCGAAACTTTATCGCAACACTGTTCCTCTCGGAAGGTGTCCCGATGCTCTCTCATGGAGACGAGATGGGGCGCACGCAGCAGGGCAATAATAACGCGTATTGCCAAGACAGTGAACTTTCCTGGGTGCATTGGGATCTGGACCCGATCCAGAAAGGGCTTATGCGCTTCACACAAGCTATTACCTCAATTTGGGCTGCCAACCCCGTATTTCAGCGTCGCACATTTTTGAGTGGTCGATCTTCAATCGGAGGAAAGGTCAAGGATGTACATTGGCTTCACCACTCCGGCAAAGAATTTTCAGACAACCAGTGGAGTAAACAATCCCTTCGCTGTTTTGGTATGTATTTGATTGGCCATGCAATTGATGATGTCAATGAGGATGGAGACCGAATTATCGGAGATTCCTTTTTGTGTCTATACAATTCAGCCCACTTCACCAAATCATTTTCCTTGCCACATCCGTCCATCGGTTTTCAATGGAAGCGAGTGATTGACACCTCCTTCATCGAACAAGAATCAGTCCTACTCCGCAAAGGGATTCGCTACGCACTCAGAGACCGTTCTTTTGTGCTACTTCAATTGGTAAAAGTAAAGTGAATTCACAAATGATAGGTTGCTGGTTCGAATCCGGAATTGCGTATTTCAGGGTCTATGCATCTAAAGTATCGACAGTTCAAATTCATCTATTGAACTCAAATTCCATATTTGAAATGATAAAGGATAATGATGGTCACTGGATATTCCAAAGTAACGAATTTAAACCCGGCGACCTTTACCAGTACTCCATAGACCATCAAAATGCGTACCCTGATCCTGCGACCCGGTTTCAACCCGAAGGTGTACACGGCCCCTCCATGGGAATCGACCCCAGGCAATTCCATTGGCAGAACCCACATCCGGGTATTCCTGATCCATCCTCACGGATCATCTATGAACTGCATATTGGTACCTTTACGCCACAAGGCACTTTCCTTGCGGCCATAGACCGACTAGGCTACCTTCGTGATCTGGGGGTAAACTGTATCGAACTTATGCCAGTGGCGGATTTTCCTGGAGAACGGGGCTGGGGCTACGATGGTGTTTCCATTTTTGCGCCCGCCCGCTGCTATGGAACCTGCTCAGATCTGCAGCACTTTATTGATCGTGCACATCAATTTGGATTATGTGTGCTTTTGGATGTTGTATACAACCACCTAGGCCCAGATGGCAATTATACTGGTGTCTACAGTGATACCTACTTAAATCCCAAGCATCAGACTCCATGGGGTGACGCTCTTAACTATGACGGTAAAGGCAGTATTCCCGTTCGCAATTACTTTATTCAAAATGCCTTGTTCTGGCTAAAGCAATACCGCTTCGACGGCCTGCGCCTTGACGCGACACACGCTATTTGCGATGACAGTCCCATACATTTTCTCAGTGAATTGACGCAGAGTATTCGCAGCCAGATTCAAGAGCGAGATGTGCTATTGTACGCCGAAGATCATCGCAATCCGGCCTATTTTTGCCAAGAAATTGCGGCGCACGGTTTTGGGCTCGACGGTGTGTGGGCAGATGACTTGCATCATCATCTACGCAGACATACCGCTTTTGACAATGAAGGGTATTTTGCACCCTTCGATGGCACGGTGGATAATATCTGTAAAACCCTAGAGCGTGGATGGTTCAGGGATGGAAGCTTGTCGCAAGGCATTCTGGCAGAGGGGACAGACCCGTCGCAACTTGACTACTCCAAATTCGTAGTTTGTATTCAAAATCATGACCAAATCGGTAACCGCGCCATGGGCGAGCGAATTCATCACCAGGTTACTCCCAGCGTGTATAAAGCATTGAGTGCGCTCTTATTGTTCGCTCCAGAAACCCCGCTGCTCTTTATGGGGCAAGAATGGGGCTGCTCCACGCCCTTTCAGTTCTTCACAGATCACGAGGCGCAATTGGGGGCCATGGTTACCCAGGGACGCCGCAAGGAATTTAAAGGCTTCAAGGCTTTCGCTGATCCCGCCGCTCGTGAACAAATTCCAGACCCCCAGGCGCTGACGACCCTAACTCGCAGTAAATTGAATTGGCAAGAAATTTCACATGCTGAACACCAGGGAATTATTGAGCTCTATAAGCGTTTACTGAATATCCGCTTACATCACCCAGCCATGAAATCCGTGTTGCGTACGGATTTTAAGACTTTTGCCCTAAGCAGACATAGCTTAGCGATGATCCGCCGAAGTGGCGATTCTACTGTGATCTGTATCATTTGTTTGCAGCCCACCGGTGAGTTACTTCCAATTCCACCTACGGAGACGGGTTATTCCGCATGGTGTCCTATCCTCTTAACTGAAGAAAATGGCGCAATGGCCGAAGCGCAAATGCTGCACTTCCAAAGTGCCGGGGCATGGCTTGCGGAATCATTGCACCAACATTGACTGGAAATTTTTTATGAGCATTCCTTTATCGACCTATAGACTCCAATTAAATGCCAATTTTCCTTTCGGTAAAACGACTGAAATTGTCGATTATTTAAAACGCTTAGGAATTGGCGCCGCCTATTTGAGTCCTATTCTCCTTGCCAAGCCCGGAAGCACTCATGGGTATGATATCTGTGACCATAGCCGCATTAACCCCGAGTTGGGTGGTGATCTTGAATTCGACCGGCTCTCCGAGGCTTTGCAAAATGCGGGGCTAGGGTGCGTTGTTGATTTTGTACCGAACCATATGGCCGCTGATCCTGCCAGTAATCATTGGTGGTGGGATGTGCTTGAAAATGGCCCCTCATCCCCCTACAGTCCCTATTTCGATGTGGATTGGTTTCCCATTAAACCAGAATTGCGAGGAAAGGTTCTTTTGCCCGTTCTGGGTGACCAATATGGCATCGTTCTGGAACGAGGAGAACTGAAGATCGGCATCGAAAATGGTGCGCTGATCTTAAACTATTTTGATAAAAAATTCCCCTTAAACCCCAGAATGGCAGGAATGGTTTTGCAGCCCGCAGAAGGGGATTCACTTCCATTTACCGATCCTGAATTTGCTGGTGAGTTCTTAAGTATTCTGACATCCCTCCGTAATTTGCCTGCCTATTTGGAAACCGATTCCGCCAAGACTCTAGAGCGTCAGCGCGAGAAAGAAATCGCTAGGAAGCGCCTAGTCCAGCTCCTTGTATCAAGCCCTGAAGTAAATGATTATGTCAAGCAATGCATCGCAGCCATAAACGGTGTGGCCGGGGTTCCTGCCTCTTTTGATCGTTTGCACGCCTTGCTGGAAAACCAGACTTATCGGCTTGCTTACTGGAGAACGGCAGGTCAAGAAGTCAATTATCGTCGGTTTTTTGACATAAACGATCTTTTGGGGGTCCGAATGGAAAATCCCGAAGTCGTCAACGCCACCCATGCATTTCTGATGTCGCAAGTTGCCGAAGGCCGCATTACAGGAATTCGTCTCGACCATATTGATGGGCTCTATGACCCCGAACAATATCTGGTACGTCTCAGTAAGATGCTCAAAGAGGCTACACTGGTCTGTGGAAATCCCTCCGCTCCCATTTATGTCGTTGTCGAAAAAATATTATGTGGCGAAGAAGTGCTCCCAACTAGTTGGCCCGTACATGGAACCACTGGCTATGAATTTCTCAATGAAGTGAATGGGTTATTTGTCGACCCTGCAGGAATCAAGTCCCTGCTGAAAGTCCATTCGCTCTACACCAAAAAAATGCGCAGCTACGCCGACGAAATTCACAAGTGCAAGCGACTAATTCTCGATACCTCCATGTCCAGCGAGCTGAATGTTCTCGCCAATATCCTGAATCGGATGTCTGAAGCTGATCGCAAGTGTCGGGATTTCACCCTCGAAAATCTCCGCAATGTGATCCGTGAAGTGATTGTCTGCCTTCCGATCTACCGTACCTATGTGCGCCCTGAAGAGCAATCGAGCATCGACCGTATGGCCATTCTGCAGGCACTAGAAATTGCCGATCATTTGAATCCTGCCATTGAAGCTTCGATTTTTCAATTTCTAAAGGTTGTGCTCCTGCCGTTTGAACCTTGCGATCTAAACACGCCGGGTGCTTCGCTTTCGATTCAGGAACGCATTGATTTCACCATGCGCTTTCAACAGCTAAGTGGACCGATTCAAGCGAAAGGCGTCGAAGATACCGCATTTTACCGGCACTGCATTTTGCTTTCGTTGAATGACGTCGGAGGCGAACCCGGTTCTTCTGGCGTTTCGTCTGAAAAGTTCCATTCCCGTATTCAGCAAAGAATGACTCATTTTCCAAATTCAATGCTCACCACCTCCACGCATGACACCAAACGAGGTGAAGACTCCAGAGCGCGTCTGTCGGTGTTGTCATGGTATGTTGCCGCATGGAGACACACGGTCAGTAAAGTGTCCAAGGTTGCAAAAGGACTCCGGATTGAATCAAGAAGTGGAACTATTCCTTCCCGTGCCGACGAGTACTTTATTTACCAGGCTTTGCTGGGTAGTTGGCCCATTGCTGCCAATGGATCTGCGCTTCCTGCGGACAAGGCATTTGTGGAGCGTTTGCATGATTTTCTGATTAAGGCGGTCCGCGAGGCTAAAGTTCGCACCAGCTGGATCAATTCCGATGAAGAGTATGAATCTGGTTTGTGCCGGTTTATCGATTCCCTGCTGCTGGGGAAAAGTCGTTCCAGTTTTAAGAAAGCATTCTTCCCCTTGGTCGACCTGATTGCGAAGCAAGGGGCTTTGAACTCTCTTGCACAGCTTGCCATTAAATGCGCATGTCCAGGTGTACCAGACATCTATCAAGGTACGGAGCATTGGGACCTCTCCTTGGTCGATCCCGACAATCGTCGTCCCGTGGACTATCGATCCAGAGATACTAGTTTGTGTGATATGGAATCCTATATTCACCCAGAGACATGGCCAGAGAACCGCAAAGAATGGATGGATAAGCTGCTGTTGGATTGGCCCAGCGGTAAAATTAAGCAATATGTTATGGCGCGAAGTTTGCGTTGGCGCAGTGCCTTTCCTGACCTGTTCATCGAAGGGGACTATAAGCCTCTCACGTCTATAGGCAATGAAAATTCCGTGCTATGTTTTTCCCGGCACAAAGGCACACAGAGGCTCATCGTATGTGCCCAGACAAAAATGCGAGCAACTCAAGGGCCCATTTACGTTCGCATACCCCAGGACTGGAACATGACAAGTGCGGTGGATATTTACACCGGCCAAACGATTCCTGTTGGAATTAATGAGAATGAACGCTGTCTTGAATTATCCGCTTCATTTCAAGAGTTCCCGGTCATGTGGCTATGGACAATTGCAGACGAAAGTCCGGAAGCCAAATCATCCTAGATATGGCTGGATAGATCATTACGAAATGTCAATACGCCAACATCAAAGACATCATGGCAACTGTGATTCAAAGGAATGGCGATGGTTCACTCCTGAAAATTGCAGACATCGCCGACGTTACGGACGCGATCAAAGATCCTGATGGTATTTATCGTGCGAGCGGAAAACCTTCGGCTGGAATGATTGAAGCAGACGGCAATTCGCCTATCCAGATCGTTCTGATAAGCGAGAACCCCATGCGGCTCTGCAGTCCTTGGGAATGCAATGACCACTGGACAGTTTCAGCTGGCGACTTTGGATCTTTCCCGTCGTGCAGTCGCTGCAGTTCCTGTCATGGAGCAATGCCGACTTCAAGCTCGATGACATCTGGTATTACGGCCCGTTGCCTTGAAATTGGAGGTTCCTTCGAAAAATGAGTGGGTATATCATAATCCATATGGAATAGGAAAATCTAGCTTGTCTGCGGAAAAACTCGTCGCCCACCCGTGCGACCCCTGGTCGCCAATCTCCACAGGAGCTCCTCGACTTTTTCCTTGCATCCAACTAGCTTCCCTCATCCCTTGTTACGCTGACTCATTTTTCGAAGAAACCCGTTGGCGCTTAAGGTACGGACAATAATCTAGCGAGCTAGAACTGTCCGTAGACTCCTTCATTAGTAGTTAGGTTTCTCAAGGTTACCCACTCAAATGTCGAAGGAGCCAAATGAGAAAAGCCCCCCAGGTTAGAACCTAGGAGGCGAAAATATCATTATAATATCGTAATGAAACTACTCGATCACGATGGACTTGAGGATCACGCCTCGATCCGTCCTGAGGATTACCAAACGGAAACCGGGGCTTGGATTGTCCAATACTACGGAATTACCTTCGAAGTGTACGTTCTGGGAAACGGCTCCGCTCGGAGCGTAAACCTTTGCTGCGAGCAGCTTGTAATCACCAGACAGGTACAGGCGGTTGGAGCGCGGATCGAAATGGGCCGGATTTTGATTTGCCACCGTAGTACTCAAGTTTGCCGTGGTGCCCGATGATGATACCGCAATGCTGGACGATGATACCGCAACGCTGGACGACGACACCGCAACGCTTGATGATGATACCGCAACGCTGGATGATGACACCGCAACGCTCGACGACGAAACTGCAACGCTGCTTTCGCCTTGGATGAAGACCATGGAAGTCGTATAGGCAACGAGTGCTGCCTTGAGCGGTGCATTCACTAAGGACGAGGCATCGTCCACGGCGTTGTCGAAAGTCCATTTGAAATCACCACCCGAGATTCGGCCTGCATAGGTCATGACCTTGGTCTTGGCGTTTGCGGGGCTGTCTGGGGTATAGGAATACATCACGGTGGGATCGGTGTCGAAATTGTTGTAAATGTTGGCCCCATAAGCGGACTTGATGCTGCTTACGACCGTTTCTGTGCGGCTGGTGGCCACATAGGCATCGAAATCGACAGTGGAATTTGTGTAGCCCGCAGCGGCATAGGGCACAAAGCGATGTTGACCTTCCATGTAGTTATTGAATGCCTTGATGGTTCCTCCATCTTCACTAGAGAACGTGGGCATCGTGGAGTAGTCATTCGTCTGGGTGGACTCGTTCCATACATCGGTTCCTTGCATGGAGGTGAGCATTGGGTACTTGCAGTTGCGAAAGTAATTACCTTCGGCAAACACAGAGGAACCCATCGTGGAGCCAATACCGTATTTGGCATTGCCGTCGTAGTAGTTGTTGTAAACATGGGCTGAATAGAACCGCACACGAGGATGGCGGGAATCGGAATGATCATACCAGTTGTGATGGTAGGTGATGTACAGATCGGTTATTTTTCCCTCGCTCAGGCCCAGAAGATTGGACTTGCCGCTGTCCCAAAAATGATTGTAGGAAAAGGTCACAAAGGTTGATTTTTTGCAGTCCAGTGCGCCGTCACCCTTGACTTGGTCCGCATCGGTTCCTGCATCGCCGTAGAAGAAATCATTATTGTGCACCCAGCTATAGTCATTGTTTTGTTGTAGACCAATGTTGTCACCTTCGCTGCTGTTTACATTCATGATGCCGATATTGCGGACTTCGATATTGCTGGAATTCTTTAAACGGATTCCCCAGCCATTGGCAACAGCATCGTTACCAACACCCTCAAGGGTGATGTAACCCGACGCGTTATTTTTATTTTCGATCACTACATCTCCACCGAGCATATAGTCCAAATCGGTAATGGTGCCGACCATGCGGACGATCAAAGGACGGTTGTCTGAGCCCTTCTTGAAGCCATCGAGAATAGTCTGCAAGCCCACGCAAGGGTTGGTGGCACCGGTAACATCAAGAGAAACGGTATTTTTGGTGTTCTCGGTTACATACACGATCACAGCGCCGCTTTTGGGTGTGCCATCGGCATTGTATGCTCCAGGTACCCGGTTGTTCGCAAAGGCGAATCCGCTGCGGTCATGTGCGACTACATTCAAACTACTTGTGGTCGTTGCGGTACCTTCCACCCCCGAAATTACCGGAGCAATTTTAAGTGTGTAGCTTCCTGGTTTGAGGCCGAGCGCATCGGCACGATAATAGGTGCCATATTTGCGGATCAGCTGGTTGTCTAATTTCTGGTTGGTAACGCCAGCGCCAGTGTAGTAGACGTTGTAACTTTGTGCGTTATTAACAGGTTGCCACTGCACAAACGCCGATTCGAGCCAGCCGGATGCCGTGTTGATGGTCACCGCTTGTGCCCATAAGGACACTGAGCTAAACAGGATTGCTAAGCAATAGGATGCTGATTTCATCATTCTACTCCGTTGTAGTGCGAATTTATGTCTCCCCTAAGCTTAGGTTTGCAACGGAATAAATTATGGGCAACCCATGTCTTTGACATCACTAGAAATTTCGATGCTGATTGTACGGTAGTTTACGGCAGCATGGGATGCGCATTTTGACATACACCCAGTCATCTTACGCATCGGTGGGTAGTCATCCTCATCGCAGATGGGGATCAATGCCACGCGTCATCGCACAACTCGTGATCGACAAGTCACGCTGATCCCCGCTAGCGAGGATGACGGTACTGGATATCTTTGTGCTGGCAGGTTCATCGTGTAGTCGTGTTCCTGCATCGTTCGGTTGTTATGCTCTTGCATCGGTGGGTAGTCATCCTCATCGCAGATGGGGATCAATGCCACGCGTCACTGCATAACTCGTGATCGACAAGTCACGCTGATCCCCGCTAGCGAGGATGACGGTACTGGGTGGTGCGTCGTGTCGTGACCGCTCTAGTCCAGGGCCCCGTGCTGTGTCTTCGCGGTTTTGATCCAATGTTCGGCA
>Ga0209125_1002043_pt1 | contig 16696 bp, 14 predicted proteins | sample BarGraIncub1131A_FD_184503 | JGI IMG/M metagenome (GOLD analysis project Ga0209125, IMG submission 184503) | Arctic peat soil microbial communities from Barrow, Alaska - Barrow Graham LP Incubations 11-31A (SPAdes) (version 2) | ecosystem: Environmental > Terrestrial > Soil > Wetlands > Peat...
CTTGGGTGTTCGCATAGCAGAGAACCAAGGAATCCCCTTCGCGGAAACGGCCTGAAGAAATTTCCCGCAAAGGTATGACCGGTCCAAATGTACCGTTGCTGCTTATCCCTTGGTAAATTGGCTGAGGGGATGTAATGGTCATGGATACCGAGTCACGGGGACGGAATTCGGGAATGAGGTTCACTTGCAGTGTATCGATGGTGGAATCAGTACTCCAAGGTGATGGAATGTAATAGTCCGCTCGCGGAACTCCGTTTACCCACAGGCGCATTGCTTGGTTTGCAGGTACTCCAAACGGATACACTCGCCAACCGGAATTCTGCCCAGGATTAATCTGTACATTGTCGATAATGCTTGTGTTGAGGTACCAGTCATTGAGGGAGTATTTGATGGGTTCCGCTGTGCTGGTATCCTGGATCTTCACATAGGCGGGAGTCTTTACCACGAGGGGCTCAAATTCCACGGTATCGCCGGAATGGTATCCATACGAGGAAATATGAATGGCGGCAGACATCGTTAGGGATCGGTACAACGGAGTCCAGGAGGCATTCAGTATATTGACAGTTCCGAAACGATATCCCGTGAAATACTCACCCCCGCGTGAAATTTTGTAAACGTAGTTGAATAATGTTCCGTCCCACATGGTGTCACAACGGGACAAGGTATCCCTTGCCAAGGTTTTAGGATTGGAATAGCTAATATCATCGGGGTCGATGCCGATAGGTTTTAAAATCACGAAGTCGGGCTGGTAGAGTTCGTAACTCAGTTCAGCTATATTATCACTTGGGGCAAGGCCCAAATTGGTGCGGTTGAGGACTGGTACATTTCCGGAACCCGACGTTGCAGACAAAAGAACGCCGCCGATGCGAATATTGCGGACGGAAAGAGTTGGATGTGATATGTGGATCGAAAGGCTTCCGAAAGCAGGAATGTCCAGAGGCAAGGCAAGGGTATCCATTTGGCTTGTCGTCACCGAAACTGTTTCTCCTTGCGAGAGCCACCCTGAAATGTGTTGGATGTGAAGCGGCTGTTCGAGCGGGCTCCATACGATTTCCAGTGTATTGATTTCGTTGTTGATTGGTAACCAGACTTGGGCCGTGTCCTTTCCTGCAAAGCTGCTTAAAGTGATGTCGCGCGGGATTGTGTTCACAAGCAAGGCGGTGGGAGTAAATCCGACCTTAGACACGGCAACTAAGATTGCGGTACTATTGTAACGTGGAATTCGAGTGAAATCGGCAGGGAATCCTTGGGACGAATAGCTCGCTCCAGGATTGCGGATAAGTGTAATGGAATCGTTTTGCGCAGTCATGGCAAACTGGACCACAGTATCTTGGGTTGGAGTGAAGTTGCTATCGAGAATCCCTGCGGGAGTTGCCTGTTCTATTTTCCAGCCAGTACTTGGTGTGGCGATGACTTTTACCCAGGCACCGTCAGGAACAAGCAAGGTATCTGGGCAGAGCTGATATGCTTGATAGCACTCGAGTTTCAGGTGGTGGCTCGGGGCGAATATAACGTGGTGGTAATGCACGGGTAACTGGGCTACGATGTGAATACTTGTATCTTGGCTAGGGAAAATTAAACCACCCAACGCATAAGGATTCGTGATTAGTGGAGCCGCTGTTGTGAATGTGTAGCGGAGTGTGTCGCCCCGGAGAACTGCTAGGGTATCGATTCCTGTGTATTGGACTGAATTGATGGTTGCTGTGACCCCTGGATCCATTTGCATAATGACTTTCAGTGTGTCGCGTAGTACAAAAGACATTTGTAGGGTTTGATCCGTTTCGGCATTGAAGGCTAAGCAGGATCTGTTCTTGGAGTGAATCACCCGAGGGGAATTTTCTGAGCTAAGGCTCGCGGTGGAAAATTCGTAGCCTTCCAGGGGAGTCGCGCACACCTGGACCTGACTCGAACGCAATATTTGCAAGGGTCGGTTCAGATATGTGCCTGAAGCGATTCCATTCACGCGCAGGTAGGGAAGGTAGGCTACTTTGCTGGCGTCGAATATCGGAGTTAGGGTGATGGAATCTGTGGTTAAGGCGCTCAATTCGTGAGCAAAAGCTTCAAATTGGTTGCTCGCTTCCAAGATAAAGGTATGGCACAGAGCCGTAGAGGAGGCGATGAGTTCAGCACCTTTGCTTGCATTTTGGCGTAAGCTGTCGATCACTACCCCTGGCCGCTTCGAGGTCACACACATGGTTAGACTATCACCAATCTGTGGAGTATTATACAATTGTCCAAGGATTCGTGGGCTCGGAATAAGAGTCGTGGCGATCCACAATAGAGGATTCGGAATCGTCACAATTGCCGCTGCGACAGAAATGCTCTGGATGCTCTGCATGGGTTCCATGAAAACCGTTCCTACATCGCCTTGCAGGTAATTTTGGATGCCTAGCTTGAAGGGATGGTAGCCTCCCATGGAAAATACGAGGGTGTCCACGGTAGATAGTGACGTTTGCGCCAAGGCAAGGGAGCCGGCCTTGATTGAGAGAAGCGTCGCACTCGTTTTTGAGTCCACGGAGCGAACAGATAGAATGGAGTTTCCACGGTGTACGACCTGGAAAGATTGACGAGCGGATCCGATCTGGACTTGGAGTATCATTATTCCCGATGTGCCACGCAGAGCTTCTTGGGAAAAGGGCTGCAAAGAAAATTGACCTGCAGGACTTTGGCCTACAAAAAGGATGGTGCGTTTTCCCAGTAAATCGAATGTCTGGATTGTTACCAAAGCCGAGGAGGACAGGGACAGTTGCAAGTTGCCGCTCTGCGAGTTTAAAAATATCGCGAATCCCTGGGGCCGTGTCGGGTGAATGCCAACCTCCCAACTCCCAGCAGAGGAGCTGCCGTCACTGCTCGATGATACAGGTTCATATGCACTTGATGAACTAGAGAAACTGGAAACACCAGGAGCCGAGGGGAAATAAATCAAAGTGACACTCGAACTGGATGAACTGGATAGATTGCTAAGAATCCAGCCTCCCGTGGAGTTCGCAAAGACCCGTTGTGGCTCGGAATTCAAGGTCACCAAAGTTCCCCCGAGGCGATCCCCTGCAGTGGATTTGATTTGACCTGAAAGGTTAAGATCCAGGGCGTGACCCCAGCCGATTATACCAAGCAAGAATAGACTAATGATACGCATGCATAAAACATAGTTGCCCTCTAGAGTCGTCCGTGGAAGCCGCGCCGCAAAAGTGTTTAGCTCCAGGTCAACACTTATTGTTTTAGGGGCGCTTTGCCGTAACGGATGCGTAACTTTTGCAGGTTGTCGATCACCGCTTTTTCCTGAAAGGCAATGCGGACCAGGGCGGAGCTTGAAAGTCCCCATGCTTCCGCTGCAGGGCGGATCTCGCCACCATGCTGATCAATTCGATCCAGAATATCGGCCCAGAAGCGGGCGAACTGCTGATTCGCGATCTGAATTCGTCCATTTGAGCCCGGAAATGGAAATGGAGGCAGCGGGTCGGGCGCACATCTCAATTCCAAGGCTATTTTTACCCTGAGGCGGTGAAGTGCTAAAAGTCGATTCACTTGCCCACTGCGGTCTTCACAGCAACGGATTTCTAGATTTAATGCATTCAGAGTGAGTTCGACCCCGCTGTTGGTTTTGTTGCGGTGCTGCCCCCCAGGGCCTGAGCCTTGGTAACCGCGTGCCACACATTCGGCGAGAAGCGCTCCGTCATCCATTTGTAGGTAATCGTCCCTATGCATATAAGCAAAACTAGTCTATTCCTGGGAATCCTCGCGATTTCTCTGTTTTTGGTAGGTTGTGGCGCAACGGTTGCACCCCGAGGAACTGAGTTGGTCTACTCCGACGATGTGCGACTGGCCAAGTTGGATTCGACTTTTCTGGACTTGCTACGTCGGTCCGAGGTTGGGGAAAGCCCTGACAGCCTCAAGCATTTGCTGACTGATGAAAGCCTGCATTGGATTGACAACATGGAATATGCTGCCGAAAATGAGGCGCGTACCCAACTTGAATTACGCCCTTTCAACGAAGTGATGACAATTGTTTCGTACCGAATGTTTGCGCGTGAAGGTCGTCTGGGCGGCATTTACAAAGACAAGATGCTTTACCTGTGTACAGGTCATGAGGGCTTGTTGCAAAAGGCTTTACGTTTGAATTTAGGCCCATTTGAAATTAAAAATGATCGAGGCTTCCGGGGCTTGCAAACCTCAAGTCGCGTTCCGATCCTATTTTTTGTGTGGCAAGACAATTTGTGGAAACTCGACCTTGTGGCGACCATGCCAGTGATCACCCGGGGTATCGAAACCATAGCCCTCAAAAAGGATTGGAGTTCCTCTAAAACTGCGGTATACCTTCTTGATAAAGTGTATCACAATACCCTCAAGCAAAATCCTGATGAAAGCCTCCTCGATCCAGTGAGAACACCATGACACGTTCTCGTGACGATGAACCAATCTGGGAAGTTACGGAATCAAGGACTCTGATCGATTCTCCTTGGCTAGGTGTCGAAGCCCAGACTTGTAAGCTTCCAAGCGGGAAAATAATCAGTCCATTCTATGTGGTTCGCCAGCCGAATTGGGTGCTCATTTTAGCCCAAAATATCACCGGAGAATGGATTCTGGGGCGGCAATACCGGCATGGGATGCAACGTTGGTTCCTCGAGTTTCCTGCAGGTATTATCGATGCTGGCGAGGATCCTGTGGTGGCCGCAAAGCGTGAGCTCTTGGAAGAATCAGGGTTTGGCGGCGGTTCTTGGGAGGCTTTGCAAACATACTCCGTGAACCCTGACCGGCAAAATGCCCAGTTTCATATTATTCTCGCGCGTGGAGTCACTCTTCAAGGCGCAACGGATTTTGATGATTGCGAGGATATTCGGCAGCACCGTTTCGCGACTTCAGAAATCGATGCACTGATCCAGAATGGCGGGATTGAACATCCGCATCACATCCTGGCTTGGACCTTGAATCGCGCGAAGCTGGCCTGATTTGAGCCTGCTTGTCGCAGAATCAGGCTCTAACCTGGCTGGTTCTTCTTTTCATCGCTTCCCGCACAACCATAACGCTTGCACCCACAACAATCATCGTTGCACATAATTCCTGTCCGCGGGAAAATCCCAAGGCATTGAGGCCAATTTGCACATCAGGCTCGCGGAAGAATTCGATGAAAAAGCGGAAAAAGCCATAGCCCATTACATAAAGGGAAACCATATGGTTACGGAAAAAAGGCTTTTTGTAGAGCCAAAAAAGGATGAAGAACAACACAATTCCTTCGAAGAATAGTTCATAAAGTTGCGAAGGATGGCGTAAGGTGTGGGTCTTGTCCATAGGAAACAGCATGCCGATCGGGGAGGTGGTGACGCGCCCATAAAGTTCGCCATTGATGAAATTTCCGAGGCGCCCCCAGCTGTAGCCAAGTGGTGCAGCCATGAACCCAAGATTGAGCACTGGTCCATATTTCCACTTATGCTTACGGATACAGAGTACGGCCCCGGTGAGGGCTCCAATCAAGCCTCCGTGGTATGACATTCCTGAGATTCCAGTGAAGTGGAATCCACCCTCGAAGCCAAACGGGAGCACAGCTTCCAGTGGATTTTGAATGTAATAGTCGAGATTGTAAAATATCACGTACCCCAGACGGGCTCCGATGAGTACACCTGCAATGATGTATGCAGCGATATCGTCGAGCTGCTCTTTGGTGATGCTCATCTTATCGCGTAGAATGGTGCGCCACATGACCTGGTAGGTCGTAAAAAAGGCCGCAAGGTACATCAGACCATACCAGCGGATCGGAAAAGAGCCAATGGTGACGAGGGTTGGATCCATGTGGGAGGGGATCATGTTCCAGAATGAGTATGCTGCAGTTTCAATCATGCGGGCAAAGATACAAAATTGCCCCGTTTGAGCTACGGGACTACGATGGAAAGTCATCCGAAGTTGCTGAACGGTGCATCAGGCTACTCGGAGCGGAACCAAAAGGTCAGCCACACCAGGCTTGCGACCAGCGCCAGAAATGCTGCAAGGTAAACGGAGCGTAAACCGCATTCTTCCCAGATAAGTCCTGTTGCCTTGCCGCCGACAGCTGCAGCGAGACCGCCATAAAAGGACTGCGAAATGAGTTGCAGACGATTCATCACCAAGTCCCCATACCGTCTGCTCAAATAAATACCCACTCCGCTCAGCGTTGCGCCAAAAAATAGCCCGTGCAAAATCTGTACAAGGTACAAGGAACCTAGATCGCGTACTACGAACAAAAGTCCCATGCGCGCGGTGCTCAAAACAATTCCGGAGAGTATCAATCCCTTGACTCCAAAGCGTTTCAAAAAAAAGATTGAACACCAGATCAAGGGCATCTCGGCGAAAGTTGCGATCGTCCAGGCAAGACTCACCTGCGACTTGCTCCCACCAAGCTCATCATGGATATAATTGGATAGCACGGAGGTCGCGCCGGTGATCGCAAGATTTGCGAGGGCTATTCCAAGAATAAGGTTGCGCGTATTGGGCTGTAGCAACTTTGCAAATAAGTCCCTGAGGTTCACCGGTTCGGAAGATTGCGGCATTTGCAGCCCGCTCTTTTTAGAAACGAAAATGGCTAAGATGGCGAACCCCGCAAATCCATAATAAAGTCCATTGAACCCGATTTGATCCGCAAATAACGAGCTTAGCATACAGGAAAAGGCAAACCCGAAGGTTCCCATGGAGCGCACCAACAGCACCCAATGATCCCCATAGGGACGCGCGGAAGAGATGATCATGATGCTTTGCAGAGTGGCTCCCACATTCAAGCTGGAGATGATGCCGAAATAGGCAAGCAAAGCCAACCAATGCCCCTGCACCAGGGGAAAGCTCACCAAACTCAGTGCGAGAACCAAATATGCACGGCGCAGAATCCGATCAGGATTTCGCACATGGTGCCCAAGAAAGAGCAGGAGCCAAGGCAGCAGAATCTGGGTGGATGCGCCCAGTGCAACGGCTGTGCCGATAGAGTGTGCGCCATAGTGGTGCTGCAACTCCAGAACCAGTGTGTGGTACTGGTTCGATGCCATGGCAGCGAAACCGAGGAAAATGGTAATGGCGGGGAGGAGGAGGGCTTTAGGAGTACGCACTATTTCAGCCGACACGCGCCCGCTCCACCAAGGGGTCGGGAACGCCTGCTGCGGCAAAGCCTTTGGCGCGGAGACTGCAGGCTGGGCAGGTACCACAAGGCGGAAATTGCCCGTTGTAGCAAGTATGGGACCAGGCGAGCGCGGCGAGTGCTCCGACTTCGATAGCAAGTTCCACGGTCTGCTTCTTATCCAGATGCATGAGCGGAGTGAGTATTTTGAATTGGCTATCCATTCCCAAAGAGATCGCTTCTTCCAGCGCGCGCATCGTATTGAGTCGACAATCCGGGTAACCACTGTAATCCGTTTCGCAAACACCCGTAACCAAATTCGTAATCCCGCGTTGCCATGCGAAGGCTGCCGCGTAGGTCATAAAAACCAGATTTCGACCCGGAACGAAGGTGTCGGGCAAATTGCCCTTACCCAGTCCTGTGACGGAAAGGTTTGGATCCGTGAGGGAATTGCCGCCCAACGCGCGGAAGGTATCAATGGGTAGGACAGTCTGTTCAATACCGGCGTCACGGCAAATTTTTGCTGCAGATTGCAATTCGATCAAATGACGCTGTCCATAATCAAACGTAAGCGCCAGCACTTTGGTGTAATTGCGCATGGCCCAGAATAGGCAAGTGGTGGAGTCTTGGCCACCCGAGAATACGACTACGCAGGATTCTTGCATTAGGGTGCCCATCATTCCAATTTAGAATTTGGTGGTGACGTAGGCTGCGAGCCGGAGATCGTTGCCTCCGATGATATCAACAGCGCATTCTGCAAAAAGTTGCAGATGCTCTTGAATCCCAATCACGAAACCAGGAAGCAGATCAATTTGGAAGCTGTCTTTAGGGTGACGAAGGCTTGTGCTTTGGAGAATGCCCATACGTAAAGTCACGGGGTCAGCAATGCGGAATGCCGGGTAGGCCCCGATTTCAAAGACGCTCCAGTTTCCACCGGTGACTGCATCAAAGAAGCCTACACGGCCCTCATACACAGCAGTAAAACGTTTGCTGTAACTCTTGCCTGTCGTATAACCCAAAGCGACTCCGCCACCGCGATTGTTGTTGATTCCGAACAGGAGATCAGCTTGCAGAGCGCTACCAGGATCCAGAGCCACCTTAGCCCCGAGGTCCAGCATGGCAATAAGATCGCCGAAGCGTCTCTCGGTTTGAATGGTGATTTTGGTTCCCAATTCCACACTGTTGTTGATGCCGAACTTCGCTGCCCCCACAAAATCACCGTCGGCATGCAGCGTGGTCAGAAACCCACCCGAAAGTTCCGCATCCTCAGGGGTAAGAATCTCCGGTTTGAGAGTGTAGCGGATATCGTGCATCGCAAGCAAAGCCCAGCTCGGGATGCCCAAGCTAAGAATCAAAGTCAAAAAAAGAAAAAATGCGGATCTGCGTTCCAGGTGGAACCTCCCAATCAAGACGTATCCAGTCAAACGTATTAAAATCGAGAGATGAAAACGCAGGTAAAATGGGGAAAATCACGGTTTTATGACCTTAGGCCCAATACCTACCGCAAAGTCATCGTTCTGGGGGAACCCGCTTATTCTCGGACAACAAACCGCAATCTGCATCATTATAAATTGTTAAACTTTTAAAATGATTCCCTCAAGAAAATGCATTGAATTTCTCCATGACTATGTGCCCGGTAAATCCATCGAAGAGATCCGCGAACTTCATGGACTTCAGACAGTGATCAAGCTGGCGTCCAACGAGAATCCACTTGGTCCATCCCCTAAGGCCCTGGAGAGTTTTCAATCCTCCTTGCACAATCTTCATCTCTATCCTCGTGGCGACTGTCCCCAGTTGCGCACGGCGTTGAGCCATAATCTCCAGGTTCCAGAAGACCGCCTCATTCTTGGCAATGGTTCGGATGAAGTTATTTCCTTTATCTGTTTTGCCTATCTCGAACCGGGTCTTGCTGCCTTGTCCTGCAAACCTACTTTTGCTGTATATGAGTCAGCGACGCGCTTGATGGGCGCAGAATATAGAGCCTTGCCGCTCAAAGACTGGAAATTTGATCTGGAAGCTCTTGCACAGGCAATCACTCCCGATGTGCGGGTCATCTTCGTCTGCAATCCCAATAATCCCACCGGTACTTGGGTCACCAAAGATGAGATTAACCGTTTCATGGCCAAAGTTCCTCCTTCGGTGCTTGTCGTCGTGGACCAGGCGTATTGTGAATTCGCAGATGACTCGGAATTCCCCTTGTTGGTGGACGAGCTTGATCAATATCCAAATCTGCTTTTGCTGCGCACGTTCTCCAAAATATATGGGTTAGCGGGAGCACGCGTGGGGTATGGAATAGGCCATCCAGAAGTGATTGCCAAACTCTGGAAAGTCAAGCCTCCTTTCAATGTCAATTTACCTGCCCAGGCGGCTGCAACTGCTGCTGTGGGTGATTCTGCGCATTTGACCCATACTCTTGAAATCAATGCCGCGGGGAAGCTTGTGTTGGAACAGGGGCTGCGGGATTTTGGATTCAAGGTATTGCCTACCCAGGCAAATTTTTTGGCTTTCCATGTTGGTGCCACCGCTCCCAAATTGGTGTCCTGGCTGGAGCAAAATGGTATGATTGTGAGAGGGCTGAAAAGTTTCGGGATTCCAGAGTGGATTCGTGTTACGGTAGGTCTTGCTACGGAAAATCAACGATTCTTGGAGCTGCTTGGGCAGGCTAAGCAACAGGGGGTAATCGGATGAGTTCTGAGATCCACGATCTGCTTCAAATTGGTCTCAAAGCAGTAGACCTCGCCAAAGGCGAGATTCTCAAATTCTACGGAACAAAAATCACTGTCGATTGGAAACCGGATCAGACACCGGTCACAATTGCGGATCGGAACGCAGAAGATATCGTACGGACATTTCTAGACAAAGAAACGCCTCAATTTGGTTTCTTAGGTGAGGAGTCAGGCCGGGCTCGGCAAGAAGCCGAATACCACTGGGTGCTCGACCCAATTGATGGCACCAAGTCCTTTGTTCGTGGTGTTCCCTTGTTTGGAACCATACTTGCATTGTATCGGAAAGACGAACCAATCGTTGGGCTCATCGGACTTCCTGCACTCCATTCCGTGCTCCATGCTTCTTCAGGTGGCGGAGCCTGGGTCGATGGATCACGGGCACAAGTCTCCACTGTGGATCGCCTGGACAATGCAACCGTGCTTTCAGGAACGGTAAATACCATGGAAGCGCGTGGTTTTGGGGACGGATTTGCAAACCTGCGCCGCTCATCGCAGTTGTATCGTGGTTGGGGTGATTGCTACGGTTATTACCTGGTTGCCTGCGGGCGAGCTGAGGTGATGGTTGATCCCGTTGTTTCCATTTGGGATGTTGCTGCAATGCCAATTATTTTCCAGGAAGCTGGCGGACGTTTTTCCGAGATCAACGGAAATACACGGTTCTTTGACGAACAAGGACAAGTTACTGCTGGTCCTGAGGGGTTTACTGGATTTGCGTCAAATATGGCGCTGTATCAGCAAGGCATGCAGAAATTACAAGCATCCTGACGTGAACAGCGCTATAATCGAAAAATGGCTTGGTTAAAACAAATTCGCGGACCTTATCTTTGTTACACTGTGGAACGGGAATTTCTAACGTCCCATTTGCTCGAACAGAAACCTTTGTTGATGCAGGATTTTCAGAATCCTGAGCATGATATCGCGCTTGATATCAGCAAGCTTCAGCGCATCGATTCCCTTGCACTGCGTTTTTTGGTCAATGCGGATGAGCTTCTTGAGCAGAAGGGACACAGCGTGGTTCTGGTGGGTGGAGACCTGGAAATTGTAGCCCAGTTCAAAAAAAGCCGCGCATTCGTTCACTACAACTCCATGGCCGACTTTGAACGAGAATTTCATGATTTGAATCCGGAATTACTCAAGTCAATCTTGCAACTTTCCGAGGGTGGAAGTGGTTTTCGTATGCTCCAACTCCAGTGTCCAATTTGTCATTTTGACGAAGTGACTGGCTTTGTGCTTGATGAAAGCAAATATCGGCTCACTTGGACCGCGAGCGATGTTATACCCGTCTGGGTTGGGGTAACCGATGATGCTGAGCCAATCGACTTTTGGGCTTATCGGGTTGCCGTCTGTCCCTCCTGTTTTTTTGCCGCGACACGTCCAGACCATTTCACCATCCATTTTCCGGAAGGTGAAATTAAAAGCATCCTGAAGCCTGAACAGATCACAGCCTTGGCGATTGGGGCAGGTGCTCGCAAGGCTTTGGCTGCAGAATCTCCGCGGCCGATTACTGACACATTCTTTAATCCTCCACGCGAAGCCAATGTTGCTTACCTGAGCTGGAAGCTTTTGGAAACATGCCAGAAGCAGATCAGTCCTGATCGTCATTTTGTGGATGCCTTCGAGATCGTTCAAGCCAATTTTATGATGTGCAAGTATGCTAGTTCTGAGCGCCTGATTGACGATCATCTTCATACCGCGCTCGCGTGGCTCAATAACCTGATGCAAAACCAGAGTCGCTATTCCACGCAACGGCTAATTCAGGCCCATACATATTTTGTTAGCGTCCTTCTGGGGTTGAATAAGGTACCTGAAGCTCGCCGTGCATTGGCTGACTTTTCGACCCATTTTGCCAATGAACCGGAATTGCCGTTTTGGCTACAGCGCGCCGATGCCTTAGTGAATGAGTCGCGCGAATAGTTTGCCTTGAAATACAGGGATTTCCCCATCCCGGTATCCAGAAAGCTCCACTGAATCATTGGCAATACGCAAAAGGAGACTGCCCTCGCTTGCTGTATTCCAATGTTTGATGCCCATCGAATCCAGGAGGTGAATGACACTGGGAGATGGGTGGCCATAATGGTTTTGACGTCCAGCACTGATAATTGCAATCTGCGGTTGTAACTTGGCTAAGAACTCTGGTGCTGAGGAATGTTTGCTTCCATGGTGGCCGAGTTTCAGAATTGGAATATGGCTTAATCCATTGCGGATTAACTGCTCTTCCTCGTGAATTCCGAGATCCCCTGTCATCAGAAGAATCGGCCCTTGTTTGGCTTCAAGCCGTATGGCAACCGACCCCGCATTCCAGTCCTCCCCAATGAGTTCGTTTCCCGCATGTAGGCAGCGAAGTTTCCATGCCCCCAGTCCAAAAATTTGTGCCCCAGAGTAAAGCATGCGCATGGGAATTTGCTTGCGTTGCACAAGCTTCATCAAACGAATCCATTCTGATTTTTCGCAACTTCTTGTTGCTCCATTGAACCACAGGGTGCGCACAGGAAAATTTTGCACCAAGGAGACTGCACCTCCATAGTGGTCCAAATCAGGGTGGGTGATAATTAAAGCGTCAAGCTTCGATACCCCGATCTGGCGCAGGAATGGGACAAGTGTGCGCAGCCCATAACTACCGTGCTGTTTTCCGTTGCCCACATCAACCAGAATGTTGATTCCGTTGGGGAAACTAAGCAATGTCGCGTCACCTTGGTCGGTATCCAAAAAATATACAGTAAGGGGCGTGGAGTTCCATGCTGGAAGCCCAATTGAAAATCCTCCCCATACCGCCCAAATAAAGATACCCGAGACTGCAACCCACCTTGCAAGACGCGAACGTTTTCTCAGAGCAACAATGAGGGACAGAAGTGAACATTGAAGCCAAAGACAGAGCCAAAGCGGCCATGGTCCAATTCCTAGGGCTGCTCCGGGCATCTTGGCAAACCAGTCCGTTAGAACAAGGGAGGCTTGGATACAAAGCGAGGCTGCGGCTCCAAATGGATGAGCAAAAAATGGCACTGCAGAAGTTAGGCTCAGAAATATTCCAGCCTGCATAGCGAGCTCCATCAAGGGAACCACTGCCAAGTTCCCCACTAAGGAAATCGGAGAAAAACTTTGAAAGTGCAGAATGAGTAGCGGAAACGTGCCTGCAGTGGCGCATAAGGTTACCCATGTAGGTTCCAAAATCCATCGTTTCAAGAATGTGGGAATTTCAAAGTCCGTGTGAACTTTTGCTCCTTGCCCCAAGAGTATTCCCGCGGTGGCTCCACAGGAAAGTTGGAAACCAATGTCATAAAGGCTAGGAGGATCAATCAGAAGAATTGCGCTGCATGCCACACCCAAAGCGTGGAGTGAGAGTGGTGTCCTTTGTAGAGCCTGAGTTGTCTGGATCAGAATAAACATAAGTACAGCCCGTTCGACTGATGCCGATGCTCCCGTGATCGGGATAAATACCAAAAGGAAGGCTACTGCCATCCAGCGCGAAATCGGCGAGGGGATTCGCAAGGCTCGTAAAAACAGTTGTAAAAATCCACTTAAAAATACGATGTGGAATCCCGAAACCGTCAGAATGTGGATTAGCCCAGTATTGCGGAAGTCCTGGCTCACCTCCTGATCGAGCCCTGACTTATCGCCAACCAGCAACGCGACCATTACCCCGCTTGTCCCTTTGGACATGGATGCCGAGCACTGTGCGCGAAGCCATGCGCGGGCATGAAATGCAAAACGCTGACTGGTCCACTGGCTATGCAAGGGTTTCCAGGTCAGTATTTTTCCTGTGGCACACGCGCGGAGTGATTTAAGCCAGCGTCCCTGGTCAAATGCCCCAGGAACAGTGAGTGGGCGAATCTCCTCCCATGCGGCACTCACTTGCCCAGAATCACCAGGAAGAGGGAGGGGATGCAATGACGTTTCTCCGCGCAGCAATGCTGTGGTGCCATCTGGGAGTCTCAAAAGGAATCGAAACCCAGTAGACGTCCGTTCTGTCGATTCAATGGTTGTAGCCCAACTGCCAGGGAGACTTGCAAGCGCTCGGAAATCCTGCTCAGGTGAGCTAATCCAGATCCGGATTGCACCGAGCAGCGCAAAAGCTAAAAAGACACGTACCCTTGGCTTGGGACAGACAATCAGGCTGATCAGGATGAGACCCAACCATAGCCACGCATTTTGTGGATTCTCAGTAAGTGAAATGCACAAGATCAGTGCCCAAGTGCTTATCCAACTTGGGTGGCGTGATAAACCAGCAATTAAGGAGCGAATAAAAATCATAGCGATTGAATCCGATGCGCGTGCGATGTAGATTTCTGAAGGTAGATTGGATACAATTCGTAGTAGACGAGATTAGGATTGGGCGCGTACCTTTATGAGATCAATAATTATTTGCATTTGGGTCTTTAGTCTGATGGGTTGTATCTTCGATTCGAATACCACACCGAGTCCCGTTCCTCCTGCCGACAACGCTGGTAATTTCCGTTTGATTCCCAATGATGGCTCTCCCAATGATTCCTGCAATGCCCACCTAGCGGATGGAATCGTCATCCCTTCATTTCCTGGTGCAAAGTATCAGTTGTCATTTACCGCATCCGATGCTTTGTCGCCACCAAAGCTTAGGCTCTACAAGCTTTTTAAAGTGAATTCCAAATACGGGTATACTACCGACCAAGTTATCTCGGGTTCACTTTCTGATGGGAAATGGGTATATGACTTTACATCCAATTTTTTGGGGGAAGTCAACTGGCTGACCGTTTTGGAGCGAAGTGGCGAACGTTTTACAGGAGTGGTTAAGCACCTTCATGTAACCGCGGACGGGGTCGGGTCTGGTCACTTGTCTTTCAACCTTTGGGTTACGGGAGCCTATTTCGCACCTTCCGGAAACGAGACCGCATTGCAAGTCGCGAATGCCTTGCTAGCCGGTTTTCGCTACTTTTATAGTCCTTCTGGGGTTGTTGTTGATTCCGTATATGTTCTGAATGCCGCTGATCATCCGTTAATGGGGAAACAGTTTCCTGCACAGACTCCGCTCATAGCGACAGGTCTAGAGAATCGATTTGATTCCCTTGGATACGGGCTGAGTGGCCCTTCCGCAAGCTCTCTGGATCTTGTGCTCGTCAAAGGCTTCAGCGAGCAAGGCATGCTGGGTGAATCCCCACTGTTAGGACTGAATCTAATGCAGGGTGAAACGGGATCCGTTGTGATCGCAACGCAGCGGCGCTCTGACTCCGGAGTGGGGTATGTTCCTGTCGCGCTCGACGAACTCGTCACCACAGCCGCACATGAGGTTGGGCACTTTTTTGGACTGCGCCACACAACCGCGACCAGTCGGGATCGGCAATCCTCAGGTGACTATTCTGACGTGGAGGATGGCCTGAGTGACACTCCCGTTTGTACTTCCCTGCCGGACGTCAATTCAGGATATTCTCTCAATCCGTCCTCGAAAATACTGCTGAGCAGAATCTACGTGGGTGCTTTGTTGGTATCCCTAAATTGCCCTGACCAGCAAAATTTGATGTTTCCTTATGCCATTGGTGGAACGATTGATCCGTTATCTGCCGAACAAGGCGCCTTATTGCTTCGTAACCTCCGCCTATTTCCTCGCACATGAACCAAATTATACCCGCGCAGCTAATCGTATTTATCCTGCAAGCAGACTCGGCTTGGACCGTAGATTTGGTTCGCATCCTTGAAGATCAGTGGGGGCCGATTCGCCATCGCGGGACTTTTCAACCATTTGATCAGACGGCATATTATACCCCTGAAATGGGAACTGGTTTATTTCGGGCTGTTGCCTCGTTTGAGCGATTAATCGATCCTGGTGAAGCTGCTCGTGAAAAATTGAACGCGATTGCGCTTGAGCGAAGGGTTGCTGTACCCGATGCCGGTCGTTGCTATAACTTTGATATCGGCTATATGGATCCGGACAAGGTGGTCCTTCCCTCATGTAAACAGGGGCCCTGGAAGATTTATTGGGGTGAGGGCATCTGGCTTGATATCGTGATGCATTACGCCAAGGGTGCCTTTAGCGGATCCCCATGGTCCTTTGAAGACTTTTTGCGTAATCCCTATCAGCGCGATTTGCTGTTGATCCGAGAAAAATACAAGAAGGCCCTTAAGAATCCACAGGCTGAGTCTAGTCGGTTGTAAGTGGTTGCAATGTGTCGAGGAGTGTGTAGAATCCCCGAATACAATCATCAATCCGAAACGGTTCTGTGTTTGCCTGTAGACTGAGAACGACGCAGTAGTTTGACCAAAAAACAAACGCTTTTCCCAATGCCAAATTCTTATTGGTCTGCACGCTTTTTAGGCATTCAATACCACTGGGGAGTTTATACATCGAGGTTTCCTCGAAAGGAGCTCCTGGCATGGAAGCCATACTTTTTTCCAGTAAATTCCAGATCTCGGTCTCCCGAACCCGGTGATCTTTACGCGCGGAGGTGACTTCAATCACTGCCGAAGACGGTGGATGACTGAGCAAAATGGATTCGGTTGTATCTGCAGCAATCCAGCCCGCAGGTTCATCGAAGCAAAACCAGCCACACGGTGAAAATTTCATAATGTTCCTCGATTGTCTAGCCAAGTCTGGAGAATAATGGCTGCGGCTGCGCGATCCACGCGGCCTTTGTCGCGCTTCTGTTTCTTTTTCAGGTGGGAGGTCGCCTCAAGTGCCGTCACCGAACTGTAGGCTTCATCCTGTTTGTGGATCGGAAGAGCATGCCGGCTTTGCAACTCATCAATAAACGTTTGTACGTCTACATGCTTTCCATTCGCGCGGCCATCTGGGTGAACTGGCCATCCCACGACGATCTCCGTAATCCGGTCGACTCGGATAATTGTATCCAAACGTTCCCAAAGAGGGGTAATCTGCCTATCGATTGTTTCCCGTGGAAATGCAATGGGAACATCGGAATCCGCAACAGCGATG
>Ga0209125_1002044_pt1 | contig 16693 bp, 10 predicted proteins | sample BarGraIncub1131A_FD_184503 | JGI IMG/M metagenome (GOLD analysis project Ga0209125, IMG submission 184503) | Arctic peat soil microbial communities from Barrow, Alaska - Barrow Graham LP Incubations 11-31A (SPAdes) (version 2) | ecosystem: Environmental > Terrestrial > Soil > Wetlands > Peat...
CAATCTTTTCACAGCAATGACATGAGCTTTGGCAAGATCTACAACGTTGATGTAATCACGGATACAGGAGCCGTCAGGAGTATTGTAATCGTCGCCAAAGACTTTCAATGCAGGACGTAGCCCTGCAGCAGCCTGTGTAACGAGAGGAATCAAGTTTTGTGGAACACCCAGTGGCAATTCTCCAATCTCAACGGATGGATGTGCACCGATTGGGTTGAAATAACGTAAGATAATCGATTTGAAAGTTGCTCCTGCTAGTTCATTGTCATGAATGATTTCCTCAGCAATCTGTTTGGTATTGCCGTACGGACACATGGGTGGTTTTACCGGGGCATCTTCTGTTACCGGCAATACATCAGGTTGTCCATAAACGGTACAGGATGAAGAAAATACAAAACCTACAGCCTTGAATTCCTCCATGAGTTGCAACATGTTAACCAAAGATACCAGGTTATTTTTGTAATACATCAATGGTTTCTGAACAGATTCACCTACTGCTTTGTAAGCAGCAAAATGGATGGCAGCCTTGATGTTCTTGTATTTTTCAAAAACGGCTTTCATTTTTTCAAAATCTGTACAGTCAACGACTTCCAGGTTGGGTCTGACACCCGTTATTTTTTCAATACCGTCAATGACATTGGCATCTGAATTTGATAAATTATCCACAATTACAACTTCGTAACCTGCTTCAATAAGCTCTACGGCAGTGTGTGATCCGATAAAACCGGTACCTCCGGTAACTAAAATTAAATCCTTCATTGGTTTATAATTTGATATCTTTTTAAAAATTGAAGCCTGCAATATCGGAATTATTTTAAATAATTTTACACTATATCATTGAATTCCCTGCATTGAAATTTTCACCAACGATAAACCATACCAAAACTAAACAATTCCTGCATTTGTATCAGCGGTTCTCCGGCTGGTCTTTTTAATCGGTCATCCAGTTTGAGGTGAATATAAAAAGACGTTGTAAAATAATTGTTCAAATTCATGTCAATCGTATTTTCCCAATCCGAATCAACATAAGTAAAGTCTGTAAAATAGTAGAAATTCGATTTCCATTGTACATTCTCTGACAATTGCCAGGTTAGTGTAGCGGCAATTTTACTACCCAATTCACTGTTAAAGTGCTTACCTTCATCAATGCCATAGGACGAAGATTGCATATTTACATTATCGTACAGATAACTCATTTTGCAGGTCAAAGGCGTAAGCAAAAGCGAAAAATTATATTTTACAGTTTTTTTACCAGTTTTTTTATAGTCAACACCAAGACCAATGAACATCTTGGCCGGAGACATAAAAGAAGATTGAAATGTCATTGTATTGGCCCTGTAGTTGTTCAGAAATTGAGTGATAAACTCTCCTGACAAGGAATAATACAAATCATTGTACATTCTCACACCCAGCTTACTGACCATCCTTAATTGATCTGTACTGACATTCAGATTGCGAAGTGAATCATTCGACACAGTATTTAATCCAATTTTTGCTTCCAGATTATTGTCAAATTGTACTTTCTTGAGGTCTGAGTAATTGGCTTCCATATAAACGGTCGCAAGTCCTGCCATATTGCTTTCTCCCCCATTGGACCAATTGGGAGAATTATAAGTCTGAGAAAACTGCAATTTTGTAAAAAATTTATAAGACCAGGGATTGTATTCAGTCTTGGGCAAGTCTTTTGTATCTGCATTTCTTTCAGGAATGGATTTCATATTCTTCATCCATGCTGCTGATTGGCGTGAATTCAAATGATAAATCATACTTTCCGGTTGAGGAAGATCTTTTTTATCATATTTAACACATCCAATCTGTTTGGCTTCAGCCTTTAATAATATAGATTGCGTAATATTATGCATGTATCTATCATCTAAATACTTAGACCTTAGTGAATCCAAAATATCGGAATCAAATGTTGGCAGAGGTTCTGTTTTAATATGTAAGTGTATCTTGAAATCCCGTTGTATGTTATTAAAGACCAAAGGCATATACAATGGACTCATTTTTGGAAAATCCAAATCATCCTCAGGCATAATTTCACGGACTGGTCTTGGGTAAACCCTGGTGGCATTCACATCGTAATTTTGAATGAAATCAAGTAATGTATTGATTTTTAAAGTATCAGCACTATTCGTTCCATTCTTATAATATCCTGAACTTCTTCTCTTTTGAAAAGAAGAGTTACCCGAGCTATTATCTGTCAGTATCTTTGTGCTGTCAATCAGTCGTTTAAACTCGTTTTTAGAAATGTTTTCAACAGAAATCGTATCAACATACTGAGTTCGGATTGGTTTTGAAATCGATAAAGTATCTGAGGCTAATGCATATAGTGAAAAAATGGTAACAAATATACACGCGAATGTTCTATTTTTATTTTTCATTTATAGCTATTTTGTCCCAAAGGTAAAAGAATATTTCTAAAAGTTTTTTCGTACTTTTGCCTTTTTAAGGGAAATTAAAGAACTACATCAATTTTTCATTCATCAAATATAATATTATTGTGGCAGAAACAAAATATATTTTTGTGACCGGAGGTGTTGTATCTTCGCTCGGAAAAGGTATTCTTTCCTCCTCATTGGGGAAATTGTTACAAGCGCGTGGGTACAAAGTGACTATTCAAAAGTTTGACCCATACATCAACATTGACCCGGGTACACTCAATCCATACGAACATGGCGAGTGCTACGTTACCAGTGATGGGTATGAATCCGATCTGGATCTTGGTCATTACGAACGTTTTCTGAATGTCCGTATGTCTCGTGCCAATAACGTTACAACCGGACGCATCTATCAAAATGTCATATCCAAAGAACGTCGTGGTGACTTTTTAGGTAAAACCGTACAGGTTGTTCCTCATATTACGGACGAAATCAAACGTTGTATCCGCCTGTTGGGTTCCAAAAACAAATTTGACTTCATCATTACAGAAATCGGAGGTACCGTAGGTGATATTGAGTCGCTGCCTTTTATAGAAGCCGTACGACAGATGCGTTGGGAATTGGGTAAAAACTGTTTCTGCATTCATTTGGCTTACGTTCCATATTTGGCTGCTGCCAAAGAATTAAAGACAAAACCGGTTCAACATTCCGTAAAGCAACTTCAGGAAATGGGTGTTCAACCGGATGCACTGGTACTTCGTACCGAACACAACATCAATACAACTATCCGTAAAAAAGTCGCTTTATTTTGCAACGTAGCTGAAGAATCCGTTATAGAATGCATTGATGCACCAAGTATCTACGAAGTACCACTTTTAATGCAAGCAGAAGGATTGGACAAAATTGTACTGGAAAGGTTTGGTTACCCTGTTGACGGTCCCATTGACCTGGAACCCTGGAAAAACTTCCTGGATAAAATGCATAAAGCCACCAAAGAAGTGAAGATTGCTTTGGTCGGTAAATATGCAGAATTACCCGATGCATACAAATCCATTTCTGAATCCTTGCATCATGCTGCCGTTTACAACGATAGAAAGCTAAACCTGGAATTGATCCATTCACAGCAAATCACAGAGGCTAATGTCGCAGAAAAACTTGCCGGTTACGATGGTGTGGTGGTAGCTCCAGGCTTTGGTCAACGTGGAATTGATGGAAAATTCGCAGCATTGAGATATGCCCGCGAACAAAATCTTCCCACTTTTGGAATATGCCTGGGTATGCAATGTATGGTTATTGAATTTGCACGAAATGTTTTAGGTTATGCAGATGCCAATTCTACAGAACTTGACTCAAGCACTACACACAACGTGATCGACATGATGGAAGACCAGAAAAACATCACCGATTACGGCGGCACCATGCGTCTGGGTAATTACGAATGTGATCTGGACAAGACTTCAAAAGCTTACGAAGCTTATGGAAAGGTAAAAATTCAGGAACGTCACCGTCATCGCTTTGAATTCAACGACAATTATAAAACAGAATTTGAAAAAGCAGGAATGAAATGCGTCGGAATCAACCCGGATACCAAATTGGTTGAAGTGGTTGAAATACCTGAAAAGAAGTGGTTTATTGGAACACAATTCCATCCGGAATACAACAGCACAGTGCTTAATCCAAATCCACTCTTTGTTAGTTTTGTAAAAGCTTGTATTCAAAAATAAACATCATATTTAATTAGAAAAATGGATAAAAATACCATCCTGGGATTCGGACTGATAGTATTGATTATGGTTGGTTATGGCTGGTACAGCAAACCATCCAAGGAACAGCAGGAAGCGACCATGTTGCAAAAACACATGAGCGATTCCATAGCTGTGGCCACCCAAAATGCAGCTTTACAAGCTAAATCAACAGCCAGTTTTACCCAAAAAGACAGTGCTCAGACTACGAGTGTTGACACAACAAACCAAAAGCAAAAATTTGGCGCATTCGCTTCCCTTACTAATGGAGAAAATACGCATTCAACCATTGGAAATGAGTTGATGGAATTGACCATGTCATCCAAGGGGGGTCGTATAGCATCAGCCCGTCTGAAGAAATTTGTTACCGGCGACTCATTACCTCTGATCCTTTTTGAGGAAGATAAATCCACTTTCGGATTTTCCTTTTTCACATCCGACAATCGTTTAGTCAATACTCAAGACCTTTATTTCAAGGAGGTTCCTTCCAATAATCCCATGCAATTCATTTATCGCTTAGCAATCAGCGAGAGTTCATGGATGGATTTTGTATACACGCTGAAAAAGAATGATTACAAATTGTCCTTTGAGATTAAAGGTAATAATCTTGATAAAGTGATGCAGGCCAATATGAATTCACTTGATTTCAAATGGGCACTCAAAATGCGTCAGCAAGAAATAGGTCGAACCTTTGAGGAACGATATTCAGGTTTGAATTACAAATTTATGGCCGACGATGTTGAAAATCTGAGTACCTCAAAGAATGACAGTAAAAAATTAGCCGAAAAACTAAGATGGGTATCCTTCAAGGATCAGTTTTTTGCCTGTATAGCCATAACTGATAAAGGTTTTACATCCAATGAACTGACTTCAAAAGTGGAGGAAAAGACATCCCATTTTATCAAGGATTATGCCATGACTTCCGCCATTGATTTCGACATTCGCGGTACTCAGTCAGCCAAGATGGATTTTTACTTTGGGCCAATCAAACATTCCTTATTAAAGAAATACGACAAAGGGGTGCCTGCAAATAACCAACTCAATCTGGACAAGATTGTTCCATTGGGAGGTAAAATGATCCGATGGGTCAATACCGGTATAGTTCTTCCGATGTTTAATTTCTTTGGTGGATTCATGACCAATTATGGTTTGATCATTCTGGTTATGACTTTCTGTATAAAAGTACTGATTTTTCCGTTAACGTATAAGTCTTATATATCATCTGCCAAGATGCGTGTATTGCAACCACAGATCAAGGAAATCAATGAAAAATTTCCGGGTAGCGAACGTGCAGCTGACCGTTCACAAGCGACAATGGCCTTGTACAAACAGGTTGGTGTAAGCCCAATGGGTGGATGTTTGCCCATGATACTTCAGATGCCATTCTTGTTTGCCATGTATTCTTTCTTCCCATCTTCCATTGAGTTGAGACAGCAAAGTTTCCTTTGGGCACATGACCTTTCAACGTATGATGCTATTTTTAGCTGGTCAGGCAACATTCCACTGGTAACCCAATATTTTGGTAACCATGTCAGCTTGTTCTGTATATTGATGACTGTGACCAATATCATTTATACGCATATAAACATGAAGTCTCAGGATACTTCCACTCAGATGCCTGGTATGAAAGTCATGATGTATGCAATGCCGGTGATGTTTCTATTCATGTTTAACCAATATGCATCCGGTTTAAGCTTCTACTTCTTTATTTCAACCTTGTTTACCATCCTTCAAACGTATGCCATCAGAGCGACTGTTAACGAGGAACAGCTTTTGGCCAAATTGAATGAGAACAAGAAGAAACCTGTTAAGAAATCCGGTTTTGCAGCCCGTCTTGAACAAGCTCAGAAAGAACAACAAAGAACGTTGAAAGACAAACAGAAAAATAAACGTTAATAACATACAATTATCCCTTAATTTAAAAAACGTTCCCAATTTCGGGAACGTTTTTTTGCAAACAATGATTTATCTTTAGACGTTAATAGGCAGATACCAATATTATAAAACATCCCGCATGAAGAAAATCGATAACCAGACTTGGATTGCTACAATCAAAGACATCCTGAAAAAAGCGATCAACCTGGCCCGTCCATATCTGACACTACTAAAAAACTTCTTCAAGGCTTACAGCAAACGCCATAAAGCGACTTATAAAAAAGCTGCATGGTACAAGAAAGCCCTGATACTATTTTTATACCTGACCTTATTTTTCTTTCTCTTTTTGTTCTGCGTTGACATCAATTTTCTCTGGCTGTTCGGAAAATCGCCCAGTATGCTTTCCATCAGTGACCCCCAACAAAGTGAAGCCTCTGAAATTTACAGCGCGGATGACAAACTCCTGGGGAAATATTTCAAGGAAAACAGAACTCCGGTTGATTACGACGAAATAGCACCCGTCATGATTACCACCTTGATATGGACTGAGGATGAACGGTTTTACCATCATTTCGGTATTGATATCCAAGGCATATTTGCTGCTGCCAGAGACATGACCAGGGGGAATGCCCGTGGTGCAAGTACCATAACTCAGCAATTGGTCAAAAACATGTTCAAAACACGTACACAATACTCAAAAGGCCTGATGGGACATATACCTGTCATCAAGATGATTATTATGAAAGCCAAAGAATGGGTAACGGCTGTTAAAATTGAAATGTTTTATTCCAAGGAAGAAATTTTGACCATGTACTTCAATACAGTGGATTTCGGCAGCAATGCTTATGGAATTAAAACTGCCTGTAAAACCTATTTCAACAATAAGCCTTCAGAACTTAGCATAGAGCAGGCTGCCACATTGGTTGGATTGCTGAAAGCCACCACGACCTACAACCCAAAGATTAACCCTAAAAACAGTCTGAAGCGACGTAACTTAGTGTTGGAAAATCTGATGGTCCATAACGTCATTACCCCGGATCAATATGATTCCCTCAAAAAAATTCCCATCCGCCTTCAATATAAAATAGAAAGAAATTACGATGGTAATGCCCTTTATTTCAGGGAAGCGGTTGCGGCACAACTGGAAGTATGGTGTAAAGACAACGACATTGACCTTTATTCGGATGGTCTGAAAATATATACCACCATTGACACGCGTATGCAAAAATACGCTGAAGAGTCAGTTGACAAGCAGATGCGCATCGTTCAAAGTAATTTCAACAGCCATTGGGGAAAAGAAAATCCATGGCAAGATGAAAAGCACCAGGAAATTATTGGATTTATTGAAAGCATTGCCAAAAAAACCAGCATTTACAAATCACTTTCAGAGAAATATTCCGATGAACCGGACTCTGTCGAATATTACATGAACAAACCTCATAAAGTGACAGTTTTCGACTACAAAGAAGGTCAGAAAACAATTGTCATGAGCACCATGGACTCCATTCGTTACATGGAACATTTTATGCATTGTGGCTTTGTTGCCATGGAGCCTGAAACAGGATACATCAAGGCATGGGTAGGTGATGTAAGTTTCAATTTCTGGAAATACGATAAGGTTATCTCAAAACGTCAGCCGGGCTCTACATTCAAACTTTTTGTTTATGCTACGGCATTCAATAAAGGCATGAGTCCTTGTGATTACCGTTTGGATAAATATGTGGACTGGGAAGTCATGGAGAAAGGTGAACCTAAACTTTGGACCCCTCACAATGCAAATGGGACTTTTACAGGTCAGAATCTAACATTAAAGGCCGCATTTGCCCGCTCTATCAATAGTGTAGCTGTGGCTCTTGCCAAAGAAGTAGGAATCCCTGACATCATCAAAACAGCATACGCCATGGGTATCAAAACACCTTTGCACAATATACCTTCTGTTAGTCTCGGAGCTTCAGACGTTTCCCTGTTGGAACTGGTGAATGCCTACTGCACAACCATCAACGATGGTATGACACACGAACCCATTTTAGTAACACGAATTGAAGACAAAAACGGGAGAGTGATTTACGAAAACAAAGTAGAACAAAAACAGGCTATTCCTTACCAGACGGCTTTTCTAATGACACAAATGTTGCGTGCCGGGCTCACAGAACCAATGGCAACGACACAGGCACTCTGGAGCTTTGATCTTTTCCATTACGATACTGAGTTTGGCGGTAAAACCGGTACTTCCTCAAACCATTCCGATGCCTGGTTCGTTGGCGTTACCCCTAAACTCGTTGGTGGTGCCTGGGTTGGAGGTGAACATCGAAGCATCCACTTCCGAACAGGCAGACTGGGTGAAGGTAGCAAGACAGCCTTACCCATTTTTGGATATTTCATGGAAAAGGTTCTTGCCGATAAAGGTTTGACCCAATATCGTGGTAAATTTCCAAAACCAAAAGAGGAAATCACAGTACCTTATAATTGTCAGACACCTTATACTCCAGCAGCCTCAGACTCTACATTTTCAGATAGCCTTGGAAATGTTACATCACAAGAAGGTATCGTTTCTGATGAAGCTCTTGACAAGCAAATTGACGAACTTTTAATGGAAGAAGGAGATACAAAGACGGAAGAAATCAGACCTTAACTTTGGCTTGATATTTATGTGATACTATCCATCTTTTTCATACTTTTACGGTTCGTTCTTACTAAGTAAAAAACTTAAAAACGATCCATATTATGAAAACACCGATGGCTTTATTGATGGCTGGTACCCTTCTTCTAACATCCTGTGTTCTAAGAGTCTCAGGAGAAAAAGACAGAAAATTCAAGGTCAGTGAAAACGAGTTTTCTTTTGTTCAAACGTATAAGACCTTACAACCTGACACGCTCAAAATATCTACATCGGGAGGAAACATTCGTACATCCGGCTGTGAAGGCAACACTATTGAAGTATCTTTCGTCGTAACTAAATACGGGAAAGTTATTGAAATAACGTTGGAAGAGCTCAAAGAAATTGCTCAGGTTGAGATATTCAACGACAAATCCAGGCTGGAGATAAACATCAGCAATATTTCTATTAGAAATATCAGCGTTGGATTTAACATTAAAACCCCTTTTAGAACAACCTCCAGCCTGAATACAAGTGGAGGCAACATTTCTATTTCAGGACTCTCAGGCAATCAAGACATCAATACCAGTGGAGGCAATCTCAACATTAAAGCTATAACCGGCTCAGTTAAAGCAAACACCAGTGGTGGCAATATTTCAGCAACGATTACAAAACCAGTAGAAAAATTGGAACTGGAAACCTCGGGTGGCAACATCGATTGTACCGTTCCTCAAAACCTTGGATTGGATTTAAATCTATCGGCAGATCATATCGATACCCAACTTGCAAACTTTACCGGTAAAGCAGAAAAAGACAAAATAAACGGCAAAATGAATGGAGGCGGCATACCCGTCAACCTCACAACTTACGGAGGCTCCATAAATTTGAATTACAAATAACACCCTACTTTAAACCTTATCTAAACCAAATGAAAAACTATTTAGACTTTACGCTGGATCCAAAAAAGTTTCTGCCTCTTTGGCTGATGTTCCTTGTTGGAGCTATTGCTCCTTATATCTATTTTATAGTCAAGATGAAACAACATCAGCCACATGAACCAGTGGAAATTTTAACCTTTGTAGCTATTGCGTTGATGATCATTGTTGGGATTGTTTTATACTATTTCTTCCTGAAAATGTACATTGAAAGTATTAAATATAAAGAGCAAAACATCAAGTTCAATGGTTCATTTGGCGTTTATATAGGTAAAATGGTACTCGGTACATTTTTATCTATTATCACTTTGGGTATCTATTCACCCTGGTTTCAAAAAAACCTAACAGACTTTTATGCTGAAAATTCATCCTATAATTCAACCGGTTTTAAATTTCTTGGTAAAGGTTTAAACCTTTTTATTATTATGACGCTTTCTTTCATCATACCCATTATTGCATTGTCTATACTCGTTACTATCTTTTTTAAGGCTAAGACGGGAGAAGCACCAACTTCTATTCTAATACAGACCTTAATATATCTGATTGTGATACCATTTTATTATTTGATGTACAAATGGTTCTTTGACTTCAACTATAAAGAGTATCATATTACCTGGGAAACTAAATTCTGGAATTCTTGCGGTAAGATACTATTAGAACTGTTTTTATCCGTTATAACCCTTGGCATTTACGCACCATTGGCTTATATTAAACTGTACAAATATTTTATAGAAAAAACGGTCGCAGTATCTCCTGAAACCAAATTAAGGTTTGGTTTCGATATAGAAGCACTTGATGACTTTTTATTCTTATGGGGACAAGGATTATTATGCATCATCACACTTACCATTTATACACCCTGGGCTACCAGCAAAATCGGCAAACGATTTCTCAGCAAGACCTATCTGGAAAATGTAGAAAGTGTTTAAACCGTCAACCACCCCACGGTTTTTATAAATTAGAATTCGCTGTTGGAGTTTGTGTGAAATCTGCTCGCCTTCTTATTGATAATCAACGTCGAAGGAATATTTTCCAACTCCTTATTTTGAGAAACAGTCAGTTTATTCCAAGTCTGATAACTGATTAACATAAAACTAAAACCAGAAATGAAGGTAGGAGAAATATGGGTATTCTTGCTAAGTTTCACAGCATTCGGGAATTCCTCTTTTAGTGAAATAATAGTCTGACCTATCTCATCATTGGATTTTGCCAGTTGATGAACATCAAGTATGCGGATTGTAACATCCGGATTATTACGGAGCAAACGACGCGCATATCGCAACAGGAATTCATCATTTATGGAATCCAAAAGCACTAATGTTTTAGATATTTTCGAGAAATCCCTGTTTACAAAGATACCGACACTGCATTTGCTGTTTTCGATGAAGTAACGTGTCTTATCCTTAATCAAAGAACCTGGATAAAAGAAGTTTTTCTTGAACAACGATTTGCCGGGCAATGAAACACCTGCTCCAACCAGCAGGAAATCATAGTTATCAACATTGACCGTATGAACAATCTCATGACCAATATTATCAGTCACCTTATATTTCGTTTCAATGGGGATTCTTAATGAATCAGCAGCTTCCCGAATCGCATTAAAACTGACAGTCGAAAACTCTTCACCATGAATCGGATTGGTATCTGTACCAACGGTAATATGCAAAACTGTAACTGCTAAGCTATTTTTTGATCCATCAAGTACCGTTTTAGCAACACTTAGCAAAGGTTTACCATTATCGGGATTTCCACAAGCAACTAAAGCCTTGAATATACCCAGTGCCTGTTGTTGTTTAAGCTCCTCATTGACATTTCTTATTGGGAATAGCTTCTCAATCAATGCCATTAAAGGTGTCGTCATAAAAGTGGTCAACAAGGCCATAATAACCAGCATTACGAAAATGGTAGGTGGAAGAATGCCCATTTCGTATCCAATATTCAATACAATTAGTTCCATCAGACCTCTGGTATTCATTAAAATACCTATAGAGAGACTATCCCGCCAGGATTCACCAAAATATCGCGCTGAGAATGCGCTCCCTCCGAATTTACCGAGAATTGCCACCAAAATGATTATCCCACAAACACCCCACAAATAGGGCGTATTTAGTAAGCCTATTTCAGTTCTGAGTCCGGTAAAAACAAAAAACAGAGGTAATAACAAAGTTACTGAGACATCTTCCACTTTATCAATGATCAACTTCCTGAAATTAGGCATAGGAGGCATGATAACACCAGCAAGAAAAGCTCCGAATAGAGCATGAATACCTATTACCTGAGTTACAAGTGCAGAAGAAATCAGTATCAGGAACATAAAAGCAACAATACTTTTATTGACAACTTCACTGTTACGGTAAATTTCTCCGATCCGTTTCATAAAAGGCTTGACAACCCAAATCATGGCAACAACATACAGAACAGATAGCGCTATAGTATAAAGCGAACCGGAAATACCACCTGTCTTAGCGATCGCAATGATTGCAGCTAGCATACACCAAGCTGTAATATCTCCTATCGCCGCACTTGCAAGAGCTAAACTGCCAAGATGTGTCTTGGTATGTCCCTTTTCTTGTATGATTCTAGCCAGAACAGGGAAAGCGGTTATACTCATGGAAATACCAATAAACAATGAAAAGGATACAAAATCAGTTTTACCGGCAGCAAATTCACCATATACAAAATAAGCCAAAACCATTCCTAAGAAAAATGGAACAAGGATACTTGATTGACTGATCACAAAGGTTTCACTGATCTTTCCTTTCAGAGCAGTCAGATTCAGTTCCATACCTATGGTAAACATAAAAAGGATCAACCCGACCTGACTTAGAATATACAAATTCCCAAGTGAATCCTGTGCAAATAGAAAGTTGAAAGCTTCAGGGAAAAAATTTCCCAATAACGATGGTCCGAGAACAATACCAGCCAATATTTCACCAATCACAGTGGGTTGCCCCATTTTAGCAAAGAGGTGACCGAAAAGTCGGGAAACAATCAGAATGGATATTATTTGAAGCAGCAACATAGCAGAAGGCTCTGCCAGATTAAGCAAAAAGGAATGTCTAAACATATTAAAACTACTGCTTAAATCCCCGGGAACATGTGGAGGGGCTAAATGCCGTACTTTTTCCATCTGATTTTCAAAGGCTTGACCCTTTAATAATAAAAAGTATGTTAATGCTCCAATAAGCGATAACAAACCAATATAAAAAAACCAGACCTTAACATTGTTTTTTTTCATCATAAGATAATCAATTAATTAAGGTATGATAAAAACCCAAAACTGTTAGAAAAGCCCTTATTGGCTCCACACTGCTCAGGTATTCATGGTACCCCCTTTCAGGATTAATAGATTTTGGGTACAAATGTAACGATTATTAGCTATCATTAAACAAATCCTTAAACATAATATGCGCCTTGAAAACTGTTTTAAAAGATGCAATTATCAAGGTTTGTATTAAAAATAACTTACTTTTGTCAGATAATTCCCTTTCTGAGGGAGAAATAAAACTCAAATGTCTGTACATCAAGAAGATTCACGTAAAGTGACCACCCACCGTTTATTTGAAATGAAACAACGGGGAGAAAAAATTGCCATGCTGACTGCATACGATTACTCCATGGCTAAATTAATTGATCAAGCCGGAATGGACGTTATTCTTGTTGGCGATTCTGCTTCCAACGTCATGGCCGGAAACATTACGACTCTGCCCATTACACTTGATCAGATGATCTATCATGGAATGTCCGTAGTACGCGGTGTAAACAGAGCTTTAGTCGTAATCGACATGCCCTTTGGTACCTGCTCCGGCAACACGGTTGAATCACTCAATGCAGCCATCCGGATAATGAAAGAAACTGGTGCTGATGCACTAAAAATTGAAGGTGGAAAAGAAATAAGTCAGGACATCAAAAAAATCATTGACGCAGGTATGCCCGTTATGGGTCACCTTGGTCTTATGCCACAATCCATCAATAAATACGGCACCTATACTGTTCGTGCAAAAGATGAATCGGAAGCTCAAAAGCTGCTTGAAGATGCCAAGATTTTGCAGGAGATCGGCTGTTTTGCTATAGTACTTGAAAAAATACCTGCTTCGATGGGTAAAAAAATCGCTGATGAACTTGATATACCCGTTATAGGAATTGGTGCCGGAAACGGTGTTGACGGTCAGGTCCTCGTCATGCATGACATGCTCGGAATCACTCAGGCATTTTCTCCTAGATTCTTAAGGCGGTATGCCAATTTACAGGAGACGATTATTGAGTCGGTGGGGCATTATGTGAAGGATGTCAAGGCCCTCGACTTTCCCAGCAACACCGAACAGTACTAGTTTTTTATAAATAGAGAGCGAATTTCGGCGTTGCAGGGTGTAAAATCAATCCTCACGTACGAAAAGTACGCTCCGGTATGATTTTGCACCCTGCGCCTTGAACTTCATCTCTCTATTTAAAAAAAATGATATTTGTCTATTGCTACTTTTTTACATAAAGTTTAAGACGATGAGAAAGTTCCTGATATTTAGTTTGTTTATAGTTTGCACATACCTTTCACAGGCTCAGATACTCGAGCCTATCAAGTGGAATATTCAACTTCAGGATTCTAAGAGTGCCGATCAGGAAGTCGTTTTTACGGCCAGCATAGATCCGGGATGGCATTTGTATGATATGAATCTGGGGGAAGGTGGTCCAGTATCGACTTCCTTTCACTTTGAAAAAATGGTGGGTTGCGCACTGACAGGCAAAACGACATCAACCTCACAAGTTATCAAAAAGATGGACGATATTTTTGGAATGGAGCTTCGTTGGTATGTTAAAAAAGCCGTGTTCATTCAGAAAATAAAGATTACAGACCCTAAAAAATTTATCCTAAATGGGCATGTAGAATTTATGGGCTGCAACGATGAAAGTTGCCTCCCTCCTACACCTGAAAACTTTGCATTTAAAGGCAGTGACTTGAAAAGTATAGCAACCACACCTGCCCAGACTTCAAAAACAGAGCCGGTTATACCTGCTTTACAAAAGAATAAACTGGAGACCAATACGGTTGACACTTTACAAAAATTCAAATCTGAATCAACCGATTCGCTCAACAGCAGTTTAATCTGGGAACCGGTCATTGATCAGCTTCATGCATTTGGGAGTGCTGATTCAAAGGATGGATTGTCAGCACAAACTTCCTGGTGGATCCTTTTAATTACCGGCTTTTTGGGTGGATTGTTAGCTTTACTCACACCATGTGTCTGGCCCATCATCCCGATGACCGTCAGTTTTTTCATCAAACGCACCAAAAACAAAAAGAAAGCCATTCGGGAAGCTATTCTATATGGATTATCCATCGTTGTCATTTATCTGTTGCTCGGACTTGGTATCACCATCCTTTTTGGTGCCAGTGCGCTCAATAGTCTCTCGACCAATGCCGTTTTCAACCTGCTCTTTTTTGCCTTATTGGTTTTATTTGCAATTTCCTTCTTTGGAGCATTCGAGCTGGTTCTTCCCTCCTCCTGGACCAATAAAATGGACAAAAAAGCCGATACGACATCCGGTATTGTAAGTATCTTTTTTATGGCATTCACGTTGGTACTTGTGTCCTTTTCCTGTACAGGTCCCATCATCGGAACACTTCTTGTTCAGGCTGCAAGCATGAACTCCATAACCGGCCCTGCCATCGGCATGTTCGGTTTTGCATTGGCACTGGCCATTCCCTTTAGCTTTTTCGCGATATTTCCAAATATGCTGCAAAACTTACCTAAATCGGGAGGTTGGCTCAACACGGTGAAAGTGGTACTTGGTTTTCTGGAACTGGCTTTTGCCCTCAAATTTTTGTCTGTTGCTGATTTGGCCTATGGTTGGGGAATATTGGACAGGGAAACATTTCTATCCATTTGGATTGTTCTTTTTGCCCTGCTTGGTTTCTATATACTTGGAAAAATCCGACTTCCCAACGACAGCAAACTGGAACAGGTTTCTGTATGGAGACTATTCATAGCCATTACCTCCTTTGCTTTTGCAGTTTATATGGTACCCGGCTTGTGGGGAGCACCTTTGAAATCCATCAGTGCCTTTGCACCACCCGCATCCACACAAGACTTCAACTTATACAAAAACGAGGTTCATGCAGCTTTTACCGACTACGATGCAGGTATGAAATATGCCAAAGAGCAAGGCAAGCCTGTGATGATCGACTTTTCAGGATATGGATGCGTCAATTGTCGTAAAATGGAAAATTCCGTTTGGCAGGACAGCCGCGTTAAAAAGTTATTGGAAGAAGACTACGTTCTGATCACCTTGATGGTGGATGATAAAAAGCCTTTGAATAAAAGCTTCGAAGTCAATGAATATGGTAAAATACGTAAAATTAAAACCGTCGGTGACAAATGGAGCTATCTGCAACGTTACAAATTCGGTTCCAACGCTCAACCTTTCTATATTTTGCTGGACAATCAAGGAAAGCCTATTGGCCCAAGCTATACGTACAATGAAAATCTGGATCAATACATTCAATTTCTTAAAAACGGTCTGAACACCTATTCCAAATAGAATAAATGCTAGCTGCAGAACATTGATGAATGATTTTACATAAAATTATGACAAAAATAGTTAATCTATTTCCAATAGAAAAATGTTGTATTAGAAAATAATTGTATATTTGATACGTTTACTATATAGCACGTGTTAAAAATTGCATTTCGATCTATTTTTCACTAAAAAAGTATCAAGGTTTTCAATTTTAATAGCTTAAAGTAACAATTATGAAAAAATCCCTTTTAATAACACTTTTCCTTTTTGTAGGAATTGTAACATCCATGGCATGCAATTTTGAATTTTCGACCAAAGAAGACAAAAAAACATGCAAAGCCGGTGAAGAATTTGTAATCGATGTCAAATTAACCCTCACCCATAGAACATGCGTCGTTACACCCGATCAAACAAAATTCAAACCCGAAGGCATTCAAGTATTGGGCGCAACCAAATGGAAAGAAGTAACTCCAGGTGTATGGACCAGACAAATTAAAGTCAAGGTTTTGGATGACTCTAAGAAAAAAATAGCACTTTCGGCAACACGCACATGCGAGAAAGAAGGTGGTTACGGTATTTATTCTCTAAATAAATAACCTGACTGATTTATATGAGCTGCAAAGCCAAGCTAATACTTCTATCATTACT
>Ga0209125_1002048_pt1 | contig 16647 bp, 19 predicted proteins | sample BarGraIncub1131A_FD_184503 | JGI IMG/M metagenome (GOLD analysis project Ga0209125, IMG submission 184503) | Arctic peat soil microbial communities from Barrow, Alaska - Barrow Graham LP Incubations 11-31A (SPAdes) (version 2) | ecosystem: Environmental > Terrestrial > Soil > Wetlands > Peat...
CCGACCAAAGGTGTGGCCCAAGGCCATGCTGCGCGATCGTGCGAGGCGATCCCGTGCGCCAGTTTCAGATACTGCCGCAGCCAGTCCCGTTTCTCATTTGCCCACGCTTCGATTTCGACAAAGGGGTCGCGCCAGGCGACGCGAGGACTTGATCGTGACAATTCCCTCGATGACCCCGCCACGGCAAGGAGTCTGCTCCCGGCTCAAACGCGCCGCCTTGCCCACAGACCCCGCGCCACTACGTTAAGAATCAATGCGCTAGGCAGACCGCAGCGACTATAAGGGCGCCACGTGATTCGATCAAGCGCCACCGGGTGTGCAATCAGGTCGTTTCAGCAGGCGTCCAGTTTCGATACATGTGCTCCAAATTAAAACATTGACGGAGACTTCGAGCAATCTATGGAAAACAAGTACTTCCGTTAAATCAATCTGTTGTGATCAATTAAACGGTGTGGCATGGCGCTTGCGATTAGTGGATCAGTCCCGCCGGACTTCCCCATCGACAACCAAGAGGAGACATCATGATCTACGCAGCCCCAGGCCAAGCAGGCGCAAAAATCCAGTACAAGGCTTCTTACGACAACTTCATCGGTGGCAAGTGGGTCGCCCCGGTCAAGGGCGAGTACTTCAGCGTCGTCACACCAGTCAATGGCAAACCCTACACCATGGTTGCCCGCTCCACCGCCGAAGATATCGAACTGGCACTCGACGCCGCCCACGCCGCTTTCCCGACCTGGGGCAAGACGCCCGCCGCCGATCGCTCCAATGTCCTGCTGAAGATCGCTGACCGCCTGGAAGCCAACCTCGAATTGCTCGCCTACGCCGAAGCCGTCGATAACGGCAAGCCGATCCGCGAAACCCTGGCTGCCGACATCCCGCTGGCCATCGACCACTTCCGTTATTTCGCCGGCTGCCTTCGCGCCCAGGAAGGCGGCATTTCCGAAATTGATGAAAACACTATGGCTTACCACATCCATGAGCCGCTCGGTGTCGTTGGCCAGATCATCCCCTGGAATTTCCCGATCCTGATGGCCGCCTGGAAGCTAGCCCCGGCCATCGGCGCCGGCAACTGTGTTGTGCTCAAGCCGGCCGAATCGACCCCAATCTCCATCCTGATCATGATGGAACTGCTTGCCGACATCCTGCCGCCGGGCGTATTGAACGTCGTCAACGGTTTCGGCCGCGAAGCCGGCATGCCGCTCGCCACCAGCAAGCGCATCGCCAAGATCGCCTTCACTGGCTCCACCATCACCGGCCGCGTCATCGCCCAGGCCGCCGCTAACAACCTGATTCCGGCCACCCTCGAACTGGGCGGCAAGTCGCCCAACGTCTTCTTTGCCGATGTCATGGACAAGGATGACGGCTTCCTCGACAAGGCCATCGAAGGTCTGGTGCTGTTCGCCTTCAACCAGGGCGAAGTATGTACCTGCCCGTCGCGTGCCCTAATCCAGGAATCGATCTACGACAAGTTCATGGAAAAGGCGCTGAAGCGCGTTGCCGCCATCAAGCAAGGAAACCCGCTCGATACCGAGACCATGATGGGTGCCCAAGCTTCGCCGGAACAGATGAAGAAGATTGAAACCTACTTGCAGCTTGGCAAGGATGAAGGCGCCCAACTGCTGATCGGTGGCGAACGCGCCCACTTGGGCGGTGACCTCAATGGCGGTTTCTACATCCAGCCGACCCTATTCAAGGGCCACAACAAGATGCGCATCTTCCAGGAAGAAATCTTCGGGCCGGTGCTCGCCGTGACCACTTTCAAGGACGAAGCTGAAGCCCTTGCCATCGCCAACGACACGCTATATGGCCTCGGCGCCGGCGTCTGGAGCCGTAACGGCAACGTTGCCTACCGCATGGGGCGCGCCATTCAGGCCGGCCGCGTGTGGACAAACTGTTACCACGCTTACCCGGCGCACGCCGCTTTCGGTGGCTACAAGGAATCGGGGATCGGCCGAGAGACCCACAAGGTCATGCTCGACCACTACCAGCAGACCAAGAACCTGCTGGTCAGCTACGCCGAAGAAAAGCTTGGCTTCTTCTAACCGGAACCTCCTCGCTCTACTGTTGTGAGCATTTCGAGGGCGGGCAACCGCCCCCGTCTTTTTTGGAGAAGTGCATGGTTGAAAAAGTCATCGCCACGCCAGCCGCCGTAGCTCTGATCGAGTACCTAAAACGCAAGCATGGCCCGGTGATGTTCCATCAATCCGGCGGCTGCTGCGACAATAGCGTCGCCAACTGCTTCCTACCGGGAGAAATCACCATTGGCGCCGGCGACGTACTACTTGGCGAAATCGGTAGCAGCCCCTTCTACATGAGCAAATCGCAGTACGAATACTGGAAGCACACGCAACTGATCATCGATGTGATCGAGGGCCATGGCGGCGGCACCTTCTCACTGGAGGGGTCGGAGGACCGAGCCTTCCACACCCGCTCGAGGGTATTTACCGACGCTGAATGGGCGGAGCTGCAGGCCACCGGGTCCATCTGAACAAGGCCACCGGGCTGCAGGCCCGGCCCAATGGTTCGCCGGATCAAGGCTCGATGCGTGTTCCGAGTACCTGCAGAAATTTCGCCAGCCACTCCTGATGCGCCGGCCAAGCCGGCGCCGTCACCAGATTGCCGTCGACGTGCGCCTTATCCACCGGAATCTCCACGTAGGTGCCGCCCGCCGCCCGGACCTCCGGCGCACAAGCCGGATAGGCGCTGCACGAACGCCCCTCCAGTACGTTCGCCGCGGCCAGCAGTTGCGCGCCATGGCAAATGGCGGCGATCGGCTTGTTCGCCTTGGCGAAATGCTGCACGATGGCGATCACCTTTGGGTTCAGACGCAGGTATTCCGGCGCCCGCCCGCCAGGAATGACGAGCGCATCGTAATTCTCGGCCTTGACCGAATCGAACGACGAGTTGAGCGTGAAATTATGGCCGCGCTTCTCGCTGTAAGTCTGATCGCCTTCGAAGTCGTGAATTGCCGTGCGCACCTGCTCGCCAGCCGTCTTGCCCGGACAGATCGCATGCACGGTGTGACCGACCATCAAGAGGGCCTGAAACGGCACCATCGTCTCATAGTCCTCAGTGTAATCGCCGGTCAACATCAAGATCATCTTCGCCGCCATGGGGTCTCCTCCAGTTTTGTTTAGGACATTTTTTTGAAGCTGTACGCACAAGACACTCGGTAATAGCGGGGGAGGCAACGCAGCGAATCATCGTCCACGCCCGCTTGCCTACGGCGCTGTCTCTATGAGTTTGAGCTATATAGATAGTTCCTTTACATTTCCCGCATAGAAAACGGAATATGATTAGCAGAAACGACGTAAATCAGTCCGCTAGCGAGGAAAATATGACAGCGTTGCAGCGAATCCTGGTGCTTGACGGCTCGCGTGTCGTGCGTGCGACGCTGACCAAGCATCTGCGGGATGATTTCGAAGTTCGCGAGGAGGACGATGGCGAGTCCGCCTGGCAGACACTGGTCCTTGATGCCTCGATCGTGGCCATCATCTCCGGCGTCCATCCGCCAAAACTGGAAGCCAGCGACCTGCTGCAACGCATCCGTTCCAGCCCCTTGCGGCGCTTGCAGGAACTTCCTTTCCTGCTCCTCGTTTCGGATATCGACAACCACGTCGAACGGCAGAACGACCGCGCCAACGGGGTTACCGATTTCATCACCCGGACGATGAAGAAGACCGCCATCATTCAGTGTTTGCGCGAGATTTTGGAGCCGTGCACGACGATTGAGTGCACGAGCCTGTACGGACCTGGCGAGTTGGACGTGCCGCCGATCGTCGTGTCCGGCCCCCCGAGCGCGGCGCTATTGTCCAGTGATGAGTTGCTGTCGCTGCTGGCGCAGTACGCTCCTCCCGTGGCAAAAGCGGAAGGCATCTGCGCACTAATATTCGGCATCGATGATCATGAGGTCCTGATCGACCAGTTTGGCGAAAAAGTCACCGCCGGCATCGAATCGCGCTTTGCCAGCTTGTTAATCGCCAAGCTCGGTCCGCGAGACCTGATTGCGCGCTATCCAGGCAAGCGTCTGGCAATCGTGTCGCGGCACCTTGATCTGGGAAAATGCGTACGTTTCGCTAAGCGTGTGTGCCGGAGTCTGGCTGCAGGACAAATCACGATTCACGGGCAGCCCGTAAAAGTGACGGCGAGCGCGGGCGTGGCCAGCGCGAGCGAAGACGGCGTCACGGCTGACAGCGAGTTGTTGGCCCTGGCCAACCGGCGCCTGGATCAGGCGCGGACCTGTGGCGGCAATATCGTCAGTACCGAGTATAAACCCAACTGTCCCTGGCACCACGCCGACTTCCGGCTGCCAAATATGCTGGCGACGTTGAACGCACGCAGCCGTTCAGCCATCGCCCCACGGATCGGGACACTCGGTCTGCAGATCCTGCCGCTGCTGAAGATAATGGACGCTGAACTCGCCCTCGGCCTGCCGCTATCGGAGATCAAGCGCCGACTTGAGCAGCGCGCCGAAGCGGAAAAGAGTGTCGCTTAGACGAGCGCGGACGAGCCCTCCCGGCGCTAGGAGTAGAAACCCCTCTGCGTGGCGTAGAGGCCAGGACGATCCGAGCGCCGCTTGCTCTTTCTGACACGGTTTAGCCTACCACATCGCTAGCGGCCCGCCGGTCGGATCAACTAAGACGCTGAGCCCGCGGTGGCCGCCGATTTCCACCACCTCCTGGACGACGTTACCGCCCAGCGCCTTGACCCGCTCCGTCATCGCGCGGGCATCGTCCACGCCGGCGTAAGCCAGCCAGTGTGGCGGGGGCATCCGGGCCAGCGAACATGCCGCCGCCGGCGCCCTCGCTGACGTTCATCATGGTGTAAGTCCCCCCCGCCCTCGATCGACACGTCTTCAAGCTTCCAGCCAAAGAGAGAGCGCCATAAAAATCCTTCGCTTTCGCCAGATCCTTGGTATGCAGTTCGACAGGGACGAACGGATTGCTCATGATGTCTACTTTTTGGCCGTGCCGCCAGCACGCGACGCGACCCGTCCAGCACCCATCTCAGTCAACACGCCGCGAGTTTTCTCCCGCAGGCGGTGCAGGTTTAATCAGGAGACGCAATGAACCCCGTCAGGCCCCTTATCGCATTCGCCGCCGGCGCGCTCTTCTGCACCGCCCTCTGGGCGGATCTGGCGCCCTGGTACAAGTGGCGCAGTAGGTTCAACGACTACGACATCTGCGCGCAAACCTCGCCGGGTGATGGCTGGGTGAAAGTGAAAGGGCCGTTCCAGGATGCCCACTGTTCGAAACCGGGCGTTCCCCACTGATCGCGCGCGGACCAGAAAAGTGTAGCATTTCGTGTTTCTGAATCGGATCGTTTTACGTTCTGACCAAACTTGAAAAGGGAGTCCCACCATGGCAACGACGCAAGAAAATCTTAATGAAGCCTTCGCGGGCGAGAGCCAAGCGAATCAAAAGTACCGTGCTTTTGCCAAGAAGGCCGAGCAGGATGGATTTGGCTCGATTGCCAAGCTGTTTCGGCTCACCGCGGAGGCCGAGCGCATCCATGCGGAAGGACACTTGAAAGCACTCGATGGTGTTGGTTCTACTGCCGAAAACCTTCAGGCTGCCATTAACGGCGAGACGCATGAATTCAGCGACATGTATCCGCCAATGCTCAAACAAGCAATTGCCGACGGACACAAGGCCAAGAGGATGTTCGCCTACGCCGTCGAAGCGGAAGAAGTTCACGCCAAACTCTACAAGATGGCGCTCGAAGCCGTAGTGCAGGGGAAGGATCTGATCGCAGACTTCTATCTGTGTCCCGTCTGCGGATATATCGAAGTGGGCAAGCCTGAAAAGTCCTGTCCAGTTTGCGGTACGAAACCGGAGAAGTTCGTGCTGGCGGAGTAGTTTTTTCAAAAATCTGTGACGGGGGGATTACCGGCTGTTCTGTCGTTGACAGTCTTGAGATCCTTGGCGTGGTATGGCGGCGTCCCCGGATTTCGCGCCATAGTTGCCAGTCGTCAATCCTTGCGTGCTGTTGATTAGCGCCGCCAATGGCCGCAAGCGGCAGGGGTGGATCGGCAACTCATCGTGCGCGGGCTAGAGGCGACAGGCAGACCGGCCGGCAACATTACGCGTTGTCCGCCATGCTTTCCGGGGAGTCTGGATCGGCCGTCGGCGAACGCGGCAGGTTCGAGTGCTGTTCCTCGACGACGATCTGCTGGTCATTGACCGACAGCGGCGGTCGGCCGCAGCCCAGACAATAGCCGGAGTCCGGATCGGCCATGCAAACGCCGACGCAAAGATAATCGTCCTCGAAGTCATTCACCGCTCGCACTCCCCGCGCAACTCGTCAAGTGCGCTGCCCGCCACACTTCCCCTGGAGCCGTATGCGGCGCGGCGTTTGTCCACCAACGCATGGATGCGAAAGCGCTCGTCAGCGGAGCGCGAAGCCCAGCCGATGATCTCATCGAGACTGCGCAAACATCCTTGGCACAGCCCGCTGTGCGCATCCATCTTGCACACATTGATGCACGGCGAAGCAAGCTCGGCCAAGAGGGCCCGGTTCACGCGACGCTCCGTCTGGCGCGCAAGGCATTCGCCGCCTTCGAGAGCGGCGCACGACCGAGGTGCTGCGCGATGAACTGGCCGGCAGCCAGCAGCTTGTCCATATCTACTCCTGTTTCGATTCCCAAACCCTGGAGGAGAAAGACCACGTCTTCGGTCGCAACGTTCCCCGATGCACCGGGCGCATACGGGCAGCCGCCGAGACCCGCGATCGAGCTATCGAAAACCGCCATGCCCAGTTCCAGCGAAGCGTAGATGTTGGCGATGGCCATGCCGTAGGTGTCGTGATAGTGGCCGGCGAGTTGGCCGATCGGCACGTCGCGCGCACAAGCCTCGATCATGCGCTGCACCGAGGCGGGCGTGCCCGCGCCGATGGTGTCGCCGAGCGAGACTTCGTAGCAACCCATGTCGTGCAGGGTCTTGGCCACCCACGCCGTCTTCTGCGGGTCGACCGCGCCTTCGTAGGGACAGGCGACGACGCAAGAGACATAGCCGCGTACCTTGATCTCCAGCGCGCTCGCCGCATCGACCACGGCGGCGAAGCGTTTGAGGCTCTCGGCGATGCTGCAGTTGATGTTCTTCTGCGAGAATGACTCGGAAGCGGCGCCAAAGATGGCGACCTCGCTCGCCCCGGCTTCGACCGCCGCGTCGAAACCCTGCAGGTTGGGCGTCAGCACCGGGTAAGCGACGCCCGGCCGGCGGCGTGGGCTGGCGAGCACGGCACGCAAGACTGCGTCGTTGTCGCCCATCTGCGGCACCCATTTGGGCGACACGAAGGATGTCACCTCGATGGCCGTTAGCCCGGCCTCGGCAAGGCGTGCGATCAACTCAATTTTCACGGCGGCAAGAACCAGCTGCTTTTCATTTTGCAGCCCGTCGCGCGGGCCGACTTCGACGATTCTTACGCGTTGGGGCAAGTTCATGATTTATTGAGCTCCACGCTACCGGCGCGCAACCGGACAGGAAGACCGGATTTGCCAAGATCGGCGGCGGCGAGGAGCAACATCCGCCTTACGCACCGTGCATCGCCTACCAACTGCGTCCGCCCATTGAGGACAAGGAACAACTCCGCGCAAACGAAAGCGGAGCGTTTGTTGCCGTCGATGAACGGTTGGTTCCTGGCCAAACCGAAGGCATAGGTCGTGAGATCGGCGGCATCCGGCGTGCCGTAGGCCGCCAGACCGCGCGGACGCACAAACGCCGAAGCAAGAATGCCCGTATCGCTCGCGCCGACTGGCCCGCCAGACGACGCTGTCTTCAATCCCGCGCCAGGCGCTCATTTGGCCCGTTCGTGCACTGCGTCGCGACGCCAGTTCATGATCTTGTGTGCAGCGTCCATCTGTTCCTCGAATTCCGAATCGCACGGCGTCACGCGCACGCCCTCGAGCGATTGAGTTGCGTACAGGGTATCGCCTTTCTTCACATGCAGAAAACCGAGCACCCCCTTGGGCAGGACGACGCCGACGGAGTTGCCGATCTGAGTTAATTTCAGGGCAAACATGCTCAAGCTCCGGTGTTATAACGTGTGCAATACAAGCCAAGAAGCCTGAGCCAATCAGACGCCTGGCGTCGCTCCCGATTCTCCCGTCACGAACTCGACCAGTGCGGCGCCATCCGCCACCTGATCGCCAGCGGCATAGTGGAACGCCTTCACCATGCCGTTCTGCGGCGCAGTGATCGTATGCTCCATTTTCATCGCTTCGAGGATCAAGAGCGGTGCACCTTTCTCGACGCACTGGCCGGGCACGGCGAGCAAGGCGACGACCTTGCCCGGCATCGGCGCGGCTAGGCCGCCACCGTGCGCGCCGCCAGCTTCGACGAGGTGCAACGGATCGTAGCGCAGGATGATCCAGGCGCTGCCACCAAGGAAGACATGGCGCTTTTGTTCCTGTTTTTCGGTTACTGCGATGACGCTGCCGAGCAAACGGCAATCGTCGAGTTCGATCGCGAGTTGACCGGCAAACTGGCCGTTATCGAGCACTCGGCCGCGCGCCAGCACCGTTTCGCCAGCGAGCGACAGGTGCCAGCCGTCGGCCGCGTAGGCCACGCCGACCTCGTACAAGACCTCGCGGTAACGATAGGTAATCATGCGCCGCGCTTGGAGGTTCAAACGCCAGCCGTCGTGTGCGCTCCACGGCGACCAGGGATCGCCCGTCTGGCGCGCGCGCGCGCTGGCGGCGCCCTGCTCACGCAGCAGCTCGGCGACGGCGGCAACGAAGAAGACGTTGTTCGGCGGCGCGCTTTGCGCCGGAAAGAGAAAATCGTTGCTGCGCTCGATCAGCCCGGTATCGAGATCGGCGTCCGAAAAGGCCGGACAAGCGACGAGGCGCGACAGAAAGTCGACGTTGGCGGTGACGCCGACGATGCGGTAGTCGGCCAGCGCCTGGCGCATGCGCGCCAACGCGGCGTGCCGGTCGACGTCCCAGACGATGAGTTTGGCAATCATCGGGTCATAGAACGGCGTAATATCGTCGCCCTCCTCGACACCAGTGTCGACGCGCACGTTGAGGCTCTCGGCCGGCGGTGCGAGATGGACCAGGCGGCCGGTCGACGGCAGGAAGCCTTTGGCGGCATCCTCGGCGTATATGCGCGCCTCCAACGCGTGGCCGTGGATGACCAATTGGTCCTGACGCAGCGGCAACGGCTCGCCGCTGGCGACGCGCAACTGCCACTCAACGAGGTCCTGGCCGGTGATCATCTCGGTGACGGGGTGCTCGACCTGCAGGCGGGTGTTCATCTCCATAAAGAAAAAGCTGCCGTCCTGCGCAAAGCGATCGCTGGCAATGAACTCGACGGTGCCAGCGCCAACGTAGCCGACCGCCTTTGCCGCGTCGACGGCGGCCTGGCCCATCGCCGCGCGACGCGCCACACTCATACCCGGCGCCGGCGCCTCTTCGAGCACCTTCTGGTGACGGCGCTGCACCGAGCAGTCGCGCTCGAAGAGATGGACACAGTTGCCGTGGGTATCCGCGAAAATCTGGATTTCAATGTGCCGCGAGTGGGTCAGGTATTTCTCAATCAGGACGTGCGGGGAACCGAAGGACCCCGCCGCCTCGCGCTGGCACGAGGCGAGCGCGGCGAGGAAATCGGCGCTCTGCTCTACGAGGCGCATGCCCTTGCCGCCGCCGCCAGCCGCTGCCTTGATCAGCACCGGATAGCCGATGACGTCGGCCTGCGTATGCAGGTAGGCGGGTTCCTGATTATCGCCGTGGTAGCCAGGCGTGAGCGGCACCTGGGCAGCGCCCATGATTTTCTTCGCCGCCGACTTCGAGCCCATGGCGCGGATCGCGGCGGCCGGCGGGCCAATGAAAACGATGCCCGCTTCGGCGCAGGCATCGGCGAAGGCGTCGTTCTCGGAGAGGAAGCCGTAGCCCGGATGCACGGCCTGCGCACCGGTGCGCCGGGCCGCTTCAAGAATGCGTTCACCGACCAGATAGGAGTCCCGCGCCGCCGCCGGGCCGATGCACACCGCCTCGTCGGCGAGGCGCACGTGGCGGGCGTTTGCGTCGGCCTCGGAATAAACGGCGACGGTACGAATACCCATGCGGCGCGCCGTCTTGATTACGCGGCAGGCAATTTCGCCGCGATTGGCGATCAGGATCTTGCTGAACATACTCAGACGCCCGCGATCCAGCTCGGCTTGCGCTTCTCGAGAAAAGCCGCCAGTCCCTCTTTACCCTCGGGACTGGAACGTACGCGGGTGATGCGCTGCGCGGTTTCCTCGATCGTTGCTTCGTCAATCGGCTGGCCGGCAACGATGCGAATCAGGGCCTTGCACTCGGCCTGCGCCTGCGGGCCGTTTTTCAGCAGGCTGTCGATGATCTCGCCGATCGCGTCGTCGAGTTGCTCCTCGCCGGGAACGATCTCGTGCAATAGGCCGATACGGTAGGCCTCGGCGCCCGAGAAGCGCTCGGCGCTCAGCATGTAGCGGCGGCAGTAGCGCTCGCCGATGGCAGCCAACACGTAGGGACTAATCACGGCGGGCACGATGCCGAGCTTCACCTCGGTCAGTGCAAACAGCGCGTCGTAAGTGGCCACGGCGATGTCGCATGCTGCGATCAGGCCGACGCCGCCGCCGTAGGCTGGACCCTGCACGCGGGCGACGGTCGGCTTCGACAGCTCGTTGAGTGCACGCAAGAGCTCGGCGAGCGACTGCGCATCATGCAGGTTCTCCTCTGGCGTGTAGGCGGCGGCACGCTTCATCCAGTTGACGTCGGCGCCGGCGCAAAAACTCGTGCCGGTGGCAGAGAGGATAACCACGCGCACCCGGCCATCGGCTTCCAACTCGCGCAAGCCGGCGGTCATCTCGGCGATCAGCGTCTCGTCGAACGCATTGTGGCGCTCGGCCTTGTTCAGGGTGAGGATGCCGATGGCGCCGTCGACTTCGGTGAGAATCGATTGGTATGGGTTCATAGTGCTAGCCTCACATTCTGAAAATGCCGAATTTCGTTTCTTCCCCCGGCGCGTTCATCGCCGCCGACAGGCCGAGGCCAAGTACGCGCCGCGTATCGGCCGGATCGATTACGCCATCGTCCCACAGGCGGGCGCTAGCGTAGTAGGGGTGACCCTGCGCTTCGTACTGCTCGCGGATCGGTGCCTTGAAGGCAGCTTCGTCCTCGGCGCTCCACGTCTCGCCGGCCGCTTCGATGCCGTCGCGCTTGACCGTGGCGAGAACGCCGGCGGCCTGCTCTCCGCCCATCACCGAGATGCGCGCGTTTGGCCACATCCACAGGAAGCGGGGGCTGTAGGCGCGGCCGCACATGCCGTAGTTGCCAGCGCCGAAGGAACCACCGATGACCACGGTGAATTTCGGTACCTTGGCGCAAGCGACGGCGGCGACCATCTTCGCGCCGTCGCGCGCGATACCGCCGTTCTCGTACTTACGGCCGACCATGAAGCCGGTGATGTTCTGCAAGAAAACGAGCGGGATGCCGCGCTGGGCGCACAGTTCTATGAAGTGCGCCGCCTTCAGCGCCGACTCGGAGAAGAGAATGCCATTGTTGGCGACGATGCCGATTGGGTAGCCCCAGAGATGTGCGAAGCCGCAGACGAGGCTGGTACCGTATCGCGCCTTGAACTCATCAAAGTCGGAGCCATCGACCAGACGCGCGATGATCTCGCGCACGTCGTAGGGCTTCTTGGTATCGGCCGGGATGACGCCATACAACTCGTCGGCAGCGTAGAGCGGCGCGCGCGGTTCCTCCAGGCTGAGCAGCGGCTTTTTTTGCCAGTTAAGGTTGCCAACGATGCGCCGCGTGATGGCCAGTGCGTGGACGTCGTTTTCCGCGTAGTGGTCGGCGACGCCGGAGACGCGCGTGTGCACGTCGGCACCGCCAAGGTCTTCAGCGCTGACCAGTTCGCCGGTCGCCGCTTTCACCAACGGCGGGCCGCCGAGAAAGATGGTGCCCTGCTCCTTGACAATGATCGACTCGTCGGACATGGCCGGCACGTAGGCGCCACCAGCAGTGCACGAGCCCATCACGGCGGCGATCTGCGGGATGCCGGCGGCCGAGAGATTGGCCTGATTGAAGAAGATTCGGCCGAAATGGTCACGGTCGGGGAAGACTTCGTCCTGCATGGGCAGGAAGGCGCCACCCGAATCGACGAGGTAGATGCACGGCAGGCGGTTTTCGCCGGCGATCTCTTGCGCACGCAGGTGTTTCTTGACGGTCAGCGGGTAGTAGGTGCCGCCCTTCACTGTCGCGTCGTTGGCGACGATCATGCACTCGACGCCGTTGACGCGGCCGATGCCGGTGATCAGCGAGGCAGCGGCAACGTCGCCGCCGTACATGCCGTAGGCGGCGAGCTGCGACAGTTCGAGGAAAGGCGAACCGGGATCGATCAGCGCATTGATGCGTTCGCGCGGCAGCAGCTTGCCGCGCGCGATATGTTTCTGGCGCGCCGACGCGGAACCGCCGAGGGCAATCTTTCCGACCGTCTGGCGCAGATCGGCAACCACACGCCGCATAGCCTCGGCGTTGGCCTGAAAGTCGGCGCCGCGCCGGTTGAGTTGAGTGGTCAGGGTGGGCATCAGAAACCGCCGCTTGCCAGCCAACGCTCGATCTGCGGCAAGCGGTCGGCGCCGAAGAAGGGCTCGCCATCGACGACGATGTACGGGGAACCGAAAACGCCTTTGCCAATCGCCGCAGCGCATTCGTCCTTCAGGCGCTCCTTCAGTGTCTCCCCGGCCAAGGCTGCGGCGAGCAGATCGTGGTCGGCGCCGTGCCGAACAGCGAGGTCGAGGACGACATCGAGGCAGGAAATATCCCGCCTTTCGCTAAAATAAGCGCGATAAACCGCATGCGCAAAAGCGCGCGCCGCGCTCTGTGGCTGGTCGTGCAGCCAGTAGTAGGCCCGTGCGGCATGTTGCGTGGCGATCGGAAAACCGGCTGGCTGCGTGTAAGGCACACCTAGGAAGCGCGCCGAACGGGCAAAGTCGCGCAGCGAATATTCGCCCTTGATCGGGATCTGGGTGAGCGGCGCGCAGCCGGTCGCGCGGAATACGACGCCGAGCAGAATCGGTCGCCATTCGACGTGGCGCCCATGCCGCGCGGCGATTTCGTCAATTTTTTCCGACGCCAGGTAGCCGTAGGGCGATGAGAAATCAAAGTAGAACTCCAGTGCGGTGGGCGATTCTGGCATGTCGTCTCCTGTTTATTTTTCTGCGGCGCGCGGCCACAACACCATCTGGGTGCAGCGGAAGAGCGCCAGCCGGCGCCCGTCCTCGCTGACCACCTCGGCATCCCATATCTGCGTCGTCCGTCCAGTGTGTACCGCGCTCGCCTCGCAGAACAGCAGGCCTTCGGTTTGCGTGCCGAGGAAGTTGGTCTTCAGCTCGATTGTCGTGAAGCTCTCGGCACCAGCCGGCAAATGCGCGATCGTGCCATAGCCGGCCGTCGTATCGGCCAGTGCGATAATCGTCGCGGCGTGCAGAAAGCCGTTCGGTGCCAGCATCTCCGAACGGATCGCCAAGCGGGCGCGTGCCTTCCCTGGCTCCAGGGCGAGGAGTTCAAGGCCGAACCAGCCGGGCAGGTGCCCCGCCCCGCGAGCATTGAGGGCCTCGGCGGTGATATCGACTCGCAGATGATGATGGCTCATTTCCTTCCTCCTTCTCCATCGGTCAGCGGCAAGCGCGCGCGGCGCGGCGCAAATCGTTGCCTGCGCCCAGCCGGGATCATGCCGTTTTCTCCGCGATGCGCCGAGGGGGGACCGCCAGCGTTGCCCCAGCACGATTGGTTACAACGACGCCAGCGATGACCAGTGCGCCGCCGCCAAGCACCGCGATAGCGAGGCGCTCGTCGAGCAGCAAGGCGCCGAGCAGGACGGCGCACACCGGCACCAGGTTGATGAAAGCCGCAGCACGCGTCGCGCCGATGCGATGCACGGCTTCGGCATACCAGGTAAAACCGACCGCCGTGCCAAACAGGCCGAGAAAGACAATGCTGCTCCAGCCGCGCCACCCCGTGTCGGTCAGGGCGAAGAGCGAGCCGTCGACCAACGCCGCGACGGTAAGCATGGCCCAGCCGGTCAAGCTCGCGCCGAAGGTCATCGCCAACGCCGAAAATTGCCGCGTGCCACGCCGGCCGATGAAGGTATAGACCGCCCAGAGAACGACACAGCCGATGATCAGCCATTCGCCGAGACCGACACCGCCGTGCAGCAGCCGCGCAGGGTCGCCGCTGGTCACGACGAGCAGACAACCGAGCATGGCCAACGCGATGCCGAGGGCCTTCTGCCCCGACATCGGTGCGCCGAACAGTAGCCAATCGGCAGCGGCGACGACGGCCGGGGTCAGGGCGACGACCAGCGCGCCACGGCCGGCCTCGATTAGGCGCAGGCCGTAGAGAAAACAGATGTTGTAGAGGAAGATGCCGCTCACACCGAGCGCCGTCACGGTCAGCCACTGGCGGCGCGACCAGCGCGGCCAGCCTTCGTGGGCGACGACGAGCACGCCGAGCACCAGTGCCGCGATAAAGAAGCGCCAGCTGGCCACGGCAAGCGGCGAAGCCTCGCTCACAGCCACGCGCCCAGCGATCCAGGTACCGCCCCAGAACAAGGCGGTAGCGAGAAGCTTGGCGTAAGTGGCCGGACTGGCGGGCGCGTGGTGCGGCATAAGGGTTAGTCCATCTCGGTGCCGCGCAGCGTACGCGTGGCGGAAACGACGACGAGCGGCTCATTCATGGGAAGCTGGCAGCTTAAAGCGTTTCGGAAAACAGTTCGCGGCCGATCAGCATACGGCGGATTTCGCTAGTGCCGGCGCCGATCTCGTAAAGTTTGGCGTCGCGCCACAGGCGACCGACCGGATAGTCGTTGATGTAGCCGTTGCCGCCCAGCGCCTGGATCGCTTCGCCGGCCATCCAGGTCGCTTTTTCCGCCGCGTAGAGGATTGCCCCGGCGGCATCCTTGCGCGTCGTTACGCCCCGGTCGCAGGCCTGGCCCACAGCGTAGACGTAGGCTTTGCAGACATTCATGGTGGTATACATATCGGCGACCTTGCCCTGCATCAGTTGAAATTCGCCTATTGCCTGACCGAACTGTTGGCGCTCGTGCAGGTAGGGCAGTACCGCATCCAGCGCCGCCGCCATAATCCCAAGGGGGCCTCCAGCGAGCACGGCGCGCTCGTAGTCGAGGCCGCTCATCAGCACGCGGACGCCGCCGTTCAACTGGCCGAGCATATCTTCTGCCGGCACTTCGCAGTCGTCGAAAAAGAGCGGATAGGTATTCGAGCCGCGCATGCCGAGCTTGTCAAGCTTGGGACCGCAGGAGAAGCCTTTGGTGCCCCTATCGACGATGAAGGCAGTGATGCCTTTCGGGCCGGCCTCAATGTCAGTCTTCGTGTAGACAACCAGGGTATCGGCGTCGCCACCGTTGGTGATCCACATCTTGGCGCCGTTCAGTACGTAACGATCGCCTTTCCTGTCGGCGCGCAGCTTCATGCCAACCACGTCGGAACCGGCATTCGGCTCGGACATCGCCAACGCGCCAACATGCTCGCCTGAGATCAATTTGGGCAGGTACTTCGCCTTCTGCGCGGCGTTGCCGTTGCGCCGGATCTGGTTGACGCACAGATTGGAGTGCGCGCCGTAGGACAGACCGACGCTCGCCGAGGCGCGCGAAATTTCCTCCATGGCGACGATATGCGCCAGATAGCCGAGCCCGGTGCCGCCATACTCCTCGTCAACGGTCATGCCGAGCAGGCCCATGTCGCCGAACTTCCGCCACAGATCGGCGGGAAAGAGGTTGTCGCGGTCGATGACTGCGGCGCGCGGCGCGATTTCGGCGGCGGCGAAAGCGCGCACGCTATCGCGCAACATGTCGATGGTTTCGCCGTGGGCAAAACTGAGGCTCGGGTATTCCATTTTGTCTCGCTCCTTGGTTTCTGTTTTTTGCCGTGCGGGATCTTAAGCCCCGTCCATGAGCACCATTTGAAGTTACGTTGACGTAAACGTCAACTGTTTTCCGAAATAGCGGTCATGCCGCGGCATCACGTTCTCCCTTGCCCGCCGCCGCTCGCGCCAAAAGCAGCGCCTGACACTGCGCTTCGACGGCGCTCAGTTCCTGCAGCACGGCTTCAATGTCCTCGCGCTGCTGAACCAGCGCCGCCTTGCGTTGGGCGAGACCGTTGAGGAGTTCGGTGAGCTGCGTGTTCTGGTCACGTGCCGTGTCGTACATATCGATCAGGTAGCGGATCTCGGCCAGGCTAAAGCCGAGCCGCTTACCGCGCAGGGCAAGCTTCAGACGGGTCCGGTCGCGCCGGGTAAAAACGCGAGTCCGCCCTTCGCGGCGCGGCAGGATCAGGCCTTGATCCTCATAGAAGCGGATCGTGCGCGGCGTGATGCCAAACTCGCGCGCCAGATCGGAAATGCTGAAGGTGGTGGGTAGTTGGTCCAAAGCTGGCCTGTCCCATGTCGAGTCGAGTGTTATATTGCAGAAACGTGCAACGCTTAGAATCAGGGCACTAGCCTAAGAAGTCTATAGATTCCCGAGGTTTTTACAATCCGCAGCCTTGTCCAATGAGGTATGAGCCTGACGGAGACGCGTATTTCCAACCGGGAATGAGCCTGGAGGGGAAAACGCGAAGGCAAATTAGGGCGTGGGTTGATCATCGCAAGGATGGTGATCAACATGG
>Ga0209125_1002049_pt1 | contig 16642 bp, 12 predicted proteins | sample BarGraIncub1131A_FD_184503 | JGI IMG/M metagenome (GOLD analysis project Ga0209125, IMG submission 184503) | Arctic peat soil microbial communities from Barrow, Alaska - Barrow Graham LP Incubations 11-31A (SPAdes) (version 2) | ecosystem: Environmental > Terrestrial > Soil > Wetlands > Peat...
TGCAAAAACAGAGGCGTTGGGGTATGCTTTTTTCACCCGACCAATCATCCCTTTAAAACCTTCAATCTCCGCTTCGATTCCTTTACCACCCGCTTCAGGTCCTTCTATACCAAGACACAATTGAAAATCTTCTTCATTTCCGATCAGAATATCGGACACGGAAGCGATTTCAGCGAAACTTTCACTGAGTTGTTTTTCGCGCCCCTTCCAAAAGGAGGCACGGTAATTCAAATCAAAGGATATTCGGCTTCCGTATTTCTTAGCTGCCCGGGCAATTTCGAGACAAAAGGTCGTCGTTTCCGGCGACAAGGCAGCAATCAATCCGGACAGGTGTACGATTTGAACTCCTTCTTTCCCAAAGATCCGTTCCAAGTCGAAGTCTTTGACATTCAATGTCCGTCCAACTTCACCGGCACGGTCGTTTTGGACACGAGGTCCACGAGATCCATAACCGCTATCCGCAATGTTGAACTGGTGTCGATAACCCCAAGGATCACCCTGTGCAACTTCCGGCCCCTCAAAATCCATGAAGCGGCTTTTAAGATTACTTTTTATAAATTGGGCGATAGGACTGTCTTTAACAAAAGTGGTCAGGACTTTGACAGGCATTCCAAGAAAGGAAGCGATGCTGGCAACATTGGTTTCAGCACTGGTTGCCTGCATTTCAAACAAATGGCTGCTATGAACCGGTTGACCGTTCACCGGAGTGATGCGAACTCCCATGCTGGTCGCAACCAAAAGGGAATACCTGCAATCTTTCTTTAATTCTAAGCTCATGATAAACTATTTAGTAGGGATTTTATCGAGTAGAAGAAATATTCAAATCAGTACAAAGATAGGAAAACCTCAAAAACTATCCGTACTTTCGCGGTTAATATTTAGAAATTACCGACCTGTATGTATCGCGTAAGCTGTCTCTTGATTCTATTTCTTTTTGTGCCACTTCTGAATGTTTTTGCTAAAGAAAACACTTCAGAAAAACGGACCGAATCAACCGATACGCTGGTTCTGGAAAAACCATTCGCAATCGATTCCTCCCTTTTCATCGGGCAAAAAGCATTATGGACGGAAAGCAAATACTTCAGGCAGTCCATCTTTCCGGTCGCCTTGGCGACATCTAGTCTCACAATTCTAGCCTTCCCGAATCTAAAATACGACATTCAGGAGCAATTGAACTGGGATAAATACGATCAGGTCAAGCTATGGGACGATGAGTTGCGTTACGCTCCAATGGGGGCCGTCGTTCTACTTTCTATGGTAGGATTGAAGGGCGAGCATAAGCTTTTGGAACAGGTAGTACTCGGTGGTATGGCCTACATTCTGGCGGATTTCATTGTCTACCGCACCAAATTGGCTACCCAAGTGACACGACCTGCTCCTTTTACTGAAAGGAACTCTTTTCCGTCCCAGCATGCGTCCATCGCTTTTGTCGGTGCAACGTTGCTGCACCGGGAATTTGGTTACATTAGCCCATGGATTTCGGTGGCTGGCTATACAACGGCCACTTGGGTTGCCTATTCCCGCGTTGCACGAAGCCGTCATTTTGTCCCGGATGTATTAATGGGTGCGGCTGTTGGGACTTTGTCCACAAATGCCACTTACTGGGTTTATGACGCCCTGATGCCTAAGCTAAAAAACAGACTTTCTCTGAACCCGAATCTGGGTCCAGAAGGTGCAGAAATCCAATTGAGCTACAACTTTTAATTATTTGGATAAAAAAGGCCTTTTATTGTAGCGTTCTTTAAACATTTGCATCTAAGGTTTGTGAAGGCTTCTATTCGGAGTTTTCAACCCGAACAGAACTCTTTTTAATTTCCTCTATATAGAAAGAAGCCGCTCCAACGTGACGTTGTAACGGCTTCGTTTTTTTAAGGATTCAAAGATCTGAGTGAACGGATTATTCCCAACTCCAGTCCGCGCAATTCAGCCAAACCGCGCATGCGTCCAATGGCGGAATACCCAAAATGCTTTTGAGGTTTGTTTAGGTCATCCATCATCTGATGCCCGTGATCTGGTCGTAAAGGAATCGTTTCACCACTTTCCAAAATCCCGATAATAAGGTTCTTCATAACAAGATACATGTCGACTGAACCCTCCAGATGATTGGCCTCGAAAAAATTACCTTCTTCATCCCGCTGTGTACTACGAAGGTGGGTCACAAAAATCTTTTTCCCCAAACGAGCGGCCATACCAGGCAAATCATTATCAGGTCGTGCACTTAAGGATCCTGTACAGAAACAGATCCCATTGGAGTCGCTGGGGACAGCTTCCATTATGTACATTAAATCAGCTTCAGTACTAGTTATTCGTGGCAAGCCCAGGACTGGAAAAGGAGGGTCATCTGGATGAATGGCCAACTTTATGCCCAATTCCTCTGCAGTTGGGCAAACATCCTGTAAGAAAAGTTTCAGATGCTGACGCAGAATTCCCGAATCAATCCCTTTATATTTTCCAAGATCGATCAATATCTGATCCAGCGTATAATGATCGTCAGATCCGGGAAGGCCAGCCAACATGACAGACAAAAGAACATCCAATTCCATTTGAGTCATTCTTTCAAATCTTTTTTTGGCTTTAGCGATAGCTTCAGGAGTGTACTCTTTTTCGGCTTCTGGCCTTTTTAATACAAACAAGTCAAACGCTTCAAACGCGGCTTTTTCGAAATACATGGACTTGGAACCGTCTTCGGTGGTGAAATATAAATCGGTTCGAACCCAATCAATCACCGGCATGAAATTGTAAATGACAACCTTGATGCCGCATGCAGCCAGATTCCTCAATGTCATTTTGTAATTTTCGGTATATAAGGTATAATTTCCCAAGCGTCTTTTTATGTCTTCATGCACATTGACACTTTCTACAACGGACCATTCCAAACCGGCTTCCATGATTAATTCTTGACGCTCACGGATAGCTTCAACCGGCCAAATTTCTCCAGGTGCATATTGATGCAACGCCGTGATAACACCAGTTGCTCCCGATTGCCTGATATCCCTTAGGCTAACTGGATCACCCGGTCCAAACCAACGCATGGTATGTTGAAAACAGAAATTCATAAATAATGTGGTTTTGATACTTGGCATAGGACTTTAGCCAACTTAACAAAGGTACGAAAATGATAAAGAAGCCGGAATAACCAATTATCTATTTTCGTTAAGAATGACAAAGTTGGTATCCAGATTGACAAATCCATTGTAATTGACTCCATCGATTTTCGCCTTGGCATGAGCCAATCCATTGCCAAATTCACTAAGTTGATATAGAATATTGGGAGATTGCATCAGCTCACCGTTAGTGCGGATTAACCCGATGCCCCAGAACCCAGCATTCAACCATTTTTTAAACACAACCAATCCATTTTGGAGCATACTGATTTCAGCCGATGCGTCTCCAATCCTCAGATTTTCTTTACCAGAAGCTGAAATTGAATAGAAGAAGCCTTCTCTACATACGATGGCATTGCCTTCAAAAAAAGGCAATCCGTTCTGGTCCGAAATTGGTTCATAGCGAAAAGGGATAACCAAATCTCCAGTTTTGTTTATGTAGCCGACCCGGTCATCCGGATTTCTAACAGCGGATAACCCCTCGGAAAAATCGGCAGGCCGGTTGACGTACATGAAAGGAATGACCAATTCTCCTTTTGTATTAATGGCTCCCCACTTTCCTTCCGATGTCTCCTGAACAAAAGCAAGCCCGTCATGGAAATCGCCAACTACCTTATACTTCATTTCAGGTTGGATGGCCCATTTACCCTTTGTATTTATATAGCCCCAACCCTTGGCCCTGGAATCACACATGGCCGCCAAGCCCTCATAGAAACCGCGGAACTCAATCTTCATTTCTGGTGAATAACCGGGTGTAATCGCTCCCGTAAGAGGCTTTCCAAAACCATCGATAAAGACCAGTGATGAGGAATTGGATGGAGTTGTCTTTTCGACTATGGCTAGTCCGTTTGAAAAAGCAGTGATCCCACTAAATTCTTGATCAGTGAATAATGCATTCCCAGACTTATCAATATAAAAACGTTTCAACTCCTCCTTTTCCGTTTGAATGCAAACGCAGCATTTACCTTCATGAAAAGTTGGTATCTCGAAGCCATTATTATGAAACCGAAAATCAATGACTATCCTGCCAGTCGTGTCAATAAAACCCCACCGTTCTCCCCGTTGAAGGGCGCAAAGGCCCTCACTGAAAAGATACTTGTCATTGTCATTATAAGAAACAATTGCCACATTCTTGTCAATATCCGATTGGGCTACAGCCAATTGGAAATTGGATACCATCATTAGCACAGATGGTATCCAAATAAAAATGCGTTTAAAGAAGATCGACACGAAAGAATTATACTCCGCTGAATGCTACAAAACCGCCATCCACAATCGTAGTGGTACCAGTAACGAACTTAGAGGCATCACTGGCTAGATAAACCAGCGCACCTTGGAGATCTTCCGGTTTCCCCATACGGTTCATGGGCGTTCCCTGAACAATAAGTCCACCTCTTGGGGTAAAACTTCCATCGGGATTTGTCAACAGGAATCGGTTTTGTTCCGTCAGGAAAAATCCTGGAGTCAATGCATTGACACGGATGTTTTCACCATATTTATGAGCAAACTCCACTGCTAACCATTGCGTAAGGTTTTTGACAGCCGCTTTGGCTGATGAATATCCCAAAACCCTAGTCAAGGGGACTTCAGCCGTTGCAGATGTTATATTGATGATATTTCCATGACCCTGTTTAACCATTACTTCTGCAAAAACACGAATGGGGTAAAGTGTACCGAAATAGTTCAGTTCGAAGACTGTGCGAATGGCTTCCATATCCACGTCAAAAAGACTCTTATCGGGTTGAACACTTGCTCCGGGCATATTTCCGCCGGCAGCATTCACCAAAATATCAATTTTTCCGTAGAGTCTAAGAATTTCATCCTTGACCTGGCTCAGTTGCTCCAGATTCAATACATCACACTTGCAGAAGATGGCATCACCGCCATTTGCCTTCAACTCAGCAACGACTGCTTCACCGCTTTCTATCTTACGGCCAATAATGACCACTCTTGCGCCCTTATCACACAGACCGGCACACATGGAACGTCCGAGAATACCATTACCACCGGTTACGACAGCCACTTTGCCTGTCAAGTCAAACAGATCTTTCATATTCAGTATTGATTTGGTTAATGACCAAAGATACTAAAAATATGATAAAGGGTATAAATTACAACAGGGATTAAGATTTGTTGACTATATCATCGCAAGATCAACTTCAATCGGTTTTCGTTGATCTTGATAATGTATAAGCCTCTGGGCAAGGACCGAACATCCAACTTCTTTTCGGTTTCATTGATCATTGTTTCTTTTAACCAAACTTTACTGTTGGTATCAAAGACTGTAATATCGGCTTTGGTTGGCTGAGATGTTTTGATTTGGACGAAATCCATACCTGGGTTCGGATAGACTCCCATATTGGCAAGTATTTTCTTTTGATCTATGCCAGAAGAAATAGTATCTATAACCGATGGTTTGACTTGCTCTGCAGCGACAATGAACACAGGATTAGAAAAAGCAAATTTACACCACCTGTCAGTACATTCCATTCGATAGAAGTCCCCCGGGACAGCCTCATCAAAAACATCTTCCTGCACCTCTTTATTTGGGTCTTCATAATAAAAGCCTGCAATAAGCACACCGTTTTTAAATAAAGACATGGAATCAATAAACTGTGAAGAATATGCCTTCATGTTGATTTTAACAACACGCTTGGAAGTAACAGGCAGAGAACCTCCCATGATCACCGTATCGACACTGAAACGAATGGACGGTCCATCTGAGCCAAAAAACTGACCATTCTTGAGTGCGTAGAATATTTCATCCACGGACAGTTTCTTTAAATGTGCTACTATGTGTGTTTTGCCAACCATGTCCAGATTATGAGCATCTGATTCAGCAAAACCGTAATGTTTTGGACCTTCAATGTTCTTTTTATCCCATAAAATGAATGCCAGCTTAGAATAGGAACTGCTGATTGGAGTAAAACATGACCAGACTTCAAGCCCTTTGAAACCCGTCACATTCGGGTATAGCCAAGGACAACCCTTAAGAAAAGGGTGTGCCATTATTGCAAATCCATTTCCACCATTTAATGCATTTATATTATTTACAATAGCTTGTGCATTCACTTGACTGGAAGTATTCGAAAACTGTGGTACCATATTACTGAAAAGAGAAACAGCATGTCCCCAATTGTTTGGTGCTTTATAATTTGGGGTAACTTCACATCCTGTCATTGATACAAAATCAGCACTACAATTCGCCTTTACAACTGAATCCTGTTTTGTTGTATTGTGATCGGTTACACTGATAAAAGATAATCCAATCGCTTTTGCTGCCAATACAATATCCTGAACAGTTCCAATGCCATCACTAAAAGTAGAATGCATATGATTATCACCTGCATACCAACCTTCACCATTCACGAAAACATTTGTTTCATTGTAACTGAATGGTTCGCCCCATGCCAAGGCCTGAGCAGACAGAATCACATTACCACAACCTTCAGTTGGTGAAACTTTCCAAACAGCTTCTACGCTTTTCAAAGGTTCCAGATTACCAAAAAACAGGGTGTCAGCATCCGATTCCCAATTGATTGGTAAGTCGAGTGTAGCAGACACATCTTCGAAAGTATTGTATTTCGATAAATTGGTTATAGTCAATGAACATTCAATAGTATCGCCAGGTTTCACATTAGTTTTAGACAAACGTAAAGTAGACCCTAATCCCCAGATATCATCATTCATTGATTCAAAACTTGATCTCAATGCCACAGAATGAGTTTGGGAGGCTTTAACTGGGACTGCTGCAATTTTCCTGCTCAAGGTATAAATTCCTCCTGGCTGAATAGTTATGTACTTCTGTGAGACAGTACGGAAAGTGTTTGCACTGATAACAAAGTTTTTCGCAAAATCGCCCGTATAAAAAATGCCGAAAACTTGAGCCGAGTTACCAAAGCATCCCATCCAAGGCTCTGCAGGGGTATATTCATCAAGCCCTTGTTCGGACGATACAATGATAGAACTATTAAACCGATTGATTGGATAAATGGATGTTTGACCATTTTCGTCATTGTCCATCGCATCGCCCAACCAAAAAGATACAGCCGTATCACCGACGTTCTGAATGGAAGTCGTTACTTCAAACCAATCCTTCTCGGGCTTGACAACGTAAAGATTATTTACTTTCAGAGGTAGATCGGTGCATTCACCTTCTGCCAGGACCTTTGAGGAACTTGGAGTTGAGCAAAGAATCTTGACGGTATTGAATACGACATTCTTGCTCATGCTTGCAGTCGTTCCTTGGATTCCAGTTAGTTTTTGAGTAGAAATCAATGGTAAATTAATCCAGTCGAATCCATCAATACACCCTGTCGTACTAAGGTCAATTGGCTTGCCTTTAGTTGACGACCCAAGTTGCTGATCCTCTGAACCATCTGCGATACTCATCGCCAGCCTACTGTTCTCTATAGTAATATCATGAAAATTACCTTCCGCCAGTGAGCCGGTAAGCACTTGCATATAACTGGCATTAGTAACGACGTGCAGCAATTCAAAATCTAAATGCAATAGAGAGTCTCCAGTCACTGAAACGATTTTGGAAACAGCGATGTATTTTAATTTTGAAACGGAGATTGTGTATTTTCCCTTAGGCAGCTCAAATTGAAATTTTCCTGCAGTATCGGTATCGATTGTAGATACGACTTCCATATCCTTGTTCAAACAGAAAATCCGAGCTCCAGATACAAACGATTTGTCAACAACATCAACAATAGTACCATCAAGAACGTATACCGGGCCATCGAATGTGTTAACAGCAGAATGTCTCAACGTTACTTTTGAACTGGATAATGGAGGGTAAACCGGATCACTCCAATTTAATAGGTCTGACGTAAAATTTTCACTTTGAGTAAATATAGAGCTTTGAGCATTACCCGAGAAAGGGAATGCTAAAAGACATGCGAAAAACAGGAACACACAGGTAGATCGGGTTCGCCTTACATTATACATATAGGTCCTATTATCAAAGGGGGCCTTTGCTTGGATACTCTCTTAAAAAACGCTCAAAACTTTCAATGAATCAACATCTTCGGGGGTAAAGATATAAAACTATTTCATTTTACTTTCCAATAGAAAATAATTATTTTCTATTTTTAGAATAGTAATCTTTGGATTTGGGATGACCTTTTGTGGATTTCCTTTTATAGTCAGAATTTTCATCCATTCGAGTTTTACCGCCCATGACTGAACCTTCTTCCGTTGCCAATGCAAAGTCAAGCTGTTTGCGTTCCAGATTGGCTCTTACCACCTGAATTTTTATCGCATCTCCCAACCTATAGGACTTATGGTTCCGACGACCCGCCAGACAATAATTCTTTTCGTCAAACTCGTAATAATCATCATCCAGGCCTCTAATAGGGAGCATCCCCTCACATTTGTTTTCATTGATTTCAACATAAAGGCCCCATTCCGTCACGCCCGAAATCACACCTTCGTAGACATTACCCAAGCGTTCAGACATAAACTCGACTTGCTTGTACTTGATCGACGCACGTTCTGCCTGAGCAGCCAGTTGCTCCATGTCGGAACTATGTACACAGAGATCCTCCCAATGTTCCGCTGAAACACTTCGTCCTCCAGCCAAATAGCGCTCCAATAATCGGTGGACCATCATGTCCGGATACCGGCGTATGGGCGAAGTGAAATGCGTATAGAATTCAAATGCCAAGCCATAATGACCTCTGTTTTCGGTCGAATAGATCGCTTTAGCCATGGCGCGTATTGCTACCGTTTCAATGAGGTTTTCTTCCGGTTTACCCTGCACCTCATCCAGCAACAAATTGATGGATTTGGAAACGTCCGTGTTGCTTCCGCTGGTTTTTAATTTATAGCCGAAACGTCTGATGAATTCAGCAAAATTCTCCATTTTCTCTGCATTTGGCAGGTCATGAATGCGATAAACAAAGGTCTTCGGCGTCTTGCCTTTTCCTACAAATTCTGCAACAGTACGGTTTGCCAACAGCATAAATTCCTCAATCATCTTGTTGGAATCTTTGGCCACTTTGAAGTATACGCTCAGAGGCTTACCTTTCTCGTCAATGTTGAATTTGACCTCCCAACGGTCAAAATTGATGGCACCCAAAGCGAATCTTTTTTTCCTTAATATTTTTGCCAGACGGTCTAGTGTCAGCACTTCAGTCGAAAAGTCGCCCTCACCTGTTTCGATAATGTTTTGTGCTTCTTCATATGTAAACCTTCGGTTAGATTTTATAACCGTCCGGACAATGCGATGTCTGATTACAGAGCCATTGTTGTCCATTTCAAAAACACAGGAGAAACAAAGTTTTTCCTCATCCGCACGCAACGAACAAATCTGGTTGCACAGCCGTTCCGGAAGCATCGGAACAGTACGGTCCACCAGATAGACAGAAGTTGCTCTGCTTTCGGCCTCCTTATCAATCGCTGTCCCTGGCTTAACATAATGGGTCACATCGGCGATATGGACACCGACTTCCCAATTCCCGTTTGCAAGTTTCCTTACAGAAAGGGCGTCATCAAAGTCTTTGGCATCGTGCGGGTCAACTGTGAAAGTGACAACTTCACGAAAATCTTCCCGTTCAGCAATGATTTCAGGGGTGATTTCATCAGGTATATTTTCCGCTGCTTTTTCCATTTCGACTGGGTACGTATACGGCAATCCGTATTCAGCCATGATGGCGTTCATCTCCGTATTGTTGTCTCCTACTTCACCTAGAATATCTACCACCTCGCCGATGGGGTTTTTGGAGCGGGTCGGCCATTCCACGATACGAACTACGACTTTTTGGCCTGATTTCGCACCATGGATTTTATCTTTTGGTATGAAAATATCGTTGGCCAACTTTTTGCTGTCGGTGATTAGAAATGCATAGTTTTTATCTACATCCAAAACACCGACATAGGCGTTGTCTGAATGTTCTAGCACTTCAACCACTTCACCTTCAGGATCACTAAATACTTTTTTGGCTGAATGCATTACTCGGACTCGATCTCCGTCCATGGCATGGCCTGAATTTCTTTCAGCTATGAAGATGGGAGCCCCGCCATCATCCGGGTTTAAATAATTTTTCCCGTTACGGCTACGTTTGATGGTGCCCTCAATAAATAAGCCACGTTCGTTGAATTTATATTTCCCGGTAGAAACTTCGATCAGGTAATCCTGCAAAGTTAGTTCTGCCAGACATTCAGCCACCATCACTTTTAGTGCTTGTTTTGTAAGCCCCAAGGCGTTTGAGACCTGTTGATAGTTGTATGCTCTTACGGTATCTTGCTGAAAGAATGTCATCATAGAGGCTATCAGATCCTTTTTAAGGATGCGGCCTGAACGGGTTTTTTCCATATTCTTCTTTATTTGACGTGTTTCTCAAAGATACTCAATAAATATCAAATGACATCCACGCCTTTTTCCTTTAACCATTGCAAGCCAAGATCACGAAGCTTGAACTTCTGGATCTTACCGCTGCCGGTCATAGGGAAATCCTTTATAAAGAAAATATACTTCGGTATTTTATGACGAGCAATTTGACCGCGACAAAACTCACGTACAGTCTCCTCATCCATGGCAGCGCCTTCTTTAAGAATGATGAAAGCACCAACCTCTTCACCGTATTTTTCGGAAGCAATACCTGCCACCTGAATATCCTTTACTCCTTCAAGGTGATAGAGGAATTCTTCGATTTCACGAGGGTAAATATTTTCGCCGCCACGGATGATCATATCTTTGATGCGACCGGTAATGCGATAATTGCCCTGAGCGTCCCGTATGCCAAGGTCACCGCTGTGCAACCAACCTTCTTTGTCGATGGCTTCAGCAGTAGCATTTGGATTTTTATAATACCCAATCATGTTCAGATACCCACGACAGCAAATTTCACCCTGAGCTTCATCCGGTAAGATTTCGCCCGTTTCGGGATTCATAATGACGACTTCAGTAAATTCATAGGGACTGCCAACCGTTGTTGTCCGAACATCAAAGGAATCTTCAATACGTGTTTGAGTCATGCCTGGAGAACATTCAGTAAGCCCATAGACACTAGTTATTTGCATGTACATCTTTTCACTTACCCGCTTCATCAGCTCGATGGGGCAAAGTGCTCCTGCCATGATTCCAGTTCGCAAACTAGTCACATCGAACATATCAAACATAGGATGATTCAATTCAGCTATGAACATTGTCGGAACGCCGTAAAGGACCGTGCATCGCTCCTTATGGATAGAAGCCAGAACAACCAGCGGGTCAAAACGTTCGACCATCACTTGAGTGCAGCCATGTGTCAGACAATTTGTTGTAGCCAATGTTACACCAAAGCAGTGAAACAAAGGAACACAAACACAAAGCTTGTCTTGATCGGTAAATTTCATATGCTCTCCGGTCAAGTAACCATTGTTGGCAAGATTGTAATGTGAGAGCATCACACCTTTTGGGAATCCTGTAGTACCGGACGTATATTGCATCATCATCACATCATCGGGCACCACTGTTTTCTGAATTTCCTTGAGTGTCTGAATCTCCATATTTCTTCCGAGCAGCAGTAATTCGGATGCACTGTACATTCCTCTGAATTTTTCCTGACCGATATAGACCACATTCTTCATTTTTGGGAATCGAGGGCTGTTGAGTTGGCCGCGCTGACTTTGACGTAGTTCGGGTAACATCTCGTAAGTCATATCTACGTATTTGGAATCCCAGGTTCCATCGGTGATGCACAAGGTATGCATATCGGAATTCTCCACCAGATATTCCAATTCATGTTGCTTGTAACTAGTATTCACGGTTACATAAACTGCACCGATTTTAGCACAGGCATACATATACGTTAACCACTCTGGAACATTCTGAGCCCAGATACCCACATGATCCCCTTTTTTTACTCCGATGGCAAGAAAGCCCAAAGCCGCTTCATCCACCCGCTGGTTCAATTGCGCCCAAGTAAACCGTAAATTTCGGTCTGAATAAACGATGTATTCCTTATCAGGGGTGTTCTTTGCCCATAATTCCAACCAATCCCCTATGGTTCTGTCAAATAATTGCATGTTTGATGTCATTAAAAAGGTGTGTAAACCACCGCCAAAATCTTGGCTTTGGATTCATTCGCAGCATGAACATTGTGTTCAACAATGGAATCATAATAAATGCTTTCACCATTTTGGAGAGCGTATTTGGTTTTTCCATACGTAACTTCAATCACACCTTCCAACACATACAGAAATTCTTCTCCTTCGTGAGATGATAGTTGATAGCCGGTGCTGGAAGCCGAGTCAATGTCGATCAAAAATGGTTCCATGTGACGGCCGACTTTGGACTGAGCAAGGGAAAAGAAGTTAAGGTTATTGTGCGAATTGGCCGTTTCGTTCGAAAAGCTTACACCTTTTGGTTGATCGTTTTTGTGGCAAACAACAGGTCCGATATCCTGACTGTCATCTAAGAAAGTTCCCAGACGTACACCCAAAACCCTTGCGATTTTGATGAGCGGAGCAAGGGATGGCAAATTTTGATTCTTTTCAATTAGTTCAATTTGATCAATTGTAAGACCTGAACCCTGAGCTAATTTTTCAACAGAAAAACTTTTGGATTCACGGATTGATTTGACTTTCTGGCCGATGTTGGTCGAATTTTCCATAAAACGGGTATTTAAGGTTATATTAGTTACAATCTGATATGAAAGATGGCAAAAATAAGCAAATATTTGATAATTATACCGACTTGAATGATGAATTTATTGGTTTTTGACATTAAACACCCTCAAACCTGTCATATTGCCAAAATTCTGCTAATGAGACTTAAAACGTTTCAGATTAAATGCTACTTTTGTCTGAACAACCGATCAACTATTTCAACAAATGCTGATCCCACCGTTTTTACAAATAGGCTCTGTCGTGCGCCTGGTTTCACCTGCAGGTGTCATTGATGCAGCATTGGTGAAGGGTGCTGAAAAATGCCTGAAGAATTGGGGGTTTACTGTCCAAATCGGTCAGTATGCCACAGCCCGTCATGGTCGTTTTGCCGGAAGCATTGAACAGCGGCTATCTGATTTACAAGAATCGCTGGACGATCCGCAGTGTAGTGCTATCTTTTGTACCCGTGGCGGTTACGGAACTGTTCAACTCGTGGACAAACTTAATTGGGATGCTTTCAGAAAACATCCGAAATGGTTGATTGGATATAGCGACATTACTATGCTGCATTCCATTTTACAAAAAAAAGGAATCGCATCTATACACGGAGGCATGGCAAAAGCTCTTTCTGAATCCTATTTGGAAGAACAGGCGCCTGTTCAATTGCTCCGTGAAATCCTTTTCGGCTCCTTTCCGAAATATGCAAGCAAAGTATGCGATCTAAATCGTCTTGGTATTGCCAAAGGCTTTTTATGCGGAGGAAATCTTTCCATTTTATACAGCCTACGCGGAACACCTTTTGATTCCATACAAGAAAAAAACATCCTTTTCATCGAAGATATTGGCGAGAAGCCCTATGTTATCGACCGTATGATGCACAACCTGAAACTGGGTGGAATTCTTTCCAGCATTTCAGGTCTAATCGTTGGGGGGTTTTCCGATTTTGAAGAAGACCCCTTGTTTGGAAAAACACTTCGTGAAATCATTGCTGATGCTGTTTCAGAATATTCATACCCCGTTTGCTTTGATTTTCCTGTTGGTCACGACGGGATTAATTTACCCATGATCTGTGGTACCGAAGTGCTGCTTGATGTTAGTCAAGAAGGTGTTAGTCTCCAATTTTTAAAAACATTGATTCATGCATAAAACTGTTCAACTTGGCTTAACCGTTCTGATCGGAGCTTTTGGAATATTCTCCTGTGGCGCCGGTGCTCAAAAATCCACACTTAAAACGAGCACAACAACTGCAATATCAACCTTTAACGCAGACAGTGCTTATAGTTTTGTTGAAAGACAAACCAAGTTCGGACCAAGGGTTCTAAACACAAAAAGTCATGCAGAATGCAAAGACTACATGATCGATAAAATGCAGGCTTTTGGAGCCAAAATTATAAAGCAAGATTGTGAATTGAAAGCATGGGACGGGACTAAACTAAGTGCAACCAACATCATTGCATCCTATCAACCTGAAAAAACAAAACGTATACTTCTTTGCGCCCATTGGGATTCAAGGCCTTGGGCTGATCAGGATTCCAATCCTGCCAACTGGCGAATACCTATAGACGGTGCTAATGACGGTGCAAGCGGGGTAGCTGTTTTAATGGAGGTTGGGCGTCTGTTGCAGGCAGAAGCAACCAAGGGCAACTTACCTGCCTATGGCGTTGATATTGTATTCTTAGATGCAGAAGATCTGGGGACACCCAAGTTCTCCAAGAGTGAAGACAATGAAGATTCATGGTGTCTGGGCACTCAATTCTGGGCAAAGGAGGCTAAAAAGATCGGTTATCAGGCAGAATTTGGAATTCTGTTGGACATGGTCGGAGGCAAAGCACCAAATTTCATGTGGGATTACTATTCCATGCAATATGCTCCTCAAGTGTTGCAAAAAGTATGGTCCGCAGCCGCTTCACTGGGTTATAATTCCAGCTTTGTCGCTGCTCAGGGCGGTGCCATAACAGACGATCATCTCTACGTAAACCGCATTGCTAATATCCCTTGCATCGATATTATCGATTACAATCCTGGTAACGGAACTGGTTTTGTACCCTACTGGCATACGACAGGGGATATCCTGAAAAACATCGATAAAAACAGCCTGAAGATGGTGGGTGAAACCTTACTGAACATCATTTTCAATTCATAACCAAATCTCAAAATTATGCTCAGTGCCTTTTTGAATATGGATTTGCTCGAAGCCGGCTGTGATGAGGCTGGTAGAGGATGTTTGTCAGGGCCGGTTTATGCTGCAGCAGTCATTCTACCGAAAGATTTTCAAAATGAAGAGCTCAATGATTCCAAGCAACTAAGCGAGAAAAAACGTTACGAACTTCGTGAAATCATCGAAAAAGAGGCCATATCTTGGGGTTTGGGTGTTGTGGAAGCACATGAAATAGATAAACTGAATATTCTGAATGCTTCTTTTTTGGCTATGCACCGGGCCATTATACAACTGGAGCCTAAACCAGAATTCCTGCTGATCGACGGAAACCGGTTTCGTCAGATTCAACAGATTCCGCTTTACAGATTATTACACCAGAAAGCGGAAGAAAAACGATTTGAACATTATGAAGATATACCCTACTTCTGTCAGATAAAGGGTGATGGCAAATACATGAATATTGCAGCTGCTTCCATTTTGGCAAAGACGTATCGCGATGATTACATGCAAATGCTGCATGAGCAAAACCCCCATTACAATTGGAAATCGAATAAGGGGTATCCAACGCTTGATCATCGGGATGCTATCCGGAAATACGGGCTCACCGAACACCACCGGAAAAGTTTCAGGCAATTGGAGGATCAATTGGCACTGGTTTTCGACGAATAATTGCTTAGTTTTCTTTCAGCTTGAAAGCCAATGCATAATTGCGGATCTGCCGCACCATTGAAACCAAACCATTTGCCCGGGTGGGTGAAAGGTGGTCTTTTAAACCAATTCTATCGATGAAGTAAAGGTCAGTATCCAGAATTTCCTGTGGAGTCCGGTCAGACATCACCTGAATCAGCAAAGTGACAATTCCTTTTACAATCACTGCATCGCTTTCAGCCTTCAAAATTACCTTTCCACCGAGGTAATCGGCATGCAACCAGACTCGACTCTGACAACCTTCAATGAGGTATTGTGTCTGTTTAAATTGCTCATCAAGCGGTTCCAGGCTGTTTCCGGTATCAATCAGTAACTGATATTTATCCATCCAATCATCAAACTCGTTGAATTCTTCGATGATGGCGTCCTGGGTTTCGTTGATGCTCATAATAGATTTATTAAAACATATTTTTAATTCGTTGCAATGCTTTGATCGTGACATCCACTTCTCCTGGAGTGTTGTAAATAGCAAAAGAAGCCCTGACGGTTCCATCAATGCCTAATCTGTCAATGAGAGGTTGTGCACAATGATGGCCAGTACGTACAGCTATACCTAAATGATCCAGCAGTGTTCCGACATCAAATGGATGGATTGTTCCAAGCAAAAAGGAAATAACAGCGCTTTTATCGTTGGCCGTTCCAATAAACCTGATTCCATCGATCTTTTTCAACTCATCAACTGCATAGGTCAACAGCTCATGTTCATAACTGGCAATAACGTCCAGTCCGATTTCGTCGACAAAATCCAAGGCTTCCGCCAAAGCAGTAGAACCGATAAAGTCCGGCGTTCCGGCTTCAAATTTATAGGGTAAAACGTTGAATGTTGTTTTTTCGAAATGCACTTGATCGATCATTTCTCCTCCACCCTGGTAGGGAGGCATTCTGTTCAGAAAATCAGATTTTCCATAAAGAACACCAATTCCAACAGGCCCGTAGATTTTGTGAGCGGAAAATGCATAGAAATCGGCATCCAAAGCTTGGACGTCAACTTTCATGTGCGGAACAGACTGAGCACCATCGACCAGTACAGGAATCCCTGCGAGATGAGACATGCGAATCATTTCTTGCACAGGAT
>Ga0209125_1002050_pt1 | contig 16641 bp, 13 predicted proteins | sample BarGraIncub1131A_FD_184503 | JGI IMG/M metagenome (GOLD analysis project Ga0209125, IMG submission 184503) | Arctic peat soil microbial communities from Barrow, Alaska - Barrow Graham LP Incubations 11-31A (SPAdes) (version 2) | ecosystem: Environmental > Terrestrial > Soil > Wetlands > Peat...
CCGTCGCGAATCAGGTTGCATCCCTTTTTATACCCTGGAAGCATAAACAGGCAGCAAACTCACGGTAACAACGGTGTCAAGGGACCACTGTTTTTTCTTGACTACTGGCAGACATATCAGCCTGTGCACATTAAATCTAATGGCGCCGCACAGCACTCTTTACCCCCCATTCCGGTAATTTGGAAGCCTTATAAATACACGCATGACTGGTGATTTGCGGTCGTGCCAGGCTTACACCATCAGATAAATGCCGCAGAGTGGCCCTAAGGCGCAGACAAAAGGGCGCTTAAAAACGGTTTACCCATAGCACGTTAAGCGTTTTAAGACAATTATTTTAATTAGTTATTGAGAATAGGCCGCGAAACAAAATCAGGCCAAAAAATAATACAAGAGAACGGGGAACACACGGATAGAGCGGATTTACGTGGATGGGAATAATGGCAATGATTGGCCCAGGCTCTGTATGGCAGGCCGAAAGATTTTGCAGAATGGGGGAAAGCGATATATCGCCAACTTGGATACCCCCCTCACCTCTCCGGTAGCCAGGCAAGCGTAACCAGGTGCCTGGCGAGAGTAGGTCTTGAGAAATTAGTTTTAGCCGTTAAAAAGTGATTCCCCAAGACCCGACCATCATGACTTCGGGTCGTAATAACGTTCCGGTTCCAGCGAACGGAGTACCGCCGCCGCTGGAACCGGTTGTTAGCAGACCGTTTTTCTCCGCCCTGATCGACGCTCTCGAAGACGTCAACGCTACGATCAGGCGAGGTCGAACCGGTCAAGGTTCATCACTTTTCCCCACGCCTCTACAAAGTCGTGCAGGAACTTCTCCTGGGAGTCCTCACAGCCGTAGACTTCCGCCAAGGCCCGGAGCTGGGAGTTCGAACCGAAGATGAGGTCGACACGGGTGCCGGTCCACCTGGGCTCTCCTGTCGCGCGATCGCGCCCCTCGAACAGGTCGTCGGCTTCCGGGGCCGCCTTCCACGTGGTGCTCATGTCCAGCAGATTCACGAAGAAGTCATTGGTGAGCATCTCCGGGTGCTTGGTGAAGACGCCGTGCGAGGCCTGACCGAAGTTGACATTCAAGACGCGCATGCCCCCAAGGAGAACCGTCATCTCAGGGGCGGTCAGCGTCAACAGTTGCGCCCGATCAACCAGCAGTTCCTCTACCGATACGGTGTATCTGGTTTTGAGGTAGTTACGGAACCCGTCTGCCGTCGGCTCGAGTACGGCGAACGCCTCAACGTCGGTTTGCTCCTGAGACGCATCCGTGCGTCCCGGCATGAAGGGAACGGTCACTTCAAAGCCGGCATTCCTCGCAGCTTGCTCGACAGCCGCACATCCTCCCAGAACAATCAAGTCGGCCAGCGAACCTTTCTTCCCGCCTGACTGCGCGCTGTTGAACTCCTTTTGTATTTTCTCAAGGGCCTGCAGCACACTCTTCAGTTGGGCAGGCTGGTTAACCTCCCAATCCTTCTGCGGGGCGAGACGGATGCGCGCGCCGTTCGCTCCGCCGCGCTTGGCGGAGCCGCGGAAGGTGGACGCCGAGGCCCAAGCTGTCGAGACCAGCTGAGAGACGGACAGCCCCGAACCGAGGATCTTGTCCTTGAGGGCGGAAATGTCCTGCCCGTCAATCAATTTATGAGTAAGCGCGGGGACGGGGTCTTGCCAGAGGAGATCTTCTGCAGGCACTTCCGAGCCAAGATAGCGCGAGCGCGGCCCCATGTCGCGGTGGGTCAGCTTGAACCACGCACGGGCGAAGGCGTCCGCGAATTTCTCGGGATTCTGCTGGTAACGCCGCGCGATCGGCTCATAAACGGGATCGTTGCGAAGGGAGAGGTCCGCCGTGGTCATCATCGGCCGGTTTTTCTTCAAAGGGTCGTGCGCGTCGACCACCATGTCCTCGGGGGCCACGTCCTTGGCCAGCCACTGATGCGCGCCGGCCGGACTCTTAACCAACTCCCACTCGTATTTGAACAGCGTCTTCAGATAGCCCATGTCCCATCTGGTCGGGTTCGCTTTCCAGGCGCCTTCGATGCCGCTGCCGATCGTGTCGCCGCCTTTGCCGCTGCCAAAACTGCTCTTCCAGCCGAGTTCCTGCTCCTCGATGCCGGCCGCTTCGGGCTCAGGCCCCACATGGGACGCAGGGCCGGCGCCGTGACACTTGCCGAAGGTGTGCCCGCCGGCGATGAGCGCGACGGTCTCTTCGTCGTTCATCGCCATACGTGCGAAGGTCCCGGACGGTCGGATACTACGTCATAGTTTGAACTGGCCAACTAATCGTTGCAGCTCCTCAGACTGCTTAGAAAGCATGGCCGCGGCTGAAGCTGTTTCCGAGACCCCCTGAGAGGTCTGCTGCACCACGTTGGTAATCTTCTGAATATTGTTGGTTATTTCTCCAGTGGTAGTGGTTTGTTGTTCGGCAGCGGTGGCGATTTGGTTTATCTGCAGGGTGACCTCGTTGACTTGTTCGAGGATCTGTTCCAAAGCCTGACCAGACCTGACTGAGGATTCGGTCCCTTTCTCCACCTCAGAGACCCCTTCTTCCATGGCTGCAACCGCACCTCTGGTCTCCTTCTGGATGGCCTTGATCATTTCACCGATTTCACGAGTCGCGCGCGTGGTGCGCTCCGCGAGGGCGCGCACCTCGTCGGCTACCACGGCAAAACCCCGCCCCTGATCGCCGGCACGGGCGGCCTCAATGGCAGCATTCAACGCCAACAAATTGGTTTGATCGGCAATATCCTCGATAGTACCGATGATCTGACCGATCTGATCCGAGCGGGAGCCTAATTCCACGACGGTTTTGGCGGCATCTTTGACCCGATTAGCGATGCGCTCCATGCCACCTGTGGTCTGGCGCACCACCTCCGCCCCGGACCGCGCTGTGCCACTGGCACGGTCGGAGTTTTCAGCCGCACTCTTGCAGTTATGGGCGATGTCGCTTGAGGTGGCGGCCATCTCTTCGCTGGCAACCGCAACGGTGTTGGTCTGGGAGACGATATCCTCCGTCCCGGAGGCAATCTGGTCGGCATTGCCGTGAAGTTGCCGAGAAGCCGACGCTACCTGTTGGGAGGTTTGCGAAATCTGGGTGATAATGCCTCGCATGGTCGTTTGGAGACTGCTGATGGAGCGGATAATGGTGCTGATCTCGTTGTTACGTTTGGCGGTAATCGGTTGTGACAGATCCCCTGCCATCATGGTGTCCAAGTGACCCATTATGCGCTGAAGGGCGTCATTGACCGACCAAAAGAGCAGGCCACAAAAGAAACCTCCCAAAAGTACGCAGACCGCTGTCGAGATAACGGAGAACATCAAGGAAAACTGCCGTCCCACCACGACTGCCGCGATGATGCAGGAGCTGTAGCAGAGACATATCAGTATTATCCGTGTACGGATTCGCAGTCGCAAATATGAATCAATTAGAAACCTCATAGCTGTTTCTCGCAGATTATACGCTCGGTAAAAGCTCCGACTTTAAGATCATTCAACATCATATTCGCCCCCTGTCCTCCAAAATGTATGGGAATCCAACCTGTATACATCTATCGGCAATTATAGCTGAGGCTTTAATTATTTTTCATTCTGGTGTCGGTTAAACGGGCCATAAAGATTAACCTAGACTATAATTCTGAATCAGCTACAATGAGCCAGCCTTTATACTCCAATTCCAGACTGAGGTACAAAAAGCAATGAACCATTTGCTACGGATACCGATAAGATGGCAGCTCATAATCATAGTCCTCATTGTTGCACTTCCAGCAGCGGGCATCATTATCTACTCCGGGGTTCAGCAAAGAGATAATTCTATCCATGATGCTCGCAAGGATACTCAAAGACTTGTCGACAGGATTGCATCAGAGCAGCGGATTTTGGTAGCTTCCGCACGACAGCTTCTTGTTTCAGTGTCTCAATTGCCCGAGGTCAAGGGGAAAAATGCTACCGAGGTGAATCTGGTACTCGGCAGAATCCTCAAATTAAGCCCCAACTTTACCAGCTTATATATAGCCGACCTTACCGGTTCAATCTGGGCTTCGGCCATACCACCTACCAATCCAATCACGATATACGACAGACGATACTTCAAAAATGCACTCGCCAGCGGGCAATTGTCATCGGGAGAATTCCAAATCGGTAGAATTTCCAACAAACCTTCCTTGAATTTGGCGTATCCGTACAGGAATAATCAAGATGAGATTATTGGGGTTGTTGGAGTCGGAATTTCTCTGAATGATTATGTCCTCACACTGCAACGGACACAGTTGCCTGACAGAACCGATATGACTCTCATTGACTACCAGGGAGTGATTCTGTTCACTTCCAGCGACTCGGAGAAACGTCGTGGAAAGCTTTCTAATCCTGCTTTATTCAAGAAAATGGCGCAAGGTCCAGATGCAGATACAACAATCGCAGTCGGTATTGCTGGTGATTCCCCACGGCAAGAACGTTGTGTAAGCTATCAAAAGCTGCGTATTGAGGGTGAGCTGACACCCTACATGTATGTTCGGGTGGGAATTCCAGTTGAGTCCGTCATGGCACAAGCCAATGAACAGATAGTGAGAAATCTCTCCCTATTCACATTGGTTCTCGCGTCAGCGCTGTTTTTGGCTTGGTTTGTCGGCAAACGCTCCATCACTGATCGGATCGGCTTATTGAAAGGAGCCTCGCGAAGCCTTGCAAAGGGTGACCTTCGAATCAGGGTTTCCGATCTTATACAGGGAGGTGAACTGGGCGAACTAGGCGAATCGTTTGATGCCATGGCCCAGCAAGTCGCCTCCAGAGATGAGAGTATATCTAACAGTGAACGATTTCTGAAAACGGTCATCGACACCGAACCTGAATGCGTGAAGATGCTGGATGCCGAGGGACGGTTCCTGATGATGAACCCGGCTGGGTTGAAGATTATAGGAGCAGAATCTTTCGAGCAAGTCAAGGGACAGAGTATATTCTCTCGAATATCGGATGAGTACCGTGATGCCTTTGTAAAACTCACTAAAGAAGTTTTTCAGGGTAAGGCCGGGAATCTGGAGTTCAAGGCGGTGTGCCTTAATGGAAGGCATGTCTGGCTTGACACTCATGCCGTTGCTTTTCGTAATGATTTGGGAGAGATCGTTTCTTTGCTTGGTATTACTCGCGACATAACGGATCGAAAGGTTGCCGAACAGGCACTGGCGGAAAAACAACGTCAGCTGGAAGAATTCAATGAGGATCTGGAACAACGTGTTGTGGATGCGGTGTTGGAATCTCGCAAAAAAGATCAGATTTTGATACAGCAGGGCCGTCAGGCCGCCTTGGGCGAAATGATCAGCAACATCGCTCATCAGTGGCGGCAGCCGCTCAACATACTGGGGCTGGTCGTACAGGGATTACAAATGACTTACGGCCGGGAGGAATTTAGCAAGGAAAGCCTTGACGCCAGTGTAAACAAAGCCATGGGATTGATATCACATATGTCGCAAACCATCGATGGTTTCAGTAGCTACTTCAAACCAGATAAGGAGAAGAAGCCGTTCAAGGTCAATCTGGCTGTCTCCAAGACTTTATATCTTATCGAATCAAGCTTGAAAGAGCTGGACATCGACATTAAGACAATTATAGCCGCGGATACTGACATAAACGGATATGCAAACGAATATTCACAAGTTCTATTCAATATCCTCCTCAACTGCCGGGATGCCTTTGAAGGGAGCAACATCGACAGGCAGCGGGTTATCACGATCACGGTTTTCAAGGAAAACAACAGGTCCGTGGTAACCATTGCCGATAACGCAGGAGGAATCCCCGAAGAGGTCATAGACAAGATTTTCGATCCGTATTTTACCACCAAGGGTCCAGACAAAGGAACGGGTATCGGGTTATACATGGCAAAAACCATCATAGAGAAAAACATGGAAGGGAGACTTGCCGTGCGCAACACTGCGGATGGTGCGGAATTCAGGATCGAGGTCTGATCACCAGCGAGGGGAATTGCGGAGAAGGTATCAGCCAGGGGATCCGGAGTTCTCTCGCTCAATAATTTCCCGCTGCGCATAAAAGGATGCCGCTTCGTCGCCCCTGCCGCACTCCTTGGCGAACTGGATCAGATGATGGGCGACCAGTCCGACATGTATGAGCCCTTCGATATCCCCTCGCTTGAAGGCGGGCTTCGCCATGCGCCAGAAAGTCGACCGGTAGCCGCCGAAAAGTCCTATCTTGACGACGATATTGGCGAGAATCGAAATCCCCCTTTTAATGTTCTTCCAGCACAACCGGGCCGGGCTGTTGGGCAGGGGAATCCTGTTGGGATAGGTGTGCTCCATCTGGTGGGCATAACGCTGATAAAGGGAGTCCGGCTGGTAGGCGAAAGCGATGCAGCGCCGCCACTTCTGCAGGATCTGCTGATAAGGAACAAGAAATTCCACGTTGGATTCCCTGCCGGGAGCGTCCACCAGGCGATTTTCCCGCTCCAGCCTGCGCCAGAGCGGAGTCCGCGGCAGCGCGTACAGGAGATTGATGGTGAGCATCGGTATCTGGGAATCGCGGATGAATTGGACGATTTCGTCATCGATGCCGGCGGGTTCGCCATCGAGCCCCATGATGATGCCAGAAACGACCTCGATGCCGTAGTCGTTGAAGGTTTTGATCGCTTCGAGGATGGGAATCTTCAGATTGTGATGCTTGGCGACGGAACGTAGCGCTTCAGGAGAAGGGCTTTCTATGCCGCAAAAGACCGTGCAGAAGTACGCCTCCCGCATCAGCGCGAGCAATTCGGGCTGGAGTGCCAGGTTGAGGGTGGCCTCGCAGGCGAATTTAACCGGATATCCGCTTTTCTTCTGCCAGTCGACGAGATGGGGCAGCAGTTCGGCGCTAGCCCGCGGATCGGCCATGAAATTGTCGTCGACGAAATAAACCGCGCCGGGGTTTCCCGACAGGAGCATGGCGTCGAGTTCCCGCACCACCTGCCGTGGCGACTTGGTGCGCGGCGCGCGTCCGTAGAGTTCGGGGATATCGCAGAATTCGCAGCGGTAGGGACAGCCGCTGGAAAACTGGATGTTGGACAGCAGGTACTGGCAGAGGTCGACCAGGTGATAGGCCGGGGTCGGGAAGTCCTGGAAGGGGCGCCTGAGCCTGGTCTCCAGCCGCAACTGTCCGGCGGGCCTAGCGCAATCCTGGTCCAGGCGCGCGATCAACTCATCGGTTGCGTCACCCAGTTCACCCAGATGCAGAAGGTCGAAATCGGCGTAGTCATCGGGCGCGGCTGAGACCGACGGCCCGCCGAGCACGGTGACTTTCCCTTCCCGGTGCGCCCGCTCGTTTATGGCGACGACCTGTGCGCGCTGGATATGCATCCCGCTCACTAAAACCGCATCGGCCCAGCGGTAATCGGAACGGGAACAACTGCGGATATTCTCGTCGACGAATCGTATTTCCCATTCCCGGGGGAGGTAGGAGGCTATCAGGAGGAGCCCCTGCGGGGGCATGAACGCCTTCACGTTCGGCATGAACTGATAGGCGTAATGGAGGGTGCCGAAGGAGCGACTGTACGCGGGGGAAACGCACAGAATGCGGCGAACGTTACGCGGGATAAAGCGGGCGGTTGTCACTGCGGACACTGCTTCCAGGTCAGCCGGACTCGATATCATCGCTTGACACCCCCCATATCGCTACCGGTTTGAAAACGGATTTATTTGAAGTCCGCGTATTTGGAGATTACCGAGTCGGTCGCCTGTGGGTCCTTGAGGTGACACCCATAACAGTCCCTGACCGGGTCGAGGCCTGAGAGCTTGCCATCGGGACTGAAGCCCGCGAACAACCAGCCTCCACTGGCCTTTTGCCTTTTGTCCTTCTGCATGAGGACGATCATGTTCTTCTTGCCCGCCACCTGCTGCCCGCCTTCTTCCTTGATGGTGTAATTGACCGCCACGAACCGGCTTCCCTCAGGGTAGATGCCGCCCTTCTTGTAGGTTTTCATGGCCTTCTTGTCGACATAGAGGTAATGAATGCCGTAAAAAAGCGACTTCCTGTCGGTATTCACCCGAGCCTTACTCTTCTCCCATCTCTCGTACCCTTTTGGCAGGGAGACCTTGCCCGTCCCGGCCGACGCCCAGGCCACGGCAACAAAAGAGGACAACAACAGGAATGACAGCAGGACAAGGACGTTCTTTTTCATGATCTTCTCCGTTTGGATCTGCCGCCTGCGTCGTGAAACGGACAGGCTACCGGCGCATTCTAAATATAATTAAATTGAGCACATAAATTAGCTTCAATTGCCGGAAATGTCAAGTTGGAATACTCCTATCTGCTGGCATCTGTCAGCCGTCCCCCTGGATCAAGGCCCGTCAGCTACCTGCACGTCAAGGTCGCTTTAGCAGATCATGGGAACTAAATCCCGCGAGCATCCCCTTCTCAACTGCAATGCCGCCCGCATCATATCGAGGCCCCGCCAAATATGGCGGCTAAAAGAATCATTCCTGCATCACTCTGGTTCTCTCATGTCAATTAAATTGCCTGTTAACATACGTTGATTCAGGCTTCCGGCCCTGCAGCGGTTTGTGGCAGGATACTTGCTACTCTATTATAAATACCATGGTCAACCCACAACAAAATGGGTTATCATCAGGTTATAGGAAAGGATGCATACTGACTAATTTCATGTGACATTTTTTAATAGTGTTGAAAAATCATGGAGGATGATTTTATTAGTAATTACTATAGTAAAACCATATTAGGTTCTCAATGTAGTTTGGCAAAGACAATTGCCAACTTGATGCATATATTGGCTCCTTGCAATAAACTACACATCTACCAGGCTCAGCGAAGCCCTAGCGTATAGCTAAGTGTATATACTCACCCCTCCCGGTACTACGCGGGAAGAATGCGCTAACCGTCAAGGATCACGTAATGAACTCCATATTAGCAGCAGCTAAAATCCGAATGGCAATCATCAAGCCGTTATCTTCGTTCATTCTTTTCGCGTCCATCTTGACCCTGGGAAATGGATGCGCCACCTTGCCGGACGTCACCGATCTGATCGAAGAGGCGCCGGCCGCGCAGAAACCTCTGCACATCGTTTCCTCCAAAGGTCCGCTATCCGCCCAAAGGAGCAGGGCCATCATGGAACGGTTGAAGCATTCGGCAGACCAGTCCGACATGCTGAGCCGCCACACCGCCGTGATAGAAACGGTCAGCGAAAGCCAGCTAACCAAGGGGAACAAGGTCACCCTGCTCGCCGATGGTCATGCGACCTACGACGCGATGTTCAAGGCAATACGGCACGCCAGGCACACCATCAACCTGGAGACCTTTCTTATTGAGAATGACGAGATCGGCCGCAAGTTTTCCGATCTGTTGCTGCAAAAGCAGGCTTCTGGTGTCCAGGTGAATCTCATTTACGACAGCGTGGGAAGTGTCGAAACCGGCCCCGCCTTTTTCCGGCGCCTGAAGGACGGCGGCGTCCATCTGGTCCAGTTCAGCCCGATCAATCCGGCCAAGACGCACTGGAGCTCGCGCCAGAAGCATCCGGACCACAGAAAGCTGTTGATCATCGACGGTAGGCTCGCCATTACCGGCGGGATCAATATCAGTTCGAATTATTCCATAAGCCCTTCCGGAGGGTCGAAGGGGAGCGGCGCAAAACTTCCCTGGCGCGATACCGACGTCCAGGTAGAGGGACCCGCGGTGGGTGAATTCCAGAAACTCTTCCTCGCCACCTGGAAAAAGCAGCAGGGTCCAAAACTCACCGAAGCGAACTATTTCCCGACACTGAAGGAAGAGGGTAATGCCCTGGTGCGGGTGGTCGGCAGCACGCCGGGAGGGAAAAACAGGATCACGTTCATCGTCTACGTCTCCGCCATCACCTTCGCGGAGCACTCGATTCACCTGACCAATGCCTATTTTGTACCCGACGACCAGATCATGGAGGCCTTCACCGATGCCGCCAAGCGAGGCGTCGACGTAAAGATCATTCTTCCCGCGAAAACCGATTCCACGCTGGCGCTGCATGCGGCGCGCTATAATTATTCCGAACTATTGAAGGCGGGGGTGAAGATATATGAGCGCCGCAAGGCCATTCTGCATGCGAAAACCGCGGTGATCGACGGCGTCTGGTCCACGGTCGGTTCCACAAACCTGGACTACTTGAGCTTGTTGCACAACGACGAGGTGAACGCGGTGGTCCTGAATCGGGAGTTCGCCGTGGAAATGGAGCAGATGTTTGCCAAGGATCTCGCGGATTCGGACCAGATTCACTGGAAAAAGTGGAAGGATAGGCCTTTGCTGCAGAAGATGAACGAGTTGCTCGCACACATGTTTTCCCGGTCCCTGTAAAACGAAAGGTGGCCAGGTGGGAGGCGAAAACAGACGCCAGCTACCGGGCCATCTTTTGGTGGATCTATTTTGCGGCCGGATGGTATTCCTTCAGCTTGTTTCGGAAAAATGCCTCGGTGGTTATGGTTTTGCCGTTTGCCGACCTGATCAGATACGGCTTGCCCGAAAGATACGATCGTGAAGCGCACAACCGGATAAAATCGTCAGCTGTTTGAACCCTGGCGCCAGCTTTCTTGAGTTTCATGCGCAGATGTTGCGCGGCTTTCTTCCCATCATACTCCGAGCCGTTTCTAACGAACGTGATTCCCTTTAAATTCTCCACTGAAGATATCAAATAATCGATCTTCTTAATTTCGACGGCATCCTGGGCGCTGGCCGTCACGGAAAACAGCGCCAGGATGACAAACAGTGCCACCAATATCTTTTTCATGATTCCCCCGATACATTGTGCCCAAAGGACAGGCTGCCCGCCGGATTGGCTATTCCAACATTTCCTGAAGAACGCCGTCGAGGTTCTTTCCTTCAAACAGGCTCTCCAAGAGTTTATGCAGCGTCGGTTGGATCCCTTTATACTGACAATTCGCCACCAGTTGATTCTCTAGAATCTGCAGCTGATCTCTGGTCATCGCCTGATCCTCCTCAAAGGTTCTTATCTGGCTCTGGCCCCTGCACTTCAGGGCGTACCGGACGGCACCCACCGTCCCATGCGGCTTCGTTTCCACTGCAAGGCTTCACCCGGCCGCATCGAAACCGCGGGTCAGGGGAGCAGGCAGACCTTTGCCACCACGATCTTTTCATTTTCCAGCATTACCGGATAGGCGCTGTGTTCCAGCCGCTCGTACAGATGCAGGTATTTTGCAACTTCCTCGGGCTGGACGGTCTTCCTCCCAAAGTATTTGCCGGTCTGGGCGAAAACGGCGGTCAAGGCGCGGTCATCATATACGGCAAAATCGAAGGAACTGTTGACGTCGCTGCCGCAGATATCGATGGTTGAGGGAAGTTCGTCGCGAAAGGCGAGCCGTACCTCAACCTGGTCGCGGTACTGGGCGACCAGCACCTTCTGCACCTCGGGGTCCGCCAGTTCTTCGCGGCTGGTGACGAAGATGCGGGTGATCTGGAGACCCCGGCCGACGGCGCGCAGGTTGGACTGGTAAAAATTTATCAGCGAGGCGCGACTCAGCCACCCGGTCGTCAGGGGATCCACCGCCTTGATCCAGTGCACGGACTGGTCCGCAAGCCTGGCGCCTTCCAGGTAAAAGTCCATCTCGTCCAAGGGGATGTACCCCTGCTGCAGCAGGGCGATACTTTTCAGTGCGGCGGTGACCAGTTCGTTGGCCTTGGCCTGGCATTCCGCGTCGTCGATCTGCGCCAGCGCGAAAGGGATCGCGTGAACCTTCTGATACTGGGCGAAAAGGATCACCCTGGTCTTGGCGACTTCCTCGCGTATCAGATAGGTGACGAGCGACAGCAGGATGCCCATGCCGAAGATCAGATAGGCGGCCTGCTCGTTATTGAGTACCACGTGGAAAAAGATCGCCAGCCCGGACCCGGCCAGAAACTCGATGAATACCGCCATATCTTGTATTTTTTTGTTCATTGCAACCATGAGGCCCTCTTGTTGTTTCGCAGTCGCGACGGCCCGGCCTCGGGACTGCGTGACGATTGACGCGGGCGCCAAAAAAAATACGGAATCAGTCAACCACAAAGGCTTTTTGTCCGCCGATAACTACGGATAAAGGCGGAAAGCACCTGAGAACCTTGGGTGGGAATCAAAGTGTTTGACTTCATCCGCGACTAATACTTACACAAATTTTTCCGTCGTCTATTTTATCTATCTGCCTTTAAAATAAAAAAAGCCGGATCCCCGAATATCATAATGATACTTCGGCGTCCCGGCTGTCTCGATGAGACCCGTAGGCTTTCCGTCCCACCCTCGCGGATGGTTTGGTATTGTCGGATATCTAGCTTGAGTTGGCTTGATTTGAATGACAATAGCCCAGATAAAAATCCATGTCAAGCACAAACCGCCGCGCATGCATCATAAGCAACCGGTTTCACGACATTTTTTCACCATCTAGCGCCCATTGGCCCTAATCGACCAACCACCGACATATTCGCGTGCGCATCCTGCGCATATCCCTCATCACCCGCTAGGCACGGGCATCTCGATGAACTGAACAGGCCAGGGCAAGCAGGCGCGCGTGATGGGCACACTAACTTTCCCCGTAGCAATTCGGCGTTTCACATTTTATCCGTTTCTGCTATGGTACGAGATTGCTTCGCATCACCGCGGGGCAACCATCACAAAGCCAACCGGAGGTTTTTACCAAATGAAATGCCGAATGCTGCTTCTTTTTCTCGCCGCCATCCTGATGACAGCACCACGCGCCCAGGCCGCGCCGAGCCAACTGAAAGCAAACCCGCCCGTGGCAAGCCAGAGCCTGAGTGTTCCGATCCTTCTCTACCACCGCTTCGGTCCCACCGTGGCCGACGGCATGACCATCAAGACCTCCGTTTTCGAGGAGCACCTGAAATACCTGAAAACGAACGGCTATCACGTGATCCCTCTGCGGGCGCTGGTCGACTATTACCTGAAAAAGGGACCCGCCCCCGCGCCGAAGTCCGTGGTGATCGTGGAGGACGACGCGCACAAGTCGGTGTACAGCGACATGCTCCCGCTGGCCAGGAAATACAACATACCGGTCACGGTCTTCACCTACCCCTCGGCGATTTCCAACGCGAAATACGCCATGACCTGGGATCAGTTGCGCACTCTCAAGAAGTACGGCTTCGACATCCAGGGGCACACCTACTGGCACCCGAACTTCAAGCGTGACAAGAGGAAAATGTCGCCCGCCGAATACGAAAAGTCCGTCACCCTGCAGCTGAAGAAATCCAAGGACAAGCTGGAGAAGGAGCTGGGTGGCAGCGTCGACCTGCTCGCCTGGCCCTTCGGCATCTACGACGACCACCTTTTGAAGAGGGCGGCCGAGATCGGCTACAAGGGGACTTTCACCATCGAGGCACACCACGCCGGTCCCAGGGATTCGGTCATGAAGCTGCCGCGCTACCTGCTGATCAACGCGGACCAGGGGAAATCCTTCGCCCGCATCCTTGAGGGAAGCGCGCCCAAGAGAAACCTCGCCTACTAAGGTGAGAAAACCGTAGCATTGCACCCGAACCGGGAGCCGAACCTATGGGAAGCGATGAACCAGGGACCAAGAAGTGTCCCTGCCCCGACTGCAAATTCTGCCAGCGGTGCTCGGATGACCGCTGCAGGATCTGCCGGAGGGAGCAAGGGTGCGCCAGGAAGCTCTCCAGCGCCGAGCAGATAGCGCTGTACGAGAAGATCAACAACCCTCAAAAGTAAAAAAAACGGGTAGAGACGCAAGCGGCGCGTCTCTACCCGTTTTTGATGAAAATCGTTCGGCCGCCAAACCCCACTTTCCCTAGGAAGCCTCACCCTTCACGCAAATCGCGTACTTCAGATAACGCCCCTCGGGAAATGTCACCGGATATGGAAAATCCTCCGGCTGGCCGTTGAGCTGAATCACCTGCAGGAAGCTTCCCGCCTGGAGCGCGCCGCGGCGCAGCTCCTTCAGGTAGTCCGCCAGGTCGACCTTCTGATGGTTCGAGGAGGCGATCAGGAGCCCGCCGTCCGAAAGCAGTTTGAGAGCCGCCGCCACCAGGTCCGAGGTGCCGCCGCGGGTGGTGAACCGGCTCTTCGAGGTGGTGGAGAAGGAGGGGGGATCCATGACGATGATGTCGAAAGAGCTCCCCTTTCGGGACATCTCCTCCAGCACTGCGAGGCAGTCGCCGACCACGAACTCGTGGCGCTTCGGGTTCAGCCGGTTGGCGCTGAAGTTGGCCCGGGCGATTTCCATGTAGGAGGGGGAGGCGTCCACGCTGGCGACGAGACTCGCGCCGGCGGCGGCCGCCGCCACGGAGAAGGCGCCGGTATAGGAGAACAGGTTCAATACCCGCTTCCCCTTGACCCGCCCGCAGAGGTCGCGGCGGTTGCTGCGCTGATCCAGGAAAAGCCCGGTGTTCAGCCCGCGCTCCAGGCTCACCTGATAGCTGAGGCCGTTTTCCAGCACCAGGAGCGGCTCGGGAGCGGGAATACCGGCGAGCAGCCGACCGTATTTCTTGGCGTCCCCCTCCGATTCCAGCTCCCGGGTCTTCTGGGGCCGGGCCTTCTCGTAGATCCCAGCCGGCGAGAGCAGCTCCTCCAGCTCCTGGGTCACCAGCTTCAGGTACCTCCTCCAGCCGGCGCAATAGATCTGCACCATGAGGTAATCGCCATAGCAATCCACCGTGAGCCCGGGCATGGCGTCACCCTCGCCGTTCACCAGCCGGTAGGCGTTGGTCTCGCCGAGATCGGCGTGCTCCCTGCGGAGCGCGATGGCCCGCTCCAGCCGCTTCTTGAGCCAGCCCCGGTCCAGGCGCATGTGCTGCCGTGACAGCACCCGGGCGACGATCCGATCCTTGGGATCGAGAAGGGCCGTGGCCAGGAAACGCCCGGAGGCGTCGGTCAGCTCGACGAGGTCGCCCGCCTCGCCCGAGGGCCACTTCTTGGTGTACCCATCGGCGATGATCCAGGGGTGCCCGAGTTCCAGCATCCGGACAGATTCGGCTCCAACGATCCACTCTCCCGACATAAGATATCCTCTGCAAACAGACAGGGGCGGGAGCTCACAGGTCCGACCGGGAGACCCGATCGGGCGCAAAAGCCCCGCCCCTTTGGTTTAGGGTGGTGAGGGCGACGGCGCGGGTTAGTGGGTAACCTGCGTCTTGGGGGAACCCTGCTCGGCAGCCATAGCGTTCTTCGCCTGCTCCAGGGCCTCCATCTCCTTCAACTTCTCTCCCAGCCAGTAATGAAGCTCACGCGCGGTCTGGTAATTCACCACGACCCCGTTGGTGACCTGACGGACCACGCTGCGGCCGAGGTCCGAAGGCTCCACACCGGTCTCGGGGCCAATGGCGCCGGCCGGCGTGATCTCGTGGGTGATGGCGTTGGGGAGCGGTTGGCGCTCCAGGTAGAAATTCATCACCAGTTCGCCGCGCGGCGAGACGCCGCCATGGGCGCCGTTGATATAGACCGGGTTGTAGTCGTAGGTGAAGATGTATTTGAAGGTCATTTCGGGCTTCTTGCTGGACATATTTACGCTCTCCTTTGAATGGGATGGTATCCCTAGGGCTGCATATCACGGTTTATAACATGGCGCGGGCACCGAGGTAAACAAGGAATGAGGATTCGCATGGCCCTGTTGGGTCCCGGCAACTTCCTAATGACCCAGATGGTGCGTCTTTGAGAGGTAATAGTCGTAGTTCCCATCGTAGAGCCGCATCTCGCCGTGATCGACCTCGATGACCCGGTCCACCAGCAGGCGCAGGAAATGGCGGTCATGGCTGACCAGGACCACCGTGCCGGCAAAGCCCGCCAGCGCGTTCAGCAGGATCTCGCGGCTCCTGATGTCCAGGTGGTTGGTCGGCTCGTCCAGCACCAGGAAATTCACCGGCCGCGCCAGGAGCGTCGCCAGCACCACCCTGCTCTTCTCGCCGCCGGAGAGGTTCTCGATCCGCTTTTCCACGTCGTCCCCCTGGAACAGGAAGCTTCCGAGCAGGTTCCTGATCACCCCGATGGTGGCGAGCGGGATGACGTCCTGCACCGTCTCGAAGATGGTCTTCCGCGGGTCGAGGACCTCCATGGCGTGCTGGCTGAAATAGCCGAGCTCCACGTTGGCGCCCAAGACGACACTCCCCTCCGAGGCCGCGGTCTCTCCCGCTATCACCTTCAGGAAGGTCGACTTGCCCGCGCCGTTCACACCAACCACGGCGATCTTGCTGGACCTCTTGATGACCCCGCTCACCCCGGAGAAGATCGGCAGCACGCTTCCGTCCGGGTTTTCCCAGCTCTTCCCAAGCCCCTGCATCGCCACCACGTCGTCGCCGCTTCGGGGCGGATCGTTGAAGGTGAAACGGACCGCCTTCTCCTCGGGCGGGATCTCGATCCGCTCGATCTTCTCGATCTTCTTCACCCGGGACTGCACCTGGGCCGCGTGGGAGGCGCGGGCGGCGAAGCGGGCGATGAAATCCTCCTCCTTGGCGAGCATGTCCTGCTGGCGCTTATGGCTCGCCAAGAGCTGGTCGCGGCGGATGTCGCGCTCGCGCTCGTAGAAATCGTAGTTGCCGCCGTAGGTGGTGACCGTCTTGTTCGCCACCTCGATGATACGGGTGGCCACCCGGTTCATGAAGTCGCGGTCATGGCTCGTCATCAGGAGCGCCCCCTTGAACTCGGTGGCGATCCACTCCTCCAGCCAGACGATCGACTCCACGTCC
>Ga0209125_1002052_pt1 | contig 16621 bp, 15 predicted proteins | sample BarGraIncub1131A_FD_184503 | JGI IMG/M metagenome (GOLD analysis project Ga0209125, IMG submission 184503) | Arctic peat soil microbial communities from Barrow, Alaska - Barrow Graham LP Incubations 11-31A (SPAdes) (version 2) | ecosystem: Environmental > Terrestrial > Soil > Wetlands > Peat...
TGGGCGCTGTACGGCACGCCGACTGCGCCCCAATCACGTCAGGAACTGACGGCGCCAGGATTTGTACCCTGCGAAACGCCATCCAATCGCTCAGCGACTTGGTTGGAGTAGTTCATTGCTCGAGCGTGTCATCCTGCTCGCCGACGACGGCGTCCCACCGGGCAGCGAAGTGGCGCTCGCCGGCGAGTACGAGGCGCTGCTGGCCACCGCTGCACCGGACTACGACTTTCCTGATTTCGACGAGAACACGCGCGCCACGACCTTCTATACGACGGGCACCACCCGCGCGCCGAAGGGCGTCTATTTCAGCCACCGCCAGCTCGTTCTGCACACCCTAGGCGTTGCCACGGCGCTGGCATTGGCGCCCGACGGGCAGCGTTTCCATCGGGGCGACGTCTATATGCCGCTGACGCCGATGTTCCATGTCCATGCCTGGGGCATGCCGTATATCGCCACCATGATCGGTGTCAAGCAGGTGTATCCCGGCCGTTATCAGCCGGAACTGATCGCCGGCCTGATCCGCGACGAAGGCGTGACTTTTTCGCACTGCGTGCCGACCATCTTGCAGATGGTGCTCGCGGCGCCGGTCGCCCAGGCCGTCGATCTATCGCACTGGAAGGTCGTGATCGGCGACTCGGCCTTTACTGCCGGCCTGTGCCGTCAAGCGTTGCGGCGCGGCATTGATGCCTTTGCCGGCTACGGCATGTCGGAGACCTGCCCGATTCTCACCCTGGCGCAGATCAAGCCGGAGCTCCTGGCTGGCCTTGCCGACGACGAGGAAGTGCGCTTGCGCACGAAGACCGGCCTGCCGGCACCACTGGTCGATCTGCGCGTCGTCGACGCCGACCTCAACGACGAGCCGCACGACGGCCAGAGCAGTGGCGAGATCGTCGTGCGCGCGCCGTGGCTGACGCAGGGCTATCTGAATAACCCAGAGGCCTCGGAGAATCTCTGGCGCGGCGGCTATCTGCATACGCAGGACATCGGCCACATCGACGCCCAGGGCTATCTGCAAGTGACCGACCGCATCAAGGACGTGATCAAGACCGGCGGCGAGTGGATTTCGTCGCTCGAACTCGAATGCCTGATTTCGCAGCATCCGGCGGTCGCCGAGGTCGCGGTGATCGGTCTGCCCGATGACAAATGGGGCGAGCGGCCGCTGGCCATCATCGTCGCCAGGGAAGGCCAGCAGGCGGCGCTTACTGTCGATGCCATCCGTGCGCACGTGCAGGGCTACGCCGAGCGCGGCGTCATTTCGCGCTATGCGGTGCCGGAGAACATTCGTATCGTCGAGGCGATCGACAAGACCAGCGTCGGCAAGTACAACAAGAAGGCGATGCGCGAAAAATACGCACATGCCTGAACCCGAGGCGACGACCCATGGGGGCCGCCACCTGTTTTATGGGCGCCGCTGCATCCCTTGGCGCAACGCGGGATTTTTCGATTGTCCGCAGACTGGTGCACAGAAACTGGCTTATTGACCGTCGGCAAAACGATGCGCGATGTCGGCAAATTTGTTCTGGACATCGAGAAAGACGTCGACCAGCGACGGATCGAACTGCTTTCCCCGTTCGCTGCGGATCACCTCGACCGACGCGTCGACGCTCAGCGCATCCTTGTACACGCGCTTGCTGGTCAGTGCATCGAAGACGTCGGCCAGCGCCATGATCCGCGCCGCCAACGGAATGGCCTCGCCGCGCAGTCCGTCCGGATACCCGGCGCCATCCCAGCGTTCGTGATGCCACTGCGCAATCTGCCTAGCGAGGTCGAGAAAGGCCAGCGGCGTGCCTTCGCTCGGATAGGTGGAGCGATCCGCATCCCTTACCCGTTGCATGGCCAGCGCTACCGCGTTGCCGCCAATCCGGCTATGCGTCTTCATGACCGCGAATTCTTCGAGGCTAAAGCGTCCCGGCTTACGCAGGATATGATCGGGTACCCCCACCTTGCCGATGTCGTGCAATGGCGCAGCCTTCACAATCAGGTTGGCCTGTTCCTCGGAAAGCTGCCCGTGATAGGCGCTGCGCTTGCGCAGCGCAAAGAGCAGCACTTGCACATAGGCCTGCGTCCGGTAGATATGCCCGCCGGTGTCCGAATCGCGGGTTTCCGCGAGGATCGCCAGCGACTGGAGGCTAGCATTTTGAATCAGCTCGTTGTCGTGCATGCGACGCACGATCTCGGATTCGAGGAAGGTGTTCTGGTCTTTCAGCCAGTGCCTGGCGCGGATATTCTCCAGTTGCGTACGCACCCGCGCCAGGACTACCACCGGTTTGATCGGCTTGGTGATGTAATCGGCTGCCCCCGCTTCCAGTCCGCGCTCCTCGTCTGCCGCACCGGCCATCGCCGTAACGAAGATCACCGGGATGTCGCGCGTCGCGACGTTGGCGCGCAGACGCGCCAGAACCGCGTAGCCATCCTCCTCGGGCATCATCACGTCAAGCAGAATCAGATCCGGGATGGGAGCACTTTCTGCGGCACGCAGGGCGTGTTTCGCGGAGTTGGCCACCTTGACCCGATAGTCGGACTCCAGGAGTTCGCCCAGGATAGCCAGATTCTCGGGCTGGTCATCAACGATCAGGATGGTGTGCGCATCACGCATCGCGCACTCTCAAGGTGAGCAATGCTTCGTCGTAGGCAAAACGCCCGATCTGCTGCCCCAATTCCTCGCTCGCCGCCGTGCCCAGTACGCTGCCCAGAGCAGCGCGGTGCTGCTTGAAGTAGTGTCTTGCCGCCAGATCGTCGGCCGCCAGAAGCGCTTCGAGTTGGATGAGCAGGTGGTGAAACTCGTCCGTTCTGGGACCTTCTTCCGGCGCCGTCGCCATACGGTTCGGCTGGCCGGGAAGCGCTGCCTGAATGCCTTCGATCAAGCCCGGCAATGCGGCGGTCAACTGATCCAGATCGCGTGCGGCGTTGTCCGGATCGTGCTGTTTGGCAGCCACTTCAAGCGCCGCGGCGAGCTGTTGAATCCTCTTCGCACCAATATTGCTGGCGCTTCCCTTGAGCGCGTGGGCGGTGTGTTCGGCCGCCAGGAAGTCGTGGTGATCCAGGTGGTGGCGCAACTGCTCGTGGTCTTGTGCATGACCTTCGGCGAATAGGCGAAGGATGCGCAGATAGGCTGGCATCTTGCCGCGAACGATCTTTAGCCCGGCGTCTACGTCCAAACCGCCGATCCTGGCCAAACGCTCCGGCACCGGAAAATCGACATCTTTCCCGTTACCGGGAAGCATCGGCAGTTGCCGCCCGTCCGCCGGCCGCGCCGTGGTCGGCAACCAGCGCAGGAGCGCCGCGATGAGGGTGTCCGGATCCACCGGCTTGGCGACATGATCGTTCATACCGGCGGCGAGACATGCCTGGCGATCCTCGTCGAAGGCGTTGGCCGTCATGGCGAGAATCGGGATCTGGTGCAGGGCGGGCAGGGCTCGAATCTCGCGGCTCGCCGCCAGACCATCCTTGCGCGGCATCTGGATGTCCATCAGGATCAGATCGTAATCGCCCGTCTGTGCCATCTCGACCGCCTTCTGTCCGTCGTCTGCGAGATCGACCGTCAATCCCGCGTCGTGCAGCAGTTCGAGCGCCACCTCCTGATTGACCTGGTTGTCCTCGGCGAGCAGGATGCGCCGGCCCTGCAGCGGGCTTTGGTCAAGTGGCGCGGCGCTCCTCGAGTGAAGTGACTTGAGTGCTTCGCCCGAGAGGGCTGCGACCACGGCGTCATAGACGCTGGAGGGCGTCAGCGGCTTAGCCAGCACGCCGACGATGGTTCCTTCTAGCTCCAAGTCCGTCGGATACTCTGAGCCCGGTCCACTGGTTAGGATGATCTTGGGTTGCCGGGGACCGGCCGTCCGGCGAATGCGTCGTGCCGTTTCGATGCCGTCGAGGCCGGGCATCTGGGCGTCGATCAACACGAGGTCGTAGGGCGCGTTGTCAGCCAGCGCTTTCTCGACTTGCCGCAGGGCGGCTTGGCCATCGCTGATATTCGTCACGCGCATGCCGAATTCCCGCAGGATTCGGGTGAGGGCATCGCAGGCTTCGGGCAGGTCGTCAACTACTAGGGCTTGCAGCCCGCTCGCGATTCCTGCTCTCGGCCGGGCTGGTTTCCTACTCCGTGCCGGTTCGAAGGCGACCTCCAGCCAGAAGGTGCTTCCCTTGCCGAGGCTGCTCTCAACGCCGATCGTACCACCCATCAGTTTCGCGAGGCGCTTGCAGATCGCCAGTCCGAGGCCAGTGCCGCCAAACTTACGGGTTGTTGAACTGTCCGCTTGCTCGAATGCTTGAAACATCCGGCCTTGTTGTTCTTCGCTAAGCCCGATGCCGGTATCGCTGACTGCGAAGCGAACGCGCAAGCGATCCGCCTCTTGCGCGATCCGCCGGACGCGAAAAACGATGCAGCCGCTCTCGGTGAATTTCACTGCGTTGCTGGCGTAGTTCACCAGAATCTGGCTCAGCCGTGTCCGGTCGCCGCGCAGCATTTCGGGTAGCGTTGGATCGCTATCGACGACAATTTCGAGTCCCTTTGTGGCGACCTGTTCGCCGACCAGGTCGCAAAGGGTTTTGAGCACCTGATCGAGCGCAAAGTCGGTCGCTTCGAGAATCAGCTTGCCGGCCTCGATTTTCGAGAAATCGAGGATGTCGTTGATGATACCGAGCAACTGCTGCGCCGCATCGGTGACCTTGTCGAGCCGATCGATCTGGCGCGGCAAAATGGCATCGCGGCGTAGCAGATGGGTGAAGCCGACGATGGCGTTCAGGGGCGTGCGAATTTCATGGCTCATATTGGCCAGGAAGGCGCTCTTGGCGCGACTGGCCATCTCGGCCGCGTTCTTGGCGGTTTCCAGGGCCAGGTTCTGCTCTTGCAGCCGTTTTTCGAGTAGTTTTCGTGCCGTGATATCCCGTGCGGCGCCGCAGACGCCGAGTTCATTGCCCTGACCGTCGCGATACAGTGAAGTGTTGTAGAGAACTTCCGTGACGCTGCCCGAGACGTGGCGGATGACCAGCGTGCAATCGCGCATGAAGCCTTCACGGAAGGCCTGTTGGTAAGCCGCCCGCACTTTCTCCTGGTCCGTGAAGAACATGGAGAAGTCGGCGCCGATCAACTGCTCGCGAGGCAGTCCTGTCACCCGCAGGCTCGCTTCGTTGACATCGGTTATCTTGCCGTTGGCATTGATCACCGCCAGCGGATCGAGGGACGCTTCGACCAGGCTGCGCGCGTACTGGGAGGCTTGCGCCAGTTCGGCAGTGCGGGCATCGACCAGTTCCTCGAGGTGGTCCCGATGGCGCACCAGTTCGTCTTGAACACCGAGCAACTTCCGTTCGACGCGTCCCGCCAGCGAGAAGACGGCGATGGCGAAGGCAAAGAGGAAGATAAAGGAGATCAGCGGCACCAGAATCAGCAATTGTTTGGTGTGTCGCGACTGCTCGTCGCTGGCGAGGCGCACGCTGCCATTCAGGGTGCGCAAATCGTCGACCAGGGAATCTTGGCGCCGCAGGAGAAAGTCGATCGAGTTCACCAGCGTGCGCACGGCGACGTCGCGTTCGCCACCCTGTTTTGTGTTGAGCCCTTCGCCCAGGCGGCGCAGCAGGGGCTCATCGAGGAACTGGCTCTCGCCGAACATGGGGTTGCGCAACTGACGCTGTATCTCGCCGATCTCCTGCCGGATGGTTCGCCACTCGTCCTTGATGGTCCTGCTTTGGATGGGTTCGGCGTCGGCGAGGTCGATGAGCTGTTGTTCAAAATCGCTGACCGAGCTTTCCCAGCGCTGCGCTTGCTTGATCAACTCGGGCGTCGAAAGGAGCCGTTCCGTGTGGTATTTGACCGTCAGAACGGACTTGTAGGCGTCTTCCACGTTGCGCTGCCGGGCGACGATTGCGCTGTAGTCGAAGACCAGGTAGGCGACCGCGATGCCACTGAGCAGCGCACCCAGGATCAACACCGCGAACCCGTACAGGGAGATGGTTCGGATGCTCAGTTGCGTAAGACGCACGTTCCTACCTCGCTAGCGGCATGGTTGGCTGCGTCCAGATCGTAGTGATTCAAGTTGAACAACGCCTTGATCTAGGCAATCTGCGCGTGCTGGCACTGCTCATGCAACTGCGCCGCTACAAAGTCACGGACACTGGTGGAATGTGGGCAGAAGCACCAACAAGGAAACTCAAACCAAGCCAGACGTGCCCAGCGTGCGGGCATGTTCGGAAAAAGTCCTTGTCGGAGAGAACGCACCGATGTGAATCTTGCGGCCATACCGAGCCGCGCGACATTGCATCAGCGCGTGTGGTTTTGAATTGGGCGCTGTACGGCACGCCGACTGCGCCCCAATCACGTCAAGAACTGACGGCGGCAGGGTTTGTGCCCTGCGAAACGCCATCCAATTGCTCAGCGACTTGGTTGGAGTAGTTCATGCGTGCGTAGCTGTTCGACCAGCTCGCGGTTCTGTTCCGCAACGACATAACGAATGCCCTGGGTGACAAGCGCTTCTGCGACATGGCGGCCGACGCGACCGTAACCGACCAGTACCACTTGGCCGGTCAAGTTCCTTTTGTCGACCGTCGTCGGTAGTTCGGCCAGCGGATCGCTCGTGCGTTCCAGTCGGCGTGCTGGTTCCGACCTTGACCGCACCCGCGCCTGCAGTGGTGCGATGGCTGCGAAGATCAGCGGATTGATCGCAATCGAAATGATGGCGCCGGCCAGGATCAGGCTTTGCGCCTCGTCAGGCAGCAAGCCGAGCGAGTGGCCCAGCGCCGCCAGGATGAACGAAAACTCGCCGATTTGGGCTAGGCTGGCCGAAACGGTCAAGGCCGTATTGAGCGGGTAGCGCAGGAGAAGGACTAGGAGGAAGGCTGCGAGCGATTTGCCGAAAACGATGATCGCAACTACCGACAGTACTTTCCAGGGGCTTTGCGCGAGGACGGCGGGATCAAACAACATGCCGACCGAAACAAAGAAGAGGACTGAGAAGGCATCACGCAGCGGCAGCGTTTCTTCTGCAGCGCGGTGGCTCAGCTCCGATTCGCGCAGAACCATGCCGGCAAAAAAAGCGCCTAGCGCGAAGGAGACGCCAAACAGCTGCGACGAGCCATAGGCGATGCCGACCGCGGCGGCGATCACGCACAGGGTGAATAATTGTCGCGAACCGGTCTGTGCCACTTTCCAGAGTAGCCAAGGGAACACTTTTTTGCCGACAACCAGCATGAAAAGCACGAACGCGGCAACGAGAGCAAGCGTCATGGCCAGCGAAGCCCAAAGATTTTCACCAGTGGATGAGACCGTGCCGCCGAGCGGTCCGGAAAGCGCCGGCAGAAGGACGAGAACGAGGACGGTGACCAAGTCTTCGACGACCAGCCAGCCGACGGCAATACGCCCGTTAAACGAATCGAGGGCGCCGCGGTCTTCCAGTGCGCGCAGCAAGACCACGGTGCTCGCCACCGAGAGCGCCAAGCCGAACACCAGACCGGCGCCCAGCCCCCAGCCCGGCGCCCAGCCCCCAGCCCCACAGTGTGGCCACCCCCATGCCCAGCAGCGTCGCTGCGATAATCTGCAAAATCGCGCCGGGTAGGGCGATGCGCTTTACTTCAAGCAGGTCGTTGAGCGAGAAATGCAGCCCGACACCGAACATCAGCAGCATGACACCGAGTTCGGCCAACTGGCTGGCCAGTTTGACGTCGGCGACAAAACCCGGTGTGACCAGTCCGATCTGGACGCCCGCGACGAGATAGCCAACCAGCGCCGGAAGCTTGCAACGTACGGCGATCATGCCGAAAACCAGGCCGAAGCCTAGCGCCGCGGCGATGGTGGTAATCAAGCTGATGTCGTGCGGCATGTGGCAGTCCTTCCAGTTCAGAACCCGCAATACTACGCGGGCGGTTTGGACAGCTTGAGGATTTCCCGTCCCAGTGCCTCGGCGATCTTGATTCCGTCGACGCCTGCCGAGAGAATGCCACCGGCGTATCCGGCGCCTTCGCCGGCCGGGTATAGACCCTTGACGTTCACGCTCTGGCAGTCCTCGCCGCGCGTGATGCGTAGCGGTGATGAAGTTCGCGTCTCGACACCGGTGAGCACCGCATCGGGCATGTCGAAACCCCGGATCTGGCGGCCGAAGGCAGGCAAGGCCTCGCGCATGGCGTCGATGGCGTAGGAGGGCAGGGCTGTGGTGAGATCGGTCAGGTGGACGCCCGGTTTGTACGAGGGGGTTACCGTGCCTAGCTGCGTCGACGGCCGGCCGGCGAGGAAGTCGCCGACCAGCTGGCCGGGCGCTTCATAGGTGCCGCCGCCAAGTTCGAAGGCGTGCGCTTCGAGCTGACGCTGGAACGCGATGCCGGCCAGTGGGTGGCCCGGATAATCGGCTGGCGAGATGCTGACCACGATGCCGGCGTTGGCATTGCGCTCGTTGCGCGAATACTGGCTCATGCCGTTGGTCACCACGCAGTTCGGCTCGGACGTCGCGGCGACCACGGTGCCGCCGGGGCACATGCAGAAGCTATAGACAGTGCGCCCGTTGGCGGCGTGATACACGAGCTTGTAGTCGGCCGCGCCGAGCAGCGGGTTGCCGGCGTGCGGGCCGAGCCGCGCCTTGTCGATCAGCGACTGCGGGTGCTCGATGCGAAAGCCCACCGAGAAGGGCTTGGCTTCCATCAAGACACCCGTGTCGTGCAGCATTTGAAAGGTATCACGCGCGCTGTGACCGAGCGCCAGCACGACGTGGTCGGCGGCGATCTGCTCGCCGCTCGCCAGCTTGACGCCGCGCACGTGTCCCTGGTCGATGTACAGACCGGTGACGCGCTGCTCGAAGCGGATTTCGCCACCTAACTGCTCGATCTCGTGGCGCATCGTTTCGACCATGCCGACCAAGCGGAAGGTGCCGATGTGCGGCTTGGCGACATAGAGGATTTCCGCTGGCGCGCCGGCCTTGACGAACTCCTCCAGCACCTTGCGCCCGAGGTGGCGCGGATCCTTGATCTGGCTGTACAGCTTGCCATCCGAGAAGGTGCCAGCACCGCCCTCGCCGAATTGCACGTTCGATTCCGGGTTGAGCACGTTCTTGCGCCACAACCCCCAGGTATCCTGCGTGCGCTCGCGCACAGCCTTGCCGCGCTCGAGAACCAGCGGCTTGAAACCCATCTGTGCCAAGAGCAGCGCGGCGAAGATACCGGCCGGGCCGAAGCCAACGATGATCGGGCGGGTGGCGAGTTGCGCTGGCGCCCGGCCGACAAAATGGTAGCTGTTGTCCGGCGTCTGCGTGATCTTGGGGTCGGTCGAGAATTTGCGGAGCAGGGCGGTTTCGTCACGCACCGTCGTATCCACGGTGTAGATGAACATCAGCGCGCTCGCCTTGCGCGCATCGTGGCTGCGCCTGAACACGGCGAAGTCAAGCAGTTCGGCGGGCGACAGGCCAAGGCGCTTGCAGATGGCGGCGGGCAGCGCCTCGGGCGCGTGTTCAAGGGGTAGGCGAAGTTCGGTGATTCGGATCATGGGGGCGGGGATAGTCGATGCGGAGCGGCTCAGCCGACCAGTCGGTCGAATGCGTTGGTTAGGACAGCGGATTCAAAAGTCAGATCGGCGACCGCCTGGCCAAGCCCTTTGACCGGGTAGGCGGCGGCTTCCTGCGTAAAGAGAACGAAATCTTCGCCACCGATGCTCAGGATCGGCATCAGTTCGTCAATGATCTCGGCCGGATTGACGCTGGCTCGCCGTTGTAGCGGCGCGACCAGACGAGTGCCCAAGTCGGAGAGTAGATTGTTTTGCAGATCGACGACGTAAGGGCGGTCTGGATGTTTTACCTGTTTGAGCGCGTAGGTGTGATGGCGCATCAGAAACCTCGATACTCGTCGCCGAAGAGCCCCTCACGATCAACGCGTTCGTTGTAGGCGGCGATCGCGCTACGGTTTCTTTCCAGCCATGCGCCGTCACGGCGGCGCTTTATTTCCTGCAGGATGCCCGTTTCGGCAGCACGGGAAAGATTGATGTCCAGTTGGCGTGCGGCTTCGGCGAGCGATTCGCTGATCGATAGGCTCATCTTCTTCTTATTGCCTTCGCTCAGGAGCGTCAGCGCGGAATAGGTGGCGCGTGTTGCTTCAGTGGCTTGACGACGCATATTAGGCTCCGTTGGCGGTATGTTTATGCGCATAATTTAGGCGTATATAACTGGCTTGTAAAGCGGGACTCTTTTTGTTCAGGGCTGCTGCCCATAACTGGCGAACTTCTCCAGTACGACGGCCATCTCAGCGGCGTCGAGCAGTACCGGATCGCCCAGTTGGCAGGCGCGCCAGTATTGTTCGCACAGCGCTTCGAGTTCGACGCCGAGGTCGAAGGCATGGTCGAGGTCGCGCCCGAAGACGAGCATGCCGTGGTTGGCTAGCAGGCAGGCGCGGCGTTCGGCCATAGCGGCCAGCGCGGTATCGGAGAGTGCCTGCGTGCCGAAGGTTGCGTAGGCGGAGCAGCGCAGCGTATCGCCACCGAAGCGGGCGATCATATAGTGGAAGGGGGGGATGTCACGGCGCAGGCAGGCCAGGCTCACGGCGAAAGGCGAGTGCGCGTGCAATACGGCACCGGCTTCCGGGCGGGCGACATAGAGGTCGCGGTGGAAACGCCATTCAGACGAGGGTTGGCGCGTTCCGTCGGACGTGCCATCGAGGCGCATGAAGACGATGTCGTTGGGCACCAAGTCCTGGTATGTCATGCCGGTCGGCGTAATCAGGAAGCCTTCGCAGCCGTTCTCGGTCGTGCGCACGCTAACGTTGCCAGCCGTTCCCTTGTTCAGCGCGGCGCTGCCCATGTGCCGCGCGGTGGCGATCAGTTGTTCGCGCAGGTCAGGCATTATTCTGCATCTCCGGGTAGAGACCGAGCAGGGCCTCAGTGCTGGCGGCACAATTGCCGCGCTCGGTGATTAGTGCGCCAATCAGTTTGGCGGGTGTCACGTCGAAGGCCGGGTTGTACACCGTTTGGTCGGCGGGGATCTGGCGGATCTGGATGGGCTGACCGTCTGCGGCGTGGCCGTATGTGACCCGCAGTTCTTCGCCGTCGCGTTCTTCGATCGGGATCTCCCCGCCGCTGGCGCAGGCGAAGTCCACCGTCGAGCGCGGCGCGGCGACGTAGAAGGGCACGCCGGCCTCGCTTGCCGCCAGTGCCTTCAGATAGGTGCCGATCTTGTTGGCGACGTCGCCGTTCGCCGCGATTCGGTCGGCGCCGACGATCACCGCGTCGATGGCGTCCGCTCCGCCGCGCGCCAGCAGCAGGCCGGCGGCGTTGTCGGCGATGACCGTGTGCGGCACGCCGTGCCGCTTTAGTTCCCACGCCGTGAGCAGGCCCTGGTTACGCGGCCGCGTTTCGGAAACCCAGACATGAACGGCTATGCCGGCATCGAAGGCGGCATAGACCGGGGCCAGCGCCGTGCCGTAGTCGACGGTGGCCAGCCAACCGGCGTTGCAGTGCGTCATCAGGTCGAGCCGGCCGCGTTCCGCGGCCAGCGGACGCAGCAATTGCAGACCGTATTCGCCGATGCGCCGGCACTGCGCGGCGTCCTCGTCGGCGATCGCGGCGGCCTCCAGCCAGGCAGCGTCGGCGCGGGTGACCACGGACAGCGGCGCCAGATGCGCCTGCATGCGCGCCAGCGCCCAGCGCAGATTGACGGCGGTCGGCCGGGTGGCGGCCAGCGTCGCGACGGCGGTAGCCAGCGTCTGGTCATCGGCCTGGCGGGTGAGGGCGAGCGCTACGCCGTAGGCCGCGGTGGCGCCGATCAGCGGCGCGCCGCGCACCTGCATGCTGCGGATGGCGTGCGCCGCCTCCGCCAGCGAGGTCAGCCGCAATAGGCGGTACTCGTATGGCAGGGCCGTCTGGTCGATGATGTCGACGGCCCGTGCGCGTGGGGCGGGGCGGATGGTGCGCGTGGGGATGCCGTTAATGTTCATGCGCGGCATTCTACCAGCGAGGCGTTTGCTTGCTGGCGGCCGGGGGCCGAATATGGTCGGCAGCGACGACGAACTGGGCTTGCTTCGAGGCTTATTGTGGCTGAGGTCAAGGCGGCAGTCTCTTGCAAAAGCATCGTCGTTTAATGCTATCTTCCAGGGCATCGCATGGTGGCCGGAATGGTCACAGGGGAAAAAGAATGGTATTCATGCCGTGGACGAAGGACATGTCCGTCGGAATCGACAAAATCGATGTCCAGCACCAATGGCTGGTCGATGCGACCAATACCCTGCACGAGGAGTTGCAACTAGCCGTTCCCTGCCGCCAGACCGTGGGGCGCGTTCTTGACGGACTGGTTGATTACACGATGAATCATTTCATTCTTGAGGAAGAACTATTATTTCGTCTGGGCTATCCGGAAACGGAGTCCCACAAGGCCGAGCACGACGCTTTCCTGATCAAGGCGATGCGGCTATTACTCGCGTTCGAGGCAGGCGCCAGCGTCGATCTCGAAGTGTTGGAGTTTCTCAAACAATGGCTAATGCACCACATCCTCTGCGTGGACAAAGCCTACGTGCCTTTTCTTCACCAGCACGGCATTGTTTGAGATCCTTCGCCTCGCTAGATCACTTGCCTCGGCACCTTGTCTTGCGGGCAGTGCAATTGTAAAGAAATGAGACGAATTCTATTTGTTTGCATGGGTAATATTTGTCGATCGCCGATCGCCGAGGGGGTCGTGCGCGTCCTGGCCGAGCGTGCGGGAATATCTTCACGCCTCGAAGTGGATTCGGCCGGAACGCACGGGTATCACGAGGGAGAACCACCGGATCAGCGCGCCAGGAAGGTTGCCGCCAGTCGTGGCTACGATCTGTCGTGCTTGCGGGCGCGACGTGTGAAAGAACGTGATTTTGGCGATTTTGACCGTATTTTGGCCATGGATAAGCAAAACCTGGCGTCGCTTCGTCGATCCTGTCCAACGGAGCATCTGTCCAAACTCGGCTTGTTTCTGGACTATGCGGAAGGCCTTGCGTTGGAGGAGATTCCCGATCCCTATTACGGGGGCTTCGAAGGGTTCGAAAAAGTGCTCGACCTCTGCGAACAAGCGGCCCACGGTTTGCTGAACTCCATCAAGGAACCTGATCCTGAAAACGACCCGGAGCGGCGCTAATCGAGCTTTTTCAGGTAGTCCTTGGTAAAAATCTTGTCGGGCAAGTCCCGCAGCTTCATGCTTTTGTATTCCAGGACGGACTGTTCCCCGCTGCGCAATGCGTCCTCCATGGTCAGGCGGGTTGGGCGAAGCTTTCCCTCCATGTTCTGGTAGTTTTCGTACTTGCAGGTCTTAAGTAAGCGGTTGGAGAGTGAATAGAACTCGGCCTTGAAGGGCCGGCTGTCCTTTTGCCGAACCCAATAAAGCACTCGTTGGTAGGTGACGCTACGGTCAACCGCGATCAGTTCCAGTACGTGGTAGCTATCATTGCCGATAGTTTCAGTGCGCAAGAGTTTTGGGTTGTAGTCTGCGGCAAAATTGGCTCGCGCCAGATCGCCGTTGGCAACCTGACCGGTCAAGCGCTGGGATAGGGCAATACGGATCGGTTGCGAAACGTCGGGCATGAAAACCCATAAATCCCGGCCTTTCATGAGCATAATCTGGCCACGTTCGGCAGCCGGTTCGGTGACCATGACCACCGTGTTGCTGTTGCCCTTGGAGAGAATCCGGTATTTGCGAGACTCCATCGTGTCGCCGGACTGGGTGCTCGTGATATTCACGTCAACCTGAAAGCCTTCGGCCGGAAATCGGATAAGGTCGGCTTTCTCGACGATCGTACGGGCCATCGCCTCGTCCGCTTGTGGCGACGGCGGAGCGTCTTCTGCTCGGCAGGGGGCGAGGAACGCAGAGAGCGCCAAGGCCATGAGTATTGCAGCAGTCTTGACACTTGGCTGCCGGATGTTCATGATTCCCATTGTCATCTTCCCATAGTGCTGACCGCAGTCAAGGTTGGCAGAGAGCCTCCTGATGAGCGTCGTCCGCATTGAACACGTGTACAAGGATTATCAGCTCGGCGATCAGAAAGTCCAAGCCCTGAAGGACATCACCTTGTCTATCGAACCTGGTGTATTTCTGGCGATTGCGGGCCCTTCCGGCAGTGGCAAGACGACCCTGCTCAATCTCATCGGCTGCATCGATACACCGACCAGCGGCAAGATCTATATCAACGAGCAGGACGTAAGCGGCCGAACACCGGATCAACTGGCCGATCTGCGCAACAGAACCATCGGCTTCATTTTTCAGACATTCAATTTGCTGCCGGTGCTCTCGGCAGCAGAAAACGTCGAATATCCCTTGCTGCAGCGCAGTGATGTTTCCCGTGCCGAGCGGGAAAAGCGTGTCGCTTACTTCCTCAAAATCGTCGGGCTGTCGAAATTTGCCGATCATCGTCCAAATCAGTTAAGTGGCGGTCAGCGCCAGCGCGTAGCGATAGCGCGGGCGCTGGCAATTCGCCCCTCCATTGTGCTGGCGGACGAACCGACAGCCAACCTCGATCATACGACTGGCGAGGAAATCCTCAGTTTGATGAAATACATCAACCGGACTTTTCATACGACCTTCATTTTCTCTACGCACGACAAACGCGTGATTGCCAAGGCTGACCGCCTGGTTCGCGTGGATGATGGAGAGGTTTCCGCGCTGGGCCTGCGCTCTAAGAGCCGCTGGTCGCTAGCCAGGAATCGTCGTTCTACCGATGCTGTTTCCTGACAATCGATATTGGCTGGTTGCCGAAAGGGCAAGTATGCGTTGCAACAAGAAATCACTTCACGGCGTCCGGATCAAGCCGCTTGCCTGTTTTTTCCTTGCGCTAGGCATGGTTTCGGCTTGGGCCGAGTCTCCCGGCTGGGTATCAACCTCGCGTGACCAGCAGGCCGGTCCTGATTTCTTCAGAGAACACGAGGTGAGGCCATCTGTCGCTCCCTACTTGCTTGCCGATAAATCCGCCGCGGCCGGCAATGCGAGCCGTCGCGATGCGCTCTTTGGCGATGACGATGAAGATCCGTTTGAGGCAAGCGTAAAGCCGGAGACGAAGGAGTTCGCTTCTTCCAGTAGCGTCAAGGGTTTTTTGCAGTTTGAGATGGCCCGCGCCGTTGAAGCGCCTGTACATTGGTCGAAGATGTTAACCCGAGCGGATGTTAGCTCCCAGGGGAATCTGGGGGATGGGGTCAAATGGAAACTCGGCGCCCGCATGGACTACGACGCCGTTTATAGCCTCTACGATTATTACCCAGGTGATGTGGCCAGAGACCAGCGTTCCAATTTAACCCTGCGCGAGAATTATCTGGACATCGGTGCGGGCGACTGGGATTTTCGTCTGGGCAAGCAACATGTCGTTTGGGGTGAAATGGTCGGACTCTTCTTTGCCGACGTTGTTTCGGCCAGAGACATGCGGGAGTTCATCCTTCCCGAATTCGACACGATGCGGATTCCGCAGTGGGCGGCGCGGGCGGAATACTTCAAGGATGATTTTCATGCCGAACTGTTGTGGATTCCGGTCGCAACTTACGATGAGATCGGCAAACCGGGCGCGGAGTTTTTCCCCTATCCGCCGCCCGCGCCGCCCGGCGTGGCAACGCAGTTTCGCGACGAAGTGCATCCGTCGCGCACGCTCTCCAATGGCAACTACGGCTTACGCCTGTCGACGCTACGCGATGGCTGGGATGTTTCGGGATTCTTCTATAGCAGCATGGATGTCGCGCCGACCTTCTATCGCGAGATTGTTACGTTGCCGCAGCCGACCATGATTTACGAAGCTCGGCACGACCGTATCAACCAGTTTGGCAGTACGGTGGCCAAGGACTTCGGACAAGTTGTGCTGAAGGGCGAGGCCGTTTATACGCAAGGCCGTAGTTTCAGCGTCTTGCGCGTGACGGATACCGATGGCGTCGTGCCGCAAAACACACTCGATTGGGCCTTGGGGCTGGATTTTTCCCTACCGGCCGATACGCGCCTCAATCTGCAGGTATTTCAACGGGATTTTTTCTCGCATGATCCGGACATCATTCCCGGTGAGCATGAAACCGGCTACAGCGTATTGCTCAATCACAAGCTGAGCGACAAGATTGAAGCGCAGGCCTTGTGGATCGCCAGCATCAATCGCACCGACTGGATGTTCCGGCCACGGGTGACGTGGAATTTCGAGCGAAACTGGCGCCTCGCGGTGGGCGCCGATGTTTTCAAGGGTCCGTCTCTCGGCCTGTTCGGCCAATACAACGGGCGTGACCGTGTGTATTCCGAGATCCGCTATAGTTTTTGATCCGAATGCGCGGCGAATTCGTCCAATTGATTGGGAGCGACGCAACCTTTGGGCGAAGCCGACGAACTAGGGCGCCGATGCGCGCGATGACCGAGCCAGCGCATCGTTTGACCTCAATCATCGGCATTGACGTGGGAATCACCCGCTTTGCTGCTTTGAGCGACGGCAACTTCATCGAACCGCTCAATGCCTTTCGGGCAGCATGAGCAACGACTGGTATGCGATCAACGGGCCATGTCGCGCAAGATGAAGTTCAGTCACCACCCAATGCGCGACGGGCTCCACGCCATCCGCACGGGTTCGCTTGCGAACCTCTAGGCGAAGGCGAGCGGATTGGACGGCGGGGGATAGCGCCCGGCGCGTAGCGCCGGTGAGTTGTCGGGTCTGTTTTGTTGCTGGATGTATTGCTTGATGATTTCCAGCGGCG
>Ga0209125_1002053_pt1 | contig 16611 bp, 17 predicted proteins | sample BarGraIncub1131A_FD_184503 | JGI IMG/M metagenome (GOLD analysis project Ga0209125, IMG submission 184503) | Arctic peat soil microbial communities from Barrow, Alaska - Barrow Graham LP Incubations 11-31A (SPAdes) (version 2) | ecosystem: Environmental > Terrestrial > Soil > Wetlands > Peat...
GTTCAATAATTGATGTTGGGTCTATATACCGTATGTTTTTTTCATCAATTTCATTAGGACTTTTCAACGCATTTATATCATCTTTTTTAAAGTTTAATTTATCATAAAGCAACACATCTATTGTATTGCTTTTTATTATTTGATTTGTTAAACTTGATGGGCTACCTTTCACGGCAGTTACACCAATATTAGTTAATGAATTCATTTTATCCATTGCCATAGGTAAGACTAAAATCACAGCCATAGCTACAAGAATATTTGTACCAATTTTTTTAAATTGTTTAGTTTGCGAAAACATTAATTGATATCCGACCCCCAATAATGAAAGTGCAAACAATACTACTATTAATGGCTTAACACTATTTACAAAATCTACAACATTAGGGTCATTATAAAATCTATCTAATACAAATAGTTTATCTGTAATAGCAGAAATGGAGTCTACAATGTAGCCTAAAACCTTTACTATACCCCAAAATAATTCTCTCATAGTTCTACCTAAAATTGTATCTAAATTAAAAATATTCGAATAATCTTGTAGTATTTTTAAAAGCTGTTCTGTGCTCAATTTATTAGCTCCTTTCTATTTTATAAAAATAATCTCCTTAAAAACAAATAAATATAAGAGCAAACGAATTATCTGACATAAACTATGCCCTAACCTTCATTTGCTCTTATTATGTTCCCCATTAATTAATTTGAAAATTTCCTAAAAATTTATCTTACTTCCTAGCGACGTTGCTATTGCATTTGCACCTTTTATTATAATAAAAGCTATTGTAGAAGTTACAAATACTTTTTTTGCGTTACTACTGCCCTGTTGACCACCTATAAACAACATTTCATAGCCTCCAAATAGTAATGCTAACGCATAGCATACTACTGCTGGTATTTGCAACCATGTAATAAAGCTTGTAATTCCTGTTACTAACTGTTCCATTAATTATCATACTCCTCAAATTTTATTTTTAAATCTATATTAGTGGGCTTGTCCCCTAGTATCAAATGCTTTTTGGTACTGCATAAGTCCGTAGACCTCTGCCTTCGTCAAATATTAATTTCTTTCTGTTTTTACTTAACTTATAAGATTGTATATTTACTTTTAAAAATCCATAATTACCAATACTCTCATGGGGTAATAACCCGTAACTCTTTTCTTCTCTTATTTCTTTTAGATCATTTGGATTAAGAAAATTACTATGTTCTAATTCCAATTCATTATCATCATTAGTTTTTATTTTTCTTCGTTCTTTAATTTCTTTTAATTCCCCACTGGCTTTTCTTTTATAAAACATTTTTAATGTGCTTTCTTTAATTCCTAATTTAATGGCTATATCCTTTTGTTTCATTCCTATATGTAATAACTCTATAGCTTTATCCGTATCAAAAGTAGCTTTTCTGCCTGCCATGAATTTCCTCCTGTTATTCTATTTGTGACTTTTTTTACTGATTTTAAACGTACTTCTAACCCTAAATTCTTTATTAGCTTTCATAATTATTTAACCCTTCTAATTATTTTCTTTTTATAATCTACTTCTTCAAGTAAATCATCCTCATAATAATTTAATATTTTTTTTAGATTTAAGATGATTTTATATGGTGGAATAATTTTCCCATTTTCATATGAAGATAATGTGCTCCTACTTTTGCCTATGTACGTTGCTAACATTTTTTGTTTTAAATTTCTTTCAATTCTTAACATTGTTAATCTAAGCATTTTTTATTCATATTCCCCCCCACCTGTTTTAATATATCTATACATTTATTTAGAATAAATTCTTGTACAGTTTTTGCAACTTATACTTATGTTAGTTTAACTAACATGTCAACCGTCTTATTATTTTTTAATCAAATGTAAAAAAAAATAAAGACACTCAAACTGAGTGCCTTTATTTTTTTGTATGGCAACTGTACTTATACTATAATTCGATTTAATCACATGCCCATTGTACAGAAATTATTTGAATTATAAGTTTTTTTATATATATTTGTCTGCATATCTGCTGCTTAGCAGCAAAATAATTTATATCTATTGTGCCTTATACCATTATATCTTTAGATTCTATAGATTTGGAACATAAAACCATACCACTATTTTTTCTTACAAACTTATTTAATGGTTATTTAAACACACATATTAAAAATAACATACGAATTGTATGCTATTTTTAATATTAACTTCAATTATATCCTATCTTTTTAACCTTTTAATAGTGTCCTTATCAATATTTAGTTCATAACAAAGAATATAATCAGTTGTAACATTATATAATTTAGCTAATTTCAAAATATTTAGAGTGGTTGGAATTACCTCACCTGACTCATACTGGGTCACAGTTGTTCTGTGTATATCTAAATATTTAGATATACTATCTTGCGTTAACTCATTATTCTTTCTCAATATCTTTAATCTTTCAGCAATTGTACATTTTTTGCTATTAAAAAATTCTAATGACTTAATTATACCCTCTATAAATATTATTAGTTTTTCAAAATCACCATTCTTTTCATAATAATTTTGTATTTTTAAATTCTCTAGTGACTGTATTCCAGTAATTTCTTCACCATATCCAGTTAGAAGTATTATATATAATTCATTATTGTATTTTCTTATTTCATCTATTACCTCTTTGGCAGTAAGCTCATCTATGTAATAATCTAATATTAATATATCAAATCTATTATTTTTTAATTGTTTAAGCCCATTCCTAGAACTCGTAAATCCTTCAACATAATATTTATCACCCAAAAAGCTTTTTATAGAATCAACTATTCCAGAATCATCATCAATAATCATTATCTTTATGCCACTATTATTCATTTATTATACCTCCTTTGTTAACGGTATTTTTATAAAAAAAGTTGTTTCCTTATCATTTGTCTCAAAATCTATTTTGCCATTAAATCTACCCGTTATTATTGATTTAGATATGTATAAGCCAAGTCCAGTCCCTTTATTACCTTTTGTAGTTACCATCTTCTTAAAAATACTTTCTTGTACTTTAGTCGGTATTTCGTTTCCTAAATTTTTAACATAAAAGATAATATCTTTGTTTTTTATATATGCACCTAATGTTATTATACGATCCTCACTTTGTTCACTTGCTTCTATAGCATTAGTTAAAAGAACATTAAGAACTTGTAGAAGTGAATTAATGTTGCCTTTAATTACTTCGTCATAACCACTATTTATCTTCTCAACTAACGTGCAATTATATTTTTTAAATTCAAAGCTCATAAACAATTTAGTTTTATTTATAACTTCTCTTACTGAAAATTTATCTTCATCAATTTGTTCAAATTCCTTTACTTGGCCTTTAACTGTAGTAATTACGTCAGACATATATATCAGATAATCTGATATTCTATTTTGCCAATCATTAATTTCATTTATTGATTTTGTAACATACTCAAAATCAGTATACTCAGTTTGTATGTATTCATATATCTTTGCAGTATTTTTCTTAATTATTTGAATGCCACCTGCAGAACTTAAAAGCGGAGTTTTTAGATTATGTGCTATCCCTCCAATTAATTGATTTAATGATAATAATCTCTCTCTCTCAATTATTTCAAATTGATGCTGTTTAAAAAGTTCTAAATTATTATTATATAAAGTAATATCTTTAAATACTAGAACTATACCGAAATATTCACGGTTAATAATAATTGGATTAGTTTGCACCTCAAAATATTTTTTGTCAGACTTATACTCTATTATTATTTCAATAATTTTAACTTTACTATTAGCTTTTGATTCATTGATTAACTCTATCAAGTTATTCTTACAATCAATTAGCTTACTAGAGTTCATTATGTCATGAAAACTATTATATTTTTTATTTTTTATTAAAAAATTCATTGAAAAAGCTTTATTTACTTCTATGATATTCAAATTTTCATCTAGAACTAAGACTGAGTCTGATACAAGCTGTAATACATCTTCAAATACAAACATATATTTATGAAATTTTAATCTAACGCCAAATATACCATATTTATATGCAAAATATATAAATCCTATAAATTGAACAGAAAATAATATTGGATAAATTCTCCAAGACTGATCTATTCCAAAACTTCTTAATGCATAATTAGCTAAAGCCGCATAAATCAAAAATGGTGAAACAATACTCGCAGTTATAAGCTTATATTTTTTATTTGAATATGATTTCTCTTTTAGATATGAGTATACTATTAAAAACGCTCCCCCTAGTATGTATGGAACGCACCAAACACTTAATTGTTTATAATATATCTCTAATTCATTAGGTGTCTTAAAAGAATTAGTTACTATAGGGAAAATCATAAAACAAATAATTGAAGGTATAAATAGTATAATATATATTATCATTTTATTCTTATTAACTATATTTGCATAAGATAGACCATAGATAAGCACAGCATATGGAGTTATATAATGACAAATATGTGATAATACAGTACTTATATAAATAATTAAATTTAAAGTTTCTTGACTAGACCCTTGTGTTTCCAAATATGGCCTTATAGTTGTATTAAAAACTGCAGAAAGAGACCCAAATCCAGAAAAAAAGCATACTGCTGCTAACCATTTTGTAGATTCTGTTTTATAATCTTTTATAAAAATGATAACTGCTACTAAAAATAAACCTATACTTGTAAATATCATAATATTACACTCTCTTATCTATAAATTCTAAAATATCTTTTTTGATTTTGTTTTTTGAAAGTACGATTCCGGAATGGCCGCAACCATACATATATCTTTTGGGTTTTCCCCAGTTTTCCCATAATATGTCTGTGTCCTTACCTATAACATATTTATCATACTTTCCTGATACAAGAAGTATTTTATTTAAATCTATTACTGGTTTCCTTAAACTTGGATTAATAACTTCCCAACTTTTTTTTAATAGACTATAATCAAAATTATTTTTTAAAAAATTTTTCTTTATATATTTACCGGCCTCTGTTTCAAATATTGTATATGATAAATCATTAGCATAAAACAAAGATATTAGCACATCAATATCTTCTTCAACTTCACTTAGTAAATTAGTAGTTATTCCACCTAAACTCAAACCAATAACTATAATTTTTCCTTTTTTCTCAGCTTTAATATGACTTATTAAAGCTCTAATATCACTTACAGCTTGTTGTTCAGATTTTAAGGTCCTGCTTACATCTGCACTTACAAAATACTCACCACTATATAAAGATGTAGCTGGAGATCTTTTCATATGAAAAGGCAAGACATAGTTATAAATGTTATAACTTCTTTCAACAAGACTATCTAAAAAAACCTTTCCTAATCTATCTAGATTATCCGCTCTCCAACCATGTACAAAAATAACATTAATATTATTATCTGCAACTAAATTTTTTCTATAATGAAATATAGCATCTTTATTACTGTATCCATTTTCCACTTCACTTAAAAATTTGATTTTTCCTATTTCATAATTATTTTCAATATTATATTTTTCATAATCTATTTTGGGTAAAATTGGTTTTTTATAAAAGTTTAAAAAATCATTATTAAGTGTAAAGACTTCTTTCTCCACATAATTAAACTGATCCTCTTTACTATACTTTTTATGAAGAGTATATAAACCGTAGCTATCTACTATATTTGAAATTATTTTCATTATGATATAAAACTCCTCTCAATATCTAGAGTATAATGTACTAGATCCTTTATCTCAATGTTAAAGTATAATTATAGACACAAACTATTTTCACAGTCAACATGTTGAGACATAGCATCTCTATCGTTATTTTAATAATATTTGTGATAAAAGTACTTATTTGAAACAAAAGTAAGGTTACTTATATGCATTGGTCAATAAAAACATATTGATTTATCTTTATTAAAGTTTATCTATAGAAATAATAGATAACAACCACAGTTATTGTTTTATATTGTTTTACTATCTTTTTGTTTTAAGTGTTTTAAGGTACCTTCTAAGTGTTGATATGACTGGCCTAAAAAAAGATAAAACGACACTTCCATAGTGAAAAACGACACTTGCATAGTCATAAATAAGTTTTAGAACGACACTTCCATAGTGAATAACGACATTGACATAGTAAAAAACGACACTTGCATAGTTATTAATAATACTTAAAACGACACTTCCATAGTGAATAACGACACTTGCATAGTCATAAATAAGTTATGATAATAAATCTTAAAAATTGAGTAAACACTTGCATAGTTATAAATGAATTTTAGAACGACACTTCCATAGTGAATAACGACATTGACATATAGATTGACGTTGTCGTTTATATATGGTAATGTATTCATTAAGAGGTGATTATATGAATAAAAACTATATAGTAACTAAATCGAATTATTTTATAATGAACTCTAGTTATGATTTAAATTTAGAGGAACAAAAATTAATACTTACACTTGCTAGTATGGTTCAGCCAGAAGATAAAGAATTTAAACCATATATATTTAAAATATCTGAATTTATGAAGCTTCTAGGAGTTTCTAATCAATGTAAATATACTGATACTCCTAAAATAACTAAGGAGCTTATGAAAAAAGTATTTGAAATAGAAGAAGATGATACTCTTATTCAAACTGCTTGGTTAAGCTCTGCAACGTATAAAAAAGGAACTGGTATGGTGGAGCTAGAGTTTTCACCTAGATTGAAACCTTATATGCTTCAACTGAAAGAGAAATTCACGCAATATAAACTAGGAAATATTTTAGCAATGAAGAGTAAATATTCGCCTAGAATATATGAAATTCTGAAGTGTAATGAATTTAAGAAACAAGGATATATACAAATTGAAATCGATGATTTAAAAAAAATATTACATAGTGATAATGTATACCCTAGGTATTATGATTTTAAAAGAAGAGTAATAGAGCAATCACAAAAGGAATTAAAAAAAATGAGTGACATTAGTTTTGATTTTGAAGAAATAAAGACAGGAAGAACGGTTACATCACTTAAATTTTACATAAAAGTTAACGAGCTTACAGCGTTAAATACTGCTGATGATGAAGTTTCAGCAACATTAATGGAAGTGAAAGAAAATCCAATTAAAAAAATTATGGCTATAATGTGTAATAGTAAAATAACTTCGTTAGAAGCTAAAAAACTTAATGATACTGCTAAAGGTGATATAAATATGATTAGAGAAAAATATGTTCAGGCTCAAAACGTAGCCAAAATTGGTAGTATAGTGGGTTGGATGATTACAGCTCTTAAAGAGGACTACAAAACAACTAAAGACAACCTTAAGGTTGATAAATTTAATGATTATGAACAAAGAACATATGATTTTGAAAAATTGGAAAAAAGATTATTAGGTTGGGATGACGAGGAGACGGTTAAAGCTACAGGAGAAGAATTCGAACAATTATCAATTAGATAACAAAAGACCAGGGCTTATATTTAAAAATATAAGCCCTGGTCTTTTGCAAATGAGTAAAATATAAAAACAATGCTAATAAAATCATATATAAACAATTTCAGACATAAAAATAACTTTATACATAAAAACGAGATAAAATGTAAGTAACAAGTTCTACTCATGGCTTTATACAGAGAGTAGAAACTCCAATAGGTATAATTACATGCATAACATTTAAAATAGACCTATGACAGCGTAAATAGGTTTTAATCATATATTATCTAATTTTTATAAAAGATAAAATAGATAGGACAATATGGATACTTGTTTTATCGATTAACATAGTAAATTCATCTTTTAGGTCAGTTGACCACTTCCATTGATTTTGTCCTGTAGTATGTAAAAAGCAAATCATTTAATTACATACACTTTAAATTACATACACTTTAAATTATCCAATGATGTTTTATATGCTGACTAATATTGAATTTAATTTTTTATTATAATAAAGAATTAAATTCAATATACCTATAATATACCTTGAGATTAGGTGTATAAAAATAATTTTAGGCGTAATTTAAGTATATTTAAAATTTGTATACCGGAATTATATGAAAATTATTATGGATTTAGGTATAAAGCTATTGTAATTTTAGAGAATTCGGTATAATATAGGTATATAAAATATTTTAAACGTAGAGAGGAGATTTATAAAAATGGGAAAGATTATAATTATGGCATTGGATGCAGGAAAATATGATTTAAAGGCAATAGGGAGAAATGTAGAAGGTAATACTGAGGATATTAAAAGGATAAAATTTAGGGCAAAGATGTATGATATGGAAAAAGGTTTTATAGAAGCCGAAGGTAATTCTTACAAGGTTGAATTAGATGGTAAAACTTTTATTGTAGGTGAACAAGGTGAGCAGAGCAGTAACGAAACTTCTAAAACTTCATTGTTACATAAATTATGCGCTTATGTCGCTATAACTAAATATTTAGAGCCAAATACAAAAGACAATCATATTAAGATAGTTTTGGCGTGTCCTATTACAATTTTAATGAATGTAGAAGCCAAAGAAGAATATAAGAATTTTATCAAAGGTGATGGAATTATAAAAATTAATGTTAATGATGAAAATTATGAGTTCTTAATAGATGAAATAACAATTAAAGCAGAAGATAGTGGGATATTATATCTTAATCCTGAATGGTTTCAAAATAAGAAAGTTGCATTACTTGGGTTCGGTGGTTTAAATATGAACTTTACAATTTATGAAAATAGTGTTGCAGTGCCTTCTTCAAGATTTTCTGTTGAATTCGGTAGCAATAGATTAATAATAAATTTAGCTGATACTTTAGGAGTGGCTTTACGGGGTAAAAATGTTTTATTTGAAGATGCTGAAAGAGCATTAAATGAAGGGGTATTGACAATATTAAAAAAACCACAATCTAATACAATATCAGTTATAGAAAAATTTAAAATTGATTTTATAATAGAAGCAAAAGAAGAATTAAAAATGCGTGGTTATAATTTAGATCTAATTGAAGTTGTTGCAGTTGGTGGGACTGTATGTAAAATAGAAAGTGCTTTAAAAGAAGTGATTGGAACAGAAATAAACATTCCATCTGAACCACAATGGGCATCTGTAGATGGATTATACAGAATAGCTTATGTTAAATATATAAAAAAATAATAAAAAGAAGGTGTTGTAATGCCGAGTGTAAAACAAGGTGGAGGTTATACATTAACTTTTTCTAGAAAAAATCAAGATGTAAAAGATTTATTAGATTCTATAAAAGATGAAGGGGTAGTCGTAACAGAATATATTTGTAATGCAATAAGATTTTACGAACATCATAAGGATAATGTTGGAAGTAATATGAACATAAATATGGTTGAGGAATTAGTAAATAGAAAAATGGAACTGTTAAAAAAGGAACTTTTGTCTACCTCCTTTGCGATTGATAAAGAAAAAATTAAATTTAATTTAGAAGATGTGAGCTCCAACTTAGAAAGTAAAATTAATATAGAAGATGATTAAAAGAAAAACAAAGTGATTCTACAATGTCAATCTTTTCATTAATAAAAAGATTGACATAAAGGGGATTTAATAGATAGAAAATTTTCTAGGTTACTTATTAGTATTTTTGAAATAAAAAGAGAAATATGAAACAGTGTTGCTTAATGCTTATACCAATCTGTGTTTTGGTGCTTTTGAACATAAAAACAAAACCATCAATATTATTATTATACATATTTACTACAATGAAATTATAATATTATGTTTTTAAATTAACTTATTACTATATGTATGTATTTATATGCGATGTTGTTATTTATACTAAATTAATATTATCATTTTATTGTATATATTTTTACTTGTCTATATAACCGGTGGTGGTAGACTCAGTGAATTATTACAGTGGTAATATATAGTACATTGAAGCTATTTAAAATGGGTTAATTATATTTATGAAATGTATATGTAAATGGCTATTTTGAATTTAATTTACTAGCGGTATTATATGATAAAAGAACTACCTCTATTTATTTAAGATGGTATTTTTATATTATTTGGTGCTTTTAAACATAATCACATTATATGTTATTATAATATATGTATTTGTTATAATGTGATTATGTTTTTACATTTTTATGCTTTTTTTTAATTTATAATAAAGAAATATTATCATTTTGATGTTTATGTTCTTATATTTATTAATTTTAATGTTAATATATTTTTATTTGTTTTAATTTTTTTATGTTTTTATGATAAGATTGTTATATGATATAAGTAGGTATTAAAAAGGGGATGTTAATAAGTTTTTTTAACCAAAAGGGAGGAGTTGATAAGTCTACTTTCACCATAAATATTGGAGCTATTTAAAATGGGTTGATTATATTTATGATATGTATTTTGTTATGTAAATGGCGCTATTTTGATTTTAATTTACTAGTGGTATTATATGATAAAAGAACTACCTCTATTTATTTAAGATGGTATTTTTATATTATTTGGTGCTTTTAAACATAATCACATTATATGTTATGATAATATATGCATTTATTATAATGTGATTATGCTTTAATATTTTTATGATTTTTTTAAATTTATAATAAAAAAATATTATCATTTTGATGTTTATGTTCTTATATTTATTAATTTTAATGTTAATATATTTTTATTTGTCTTAATTTTTTTATGTTTTTATGATAAAATTGTTATATGATATTAAGTAGGTATTAAAAAGGGGATGTTATAAATGGGGATTATAATAAGTTTTTTTAACCAAAAGGGAGGGGTTGGTAAGTCTACTTCCACCATAAATATTGGAGCTATTATAGCTAGCGCAGACAAGAAAGTTCTGATTGCTGATATGGATTCACAAGCCAGTGCAACTGTATGTGTTGGAGTAGATGATGAAAACTTAGAGATGTCTATATTTGATTTATTAAAGAATAGAAAATCAACAAAGAAGGATATTGAAAACGCTATAATACATACCAAGTTTGAAAATCTTGATATATTACCATCGAATATAGAGTTATCAAATGCAGATATAGAATTAAGTTCCTATCTTAATAGAGAATCATTATTAAAAAATGTGTTGTTAAAGGTGAAGGACCAGTATGATTATATTCTCATAGATTGCCCACCTAATTTGGGGTTACTTAGTGTTAATAGTTTGGTTGCCTCCGACTTTTTAATCATACCTGTTTCCCCTTCATTTTTGAGTATAAAGGGAATTAAACACCTTTTGAATACTTTTAATTTAATAAAAGAAAATATAAATGAAAGTCTTGAAATAATGGGAGTTTTAATTACGTTGTTTGATGGCAGAAAAAATATAGCAAAGGAAATAAGAGTAAAATTGAACACTGTATTTACTGATCAAATCTTTGAAACCGTGATAAGAATGAATAGCCAAATCGAGAGTTCACAGGATGCGCAAAAACCTATTATGTATTTCAATCAAAAGTGTAATGGATTTGTGGATTATGCTGCAGTGAGTCAAGAAATATTAGATTATATTGAAGGGGAGGAATAATAAATGACAGTAAGAAATAATAAAAAAAAATCATTGGGTGCTGCAACAGGTATTTTAACAGGTATAAAAAACAAGCAACAAGATGTGTTTGTTGAGGATATTACTGATGAAGTTAAAAAGACAGATATAGAACCCAATGCTATAAATGAAGATGTAGGTTCTGACGGATCTTCTTCAATTAAAGAAGATAATAAAGATTTGTTCGAACAAGCAAAAAAATTAATTGTTGCTGATACAGAACTTATAAGAAGAACTTTTACTATAGAATCAAATACGCACACTCAGTTAAATGAATTAAAAATTTACATAATGCCTGCAGTAACGGGGAAAAAAAAGTGGGGATACAATGAGATTGTGAATCATGCCGTTAATGAATATTATTTGAAACAAAAAAAAATATTGCAAGATAAAGTACAAGTTAAATAAAAAAATGAGTATTTTAATAGGAGCACTCATTTTTGAAAGAAACATATTAAGATTTTATTAGATTTAAATAATTATTTTGTTTTTATATGTATTTGTGTTAATGTGATTTCAAGTATTTATGCTTTTATGTAGTTTACGTATAAATCAAGTAAAATGAATCAGTGTAGAGTGTGATACATGATATAGGAGGGAGCGGTTAGTGTAATGAGTGATTTAGGAAGCATACGTAACAGGCAATCGACAAAATTAAATAGCACGAATATATCAAAAATTTTAATATTAGATTTTCTAATTAAAGATGGGAGCTGCTATGGTTATGAATTATCAGCAAAGATAGAGGCTACAATGAATTGCATGTGGAAACCAAGTAATAGTTTAATATATCCACTATTACGTAATATGGAGGAAAACATGTGGGTAAAGGGTTGGTGGGATATACCTGATAAAAAGACTCGCAGGAATTATATGATTACAGATGAGGGCATAAAACATTATAATATTATAAAATTAATATATAAACCATTGTTAGATGAATCTCTTGCTATTACTCAAGGAGTATTAAATAAAATATATATTAATAAGTAGTTTTAAAATAGATTATGTCTATTAAGACATTGTCTTAATAGACATAATCTATTTTCATAAACCAGAAATAACCTTTAATTTATTTAAAACTATCAATGGCTTAAAATTTATGAAGAGTTAGGAGAGACGTGAATTAATTTTTTGCATCTCTTTTTTCTTCACAAATATGAGTTTAACACAATACATCTTGTGTTAAACTGGGTTAAAACCTTCAAAGCGTTGAAAATACTATGTTTCTTCAAATAAAATAATTATTTATACAAAAACTCCCAATGTTAGTTTAATATAACGTATTGACTTGTAAAATTTAGTTTAATATAATGTATATGAGGAAATATACATTGGAGGTCAAAATAAAAATGAAGTTTGTACAACCAATTAGAGATAAAGATAAAATTACAGAAATAAAAGCCTTGTTATTAAAAAGTAATTATAGAAATTACGCTTTATTTACTTTAGGTATAAATACAGGATTTAGAATTTCTGATATTCTAGAAATTAAAGTAAGTGATGTTATAAATAAAACTCATATTGCTATTAAAGAGAAAAAGACAGGTAAATTGAAAAAGGCATATATAAATTCTTCTTTAAAAGAAGAGCTTGATAAATATATATTTGATATGAATGATGACGATTTCTTGTTTAGAAGTCGAGAAGGAGAAAATAAACCAATTAGTAGAGTTCGCGCATATCAATTATTAACTGATGTAGCTAAAAAAGTAGGACTTGACGAAATAGGCACACATACACTGAGGAAGACCTTTGGTTATTGGCACTATAAACAGCATAAAGATATTGCACTTCTACAAGAACTATTCAATCATTCCGCTCCAAGTGTGACATTAAGGTATATTGGAATTAATCAGGATGCCATGGATGCATCCCTAGAAAACTTTTATTTATAGGATTCAAAAACACGAAGATCAATTAAATATCTATTAAACTTGTTATCTAATTTAAGATTTATAATTAGACTATAACGGTTACCATTACGTAGGGTCAAAAATTTCCTCATTTATAAAATTAGTGTCTCTTTTGTTGAATTAAATGGATTATATAACTCGTACTTCGCACAATAAACCTTTGCATCAACGATTACTCTATTAGCTACGCCTATACCCATTTCAATCTGTTTTTTATCATCTCTTTTTTCTTCAAAATCTTGGATTTTAACTAATTAATTGTTGATATTGTAAACAGAGGTTAATAGATTTAGATCAGATCAACTGGAGGAATGGGAGGGTAGCCCGTAGGGGAAGTTCCATGAGAAAATGCGGTAGTAGCAAACGCAAGTGTGGGTAGTTAGATTTTAGTTAAATTTAATTATGAGTATAAAAATAGGGTTCCTATGGTTTATAGGCATGTACTATAAAAGTAAGTTATAATATGATTTATCTAAACAAATAAATAAAAATACAAATTTATATTTTTAGATACTACTTTATTTTAAGAATATCCAAAATTTGATTTAAATCATTATGAAACATTACTAATATTTATTAATAATTACATTTGAAAGAAGGAAAAGGAAGTGACATATTATCATGGAATTAGAAAAGAAAACAATTAATAAAATCATAGGAATGCTTGCTTTATTAATTGTTTTATATTTTGGATTTAATCATTGGGTAGATATAATAGGAATACTGCAACGCGGATATGAATTGATATTTCCATTTATTTTAGGAGGTTGTATTGCATTTATTTTGAACATACCTATGACGTTTTTTAATAAAAAATTATCCAATGTTAAAGGAAAGAAAATTGGTGCATTAATTCGAAAAGGAGATACAGTTATTAGTCTAGTTATGTCAATCATTATGATAATAGGAATTGTGGTTTTGACAGCATATATTGTTATGCCTCAAATTATTGATACTGCTGGAGTATTACCGCAAACATTTGAGAATTCAATGGTAGAATTTCATAAATGGATAACGAGTAATAGTGTGTTATCTAGTAATATAATTAATTGGATTAATAATATACAAATAAGTTGGGATAGTGTTATAAATAATGTCAAGTCAAGAGTATTTAATGGGGCTGGTTCCATGTTATTAACAACTATTGGAATGGCCACAACCTTTGCAAGTGCGATTGTAGACTCTATACTAGGTTTTGTATTTGCTATTTATATATTACTTCAAAAGAAAAAACTTGGAATTCAGTGCAAAAAAATATTATATGCTTTTCTAAATAGAGAGAAAGCAGATTCTATTTTAGAGGTGGTAGAACTTACTAGTAAGACCTTTTCTAATTTTATAACTGGGCAATGTCTAGAATCATTTATATTAGGTATTATGTTCTTTATAACAATGACAATATTTAATTTTCCTTATGCACTTGTTGGAAGTGTCATAATTGCTTGTACATCCATTGTCCCACTTTTAGGTTCAATTATGGGATGTGTGTTGGTGGAATTTTTGATTGTAATGGTTAATCCAGGTAAAGCAGTTATGTTTTTGATAGTTTATATTGTAATTAAGCAGTTGGAGGATAATTTGATTTATCCTAGAATTGTAGGAAACTCTGTGGGGTTGCCTTCCGTTTGGGTACTGTTCACAATTACATTAGGTGGAAAATTGATGGGGATAGCAGGTATGATTATCTTTATTCCATTATTTTCTGTAGCTTATGTATTGTTCCGAAAAATGGTATATAGAAAATTAGAAAAAAATGGAATAGAGATTTAAACAGGGCATACACTAAAAAACAACTTCTGCCATACATGAGATTACGTCATTTATAATACCTTCAAAATGAAAATTTTAAGGAATGAGAAATACATTCACTATTCTAAAAAAGCCTAGCAATTATGCTAGGCTAAAACATTATCAACGATCCGTTTAGTGATAATTGCATTTATTAATATAAATTTTAAAGGGTTAAGCTCGCTATAAAATATTCATGAAACATTTAAAAAGTTCTAATTAATATGGAATTATTATGTTGTTTTCTGAATGTAAAAGTACTACAAGTTCGTATATTGTTTAATGAGGTCATAGAAGTAAGTCATATAGCCAAAGTATGTTAAATGTATAAATAACGAACTTTATGAAACATATACAATATTGGGGTTGAGTATTTAATCTATATATATCTATTGTATAATTTACCTCAAGAAGAACATACTAGAAATAGTATAATATATTTAGCATAAAATTTTCTGTTAATATTACAAACAGAGGGCTATGTTTCTTGTTTTATAGTTTTAAATTTACAAATAATAACTTTGAAAGCATTTTACATAGTAATTTAAAATAGCCATTCTCTTAAAGAGAATGGCTATTAACTATCACGTATTTTATTTATACGTTATTCTATATGGTATGCAATATGTATTAAAAAAATTACATACACTAACTATTATTTAAGTCCTTATTAAGCTTTTTTAATACGCTTTTTTCAATTCTAGAAACATATGACCTAGAGATTCCTAAAATCAATGCAATTTCCTTTTGAGTCCGTGGATTGCCATCAAGTAATCCATAGCGCATTTGAATTATTGTCTTTTCTCTATCATTCAAACCTAAGTTTATCTTATTATAAATCTGTTTAAGTTGTCCCTTACGTTCTACTATATCAATAATAGAATCCTCATCACTACTTAATACATCAATAAGAGATATCTCATTTCCATCTTTATCAGTTCCAATAGGGTCATGCAGGGACACATCACCTTTTGTTTTTTTATTTTTCCTAATAAGCATGAGTATTTCATTTTCTATGCACCTTGAAACATAGGTTGCGAGCCTTACTCCTTTACTTGTATCAAATGAGTCAATGCCTTTAATGAGTCCCACAGTTCCAATCGATATGAGGTCATCTACATCATTTCCTTGGTAGGAAAATTTTTTTACTATATGCGCAACTAGTCTCAAATTTCGTTCAACCATTATATTTTTAGCTAGTAAATCACCTTTCTTTAACTTTTCTAAATAGGATTTCTCTTCTTCTTCACTTAATGGTTGAGGGAATGAGGTATTACCAGTTATATAAGCTGTTAGAAATGTTACATTCCTAATTATATTTAATAAACTATTCACGAAAAACACAGACGAATCCTCCTAATAGAGCTATTTAATATAATATGATTTATTTCATTAGAAGTACCTTTACATTAAAATATAAATTTTACCGACCTAGAGAATATACACTCCTTTTATTCATTATTTTTCACTGTATACA
>Ga0209125_1002054_pt1 | contig 16596 bp, 14 predicted proteins | sample BarGraIncub1131A_FD_184503 | JGI IMG/M metagenome (GOLD analysis project Ga0209125, IMG submission 184503) | Arctic peat soil microbial communities from Barrow, Alaska - Barrow Graham LP Incubations 11-31A (SPAdes) (version 2) | ecosystem: Environmental > Terrestrial > Soil > Wetlands > Peat...
ATCATCCCAAATAATAAAGATGGTTATAAGAACCATCTTTATTATTTGGGGCGAATGATGGGGATTGAACCCACTACCTCCGGAACCACAACCCGGCGCTCTAACCAAGTGAGCTACATTCGCCAAATTTTGGTGCGGGCGGAGAGAATCGAACTCTCATCGCTTGCTTGGAAGGCAGGCATATTAGCCATTATACGACGCCCGCACGTTGTTATATTATAACAGCTACCATCGATTGTAGTCTATCTTGAAATTACTACTTAGCCGCTTGTAATGCCTCTGCCGCTTCAGCCTCATCTTTGGTCACATGAACGGTTCCATGTGGATGCTGAGGTGGTGCATAAATTGAATAAACTTTAAGTGGCACTTCTCCAATACAAGCCAGATTATGCCAAGTACCAGCTGGTACAAAAACTGCATCACTCATACTTGCCTGCCACGTTCGCAACTGGTCTTGGCTGGGTCCCATTGAAACCGTCGCTAAACCCTGTTCGATTCGCAAAAACTGATCATGAGTATCGTGGACCTCAAGTCCAATATCGTGACCTGGTTCAATCGACATAAGTGTCAACTGCAAATTGTTACCAGTCCACATAGTCGTCCTATAGTTCGTGTTGTCAATCGCAGCAGTTACTATATTAGCTACGATTGGCGACGGACCATTGTCAATGATATTTGTCATAATTTATACCCCTATTTATACGTCTATTATACTCTAACGTGTCATTTTGTGCGGGTCCTGCCGTCTGGTCCGCCCCACCGTTCACCGTACGGCGAAGTCACACGTAGTGTGCTGTTGGAATGAATGTAACTGGCAGTGGACGACTAGAAAAACTATTTCCTCATTTATTTTGCTATAATGTGTAAGAGGTACGCCCTGGTAGCTCAGTGGATAGAGCAGAGGACTTCTAAGCCTAAGGTCGTTGGTTCAATTCCAACCCAGGGTACCAAAATAAATACACCATCCGTAGGGTTGGTATATTTATTTTGGTCATCCCCGGGATTGGATTTAACCAACGACTTTTTGCCCTGCAAAAATAGTCGTTGCGTTCATGAAGCGCCGTGCAGCAAAATTAGTTTACTCATTTTTACGACCGAGCGGAAATAGGAAGCGCAGCGACCGCCTGACAACCCAGGGGACTAAATAGGTTATCCGTCTACTTGATAGCCTATTTGCAAATTATCATGAACAGTATTAAGATATCTCCATCATGAGTTTCCAAGATGATAAAATTCAACCAGCTAGGCAGGCGCACGATTACTTAATTGAGTTGGGTAAACTTACGGTTAGATTTGCTAGTGTATCTCGAGCACCTCGATATCCAAATGGAAACAGGGAAAGTGACGTTGAGCATAGCTTTCACCTGGCATTATCGGCTGCCGAACTGGCAACAGATTATTATCCAGATTTAAATATCGGGCTAGTGACGCAATTCAGTCTTGTCCATGATCTATCAGAATCTTATATTGGCGACACTTGGACTTTTGATATCGGTGAGGATGAACGCGCCATAAAAGAACTCGCCGAAAAACAATCCACAGATAAACTTATTAAGGAATTGCCGCCGCACACCTCACAGTTATTAGAAAGATATGAAAAACAGATTGAACCAGAGGCTCGATTTGTTAGATTTGTCGATAAACTAATGCCGTCAATTATTAATAGTATGGCAGGCAATGCCAGAACATTCATCGACGATCACGGCGTAACGGACGTCGAAATGCTGAAAAAGGTCCTTGAAACGCATGTAGCCAGAAACCAAAAAATGTTCCCTGAATTTTCGCTTCTTCATGACGTTAATGAATTGCTATCAATAACACTGGTAAAATCATTCTTTAAGGACTAATTACTGCTGATAAATACATCCGTATTATTGGAGTATAATAAAAATATGAGTAACAAAATTACAAAATACGGTCTACGAAAATTTAATTTGGTAATGGGAATATTACATCTGGCGCAAGGTATTGCAGTGTTGTTTCTAAGTAAAGTTTTTACTTTACCGATTAGTGGAAACTATTTAGCATTTAACAAAGCGACACAGCATCTAGATCCAACATCAAAGGTTTTATTTAATCTATCGCTACCAATGTTAATTGCAATATTCTTCTTTTTGTCCGCTACTGCTCACTTTGTAATCGCTACTGTCTATAAAGATAGATATGAAAAAGATTTAGATAAAGGCATAAACGTAGCTCGTTGGGTAGAATATTCAATATCAGCCAGCATAATGATGGTTGCGATATCATTGCTTGTTGGAATATATGACCTGTTCAGTTTGATTATGATATTCTCACTAACGGCAATTATGAATTTGATGGGTCTTGTGATGGAAGTTCATAATCAAACTACTAAAAAAACGAATTGGCTAAGTTATTGGATTGGTTGCGTCGCAGGCGCCATTCCATGGCTAGCTATTGCTTTTTATATGTGGCTAGGTGCAGTAAACGGCAGCTCCGCACCAACCTTTGTCTACTGGATATTTGTTTCAATCTTTATATTCTTTAATTGTTTTGCAGTCAATATGGTTTTGCAGTACAAAAAGATTGGCCCATGGAAAGATTATCTTTATGGCGAAAGAGCTTACATTATTCTAAGTCTAGTTGCGAAATCACTACTTGCTTGGCAAGTTTTTGCCGGAACCCTAAGGCCCTAAGCGTCTACTTTTTCAGAAGCTAATTTATCGGCAGTTACTTTGGAGTCAATTAACTGTTTGACTTGATCGAGTGATATTTCAATTACGCTGCCAGGTTCGACGGTTCCAGATAACATCTGTTTGGCAACGGTATTTTCAACCGCTCGTTGGACAACGCGACGCATTGGTCTAGCGCCAAGTCGTGGATCATAACCTGCTTCAACCAAATATTCTTTGGCATCGTCTGCAACATTAACACTAACCTTTTGCAAAGCCAAAGTTTTATTAACACTGCCAATCATCAAATCAACTACCTTTAGCAGTTCGGGTTTATTCAGCGGCCTAAACATTACAATTTCATCAAATCGGTTCAAAAACTCAGGTCGGAACTGGTTGCTGCTGATTAATTCATCTACAAATTTGTCCTCAAATTGTACGACGTCATAGCCTCTATCAATATACTCGCGAATCCTGTCAGCGCCTGCATTACTTGTTGCGACAATAATTGCATCACGAAAACTTACTTCACGATTCTTGATATCCCGCAAAATACCCTCATCTAACATCTGCAGTAATGTTGACATAACATTAGTGTGAGCTTTTTCGATTTCGTCGAGTAATATTACGCTAAAAGGCTGCTTCATAACACGTGCCGTTAAACTATTGGCGTTGTCAGCACCATCTGCAATCAAACGCTTGACGTCATCATTGCTGACATATTCATTCATATCTAAGCGAATAATCCGGTCCTCACCGCCAAAATATATTTCCGCCAGCGCCTTAGCTAACTCGGTTTTGCCGACTCCAGTTGGACCAAGGAATAGAAACGTTCCAATTGGACGATTCAGGTTTCGTACACCTGCTCTAGCGCGTCTGAGGGCATCACTGACAACTTTTACTGCCCTTACCTGGTTAATCATTCGTTTATGGATAAGATCTTCAAGATTTAGTAGCTTTTCTCGTTCACCGACATCTGTCGCCACACCTACTTTAATGTCTAGGGTTTTTTCGATTGCCTGTCGAACAGATTCAGCCGACACAAGACCGTTGATACTGTAATTTGCAGATGATTCCAGTAATTTTATAGCCTTGCCGGGCATAGACCGCTCATGAATATATCGATCACCTAAACGATAGGCTTCGACTAGTGCTTGATACATGAAAGTTACATTATTTTGGAATTCAATCATAATGGACTGGTCTTGCATGATGGCAATTGTTTCCTCGCGATTGGCAGGATTGACGACTATTCGGTTCAAGGCATTCATCAGTTCTGGGTTTCGTTTACCAATCTTTAGATAACGCTGTTCGTCAACGGTAAGAATAATTCTCAAGTTGCCGGCTTCAAGAATAGGCAAAAGTACGTTTGTAATATCGATTGAACCAATGCCATCCTCAAAAAATAACTGAGCATTATCCAAACAAATAATTATGTTTTTGGCGCTATATGCCTCGCCTAATATTCGAGGAACTAGCTGTTCCAACCCGCCACGGTCTGGTGCGGCAGCAATCAATGACGATGCATCTAAATTAAAGACTTGTCGGAATTTAAGTCCAGTTGGAATATTTGCAGCGCCATCCATTAATCTTGCAGCAAAAGCATTAATAATTTCAGACTTTCCCGAACCGGGTTGTCCGACTAAAACTACGTTCTGTCGGCCATTTTTACTGAATATTCCCAAAAGCTGTTCAATCGATTCTTCATGAGCAATCAGTTTGAAAGAGGACGAACTATAAGAACCTACTTGCTTGCTAATATTCTGTCCAAAGCGATCAAGTAGCGGTGTCCAGCCGAATGACCAATCGCGTGCAATGCCACCAGTTCGCTTTGGTGTACGATGATGATCTATTAAATCTCGTAAATGATTATACCAATCAATACCATTTACCAAATCGTCAATATCTAACTGCAAATGGCTTAATAGCGTTTGATAGTTGGGGGTGCACCGAACAATCGCTACAACTAAAATAGCGGCAGATATGTTTTTACTACCCGTTTGGTCACGTAAATTCCAAGCCTCTTTCCAGATTGATTGCATGTCAGATTTGTCAGTAGAAGTAAGTTCTTGCAAAAAGCTGGAACCAATGCCAAACCTAGCGGCAAAGAAATAACCTCCTGGCAGCCTACTAACCACATTCGCAACCTCACGGGGTGTTGGTTGCTTGGACAATCTACCCAATATTTCACCAGATAAAACATCATCAGTTGACTTCGGTTTTTTGGCCACAGCCAAATGATACAGTTCACCTTTATACCATTCGACTATCATGGCCGGTACTACCGACAAGCCAATAATCGTCCAGCCGATAGCCAATCCAAACACAATCAAAAATATACCAAAGACCAACAGTAGTATCACCGTAGCCGATAACGCCATCACCCAATTTTTATTAAACATAACACCGATACGAGCTTTTTCAGCCCTTACGCTTTGATAATTAAATTTAAGATTATCCACGTGGGACCCATCCAATCACCGTAGCGATTAGGCCAACTGCTGGAAGTAACGGAAGAATTAACCACAGTAGCAAAACTATACCGCCAAATACAGCTTGAATAAACATAGCAACCAAACCAAATACAATCATAAAGGTCCGAACAAATCCGCCAACTATACGAGATATTAATCTATCAAAAAATGCTCGTATTTGATCGCCAATCGGGCCAGAAACCCGTCCAGCCGAAATTTGTCTGAACGGAGCGAAAAGAGTTGAAGTTAAAAGTCCAACCGAAAAATAGTCAGCTGAGGCCGCTAAGCGCTCTTTGATAAGTTGAATACGAGAGAGCCAGCCGTTTCCGTACCACCAAGACAATATACCCACTAAAAACATGTCACTATTATAGCATTAGCGAGACGAGTAAGATGCAAGTTTATTTGCATTTTTGAGGTGACCTGATGATATATTGGTCCAATATAACTGCTTAAGTTATAATAGACCGTATGCCAAAACCTCTTGTTACTATTTTAGGTAAAGCAGTCAAAAACGTCGCTAAATTACGCGGTGGTGGCTCAGCTTTGCCAGGGTTAGTTGTCGAAAGAATATATCCCGACTTTATTAAACATACTCTTACTAACCTACCACTTGGAGTTGTAGTAATCAGCGGCACCAACGGTAAAACGACGACAACTAAAATGGTCGTTGAATTACTAGAGAGTCAAGGCTTAAAAGTATTCACCAATCGAACCGGTAGTAATTTCACTCGTGGAGTTGCCGCAGCCCTATTAGGCGAGGTCGATATTAAAGGCGAACTTCATGCCGACATTGCCGTACTAGAGCTTGACGAGGCCCACGCAGTGCAATTTGTCGACAAAATTCCACCAAGGTTCAGCCTAATCTTAAATGTAATGCGTGATCAATTAGACAGGTTTGGCGAAATCGACCATACTACTAACCTGCTCCGCCACATAGCCAACGCCACAATTGAAAAAGTTGTCCTGAATCGCGAAGATATTAGGATTGCAGGCATAGCCAAATCCTTGGATAATAAAAAAGTGCGATTTTTTGGACTTGACGACAGTTTGCTACCACTTTTTCCAAGTGATGATAACTTACATAATCACAGTAATAACCCACACGTTAATATTAAAGCAGACGTCATACTATCAAAGTTCTCTGATTCATCGGCAACTTTCATGGTTGGTGACAACAAAGTTACAACTGGACTAAAACTATCTGGAGTTTATAATGTTTTTAACGCCGCCGCAGCTTTAGCGCTTGTTCGCACAGTTTTAGGCAAAGGTATCGATCAACCTTCGCTCATTAATGCGCTGTCTAATGTGACGCCAGCCTTTGGTCGGGGTGAGGTACTTACCGTAAATGGCAAGCCCCTCGAACTGGTTCTAGTTAAAAACCCATCTGGTTTTCGGCTCGGCCTAAAGTCATTTGATCCTTCTGAATACGCGACCATGATAGCAATTAACGATAATTACGCCGATGGTCGCGACATGTCATGGTTATGGGATGTGGATTTCACCAGCTTGGCTAAAAACGGCATCAATCAGGTGTCTGGCATAAGAGCATACGATATGGCGTTACGACTTCAATATGATGATGTCAAAATAAAAAATGTCGATACGAACCTGAAAAAAGCGCTCAGGAAATTTATTACTAGCTCGTATAATCAACCTAAACGCATTTATTGCACCTACACGGCAATGATTACTATTCGTAAAACATTAGCAAAGATTACACATGTCGAGGTTATAAAATGAAAAATAAAACTATCACCATCCTTAATCTTTATTCAAATGACATGAATATTTACGGTGATCGCGGAAATGTGCTGTGTCTTCAAAAACGGTTGCAATGGTACGGATATGAACCAACATTGATTGAGTATAATCATGGCGACAAATTCCCAGCAGATGTTGATATTATTGTCGGTGGGGGCGGACAAGATAGCGGCCAAAGCAAAATCAAGAAAGACTTAATCGAAATCGGACCTCAGTTGTGTAAACTAGCTAATGACGGCGTTCCGATGTTAATGATTTGCGGTTTATATCAATTGTTCGGCAAGTTTTTCAAAACCTATGACGGTGAAATCATTGAGGGCATTGGACTACTAGATATTGAGACTTACGGTAAATCTGAGCGCTTAATTGGCAACATCATTACTCATAGCGAACAGTTTGGCGATATCGTAGGTTATGAAAATCACAGCGGACAAACGTTTTTGGGACACGATGTTCCTGCCCTCGGGCGCGTCCGGCTTGGCGCTGGAAACAACACAATAGACGTTAGCGAGGGCGCCAGGTACAAAAATGTTATCGGTAGCTATCTTCACGGCTCACTATTACCTAAGAACCCAGCAATAGCAGATTTTTTGATTGAACAAGCAGTAATTAGAAAATACGGGAAATTTACAGGTAAAAAGTTCAAAGACCAATACACAGAATTAGCTAGAAAAGTTGCTTTAAAGCGGCCTAGATAATCAAGCTCGCACAGCCGATAATTTTTTGACGGTTAGATTGCCAAAACTCTGCTTGGTTTTAGTTATCATATTAGCTGGCATTTTTAATTTCGCATCCCCATAATAAACGTAGTAAATTGTTTTTGCCGATATAAGTTGCGCTGATGGGTCAGCTATACGCGATTTGCTATATGTTAAGGCGGCGTAGCCACCACCGAGTGATGCAGTTTCACTATAAAAATTTATTTTGCATAATGGTAAATAATAACTAAGTTCAATTTCTACGTATGGATCGGCTGCCAATACCACAGTCCCCGGCTGACATTCCGTTATAACTGCAGCTGCTTGTTTAACGTCGGGATGTTGCAAACGTTGAAAATTATAATTTCCAACTTGAATCAACTGAATAATTCCAATAGCCATAACGACTACAAGAGTTGCGCTTAATACCTTCAGAACTTTTTTAGACCTCGCCGTTACCAGAGCCACGGCAACACCAATAAGCATACTTCCGCCGATTAAAACATGGGCTAAGTAGCGCTCAACATACATTGGACGCACAAGTCCAACTAACGTCAGAATTGCAATAGGCACCAATACATACATTGCTAGCAGTATTAAATATGGCTTCTGTTTTCTATCAACAACCTTAAATGACTGAACGCATAAATAGCCAATCATTAAAATCACGAATAGAGCTACTAATGATAGCAACGCGTCTAATTGCCAAACAGGACGATACAAGAAACTAAATGATATAATCCCCAATAAGTTATCTAATGTCATTGACTGTGAAATAGGCGCCAACGCACCATTGGTTATTTGATGAAAAAAGGTTGGAAGCCAAGGTAAAAACAAAATTACGCTAAGTACATAGGATTTTAGCCATATAGACGACAGGGGCGCTTCTTTTTTGGAATAGCTGCGCCACAATAACCAAATTAGATGCGCCACCCAAAGCAAAACTGTGTAGTAGAGTGTATATACTCCCACTGCCACTAAAACCGCATACAGCACATATAGCCATAGCCGTTGTTTCTCTTTAGCATCGAGCGCTAAAACCAATACATAAGTTGCAGCAATACCGATTAATGATGCGACCGCATACATTCTGATTTCAAAGCCGTAACGAAGTAAAAATGGAGCAAAGGCAACAAATGGCAAAGTTATAATTAAAGCCCTTAGACCAAACATCTTCTTAGTTAGTAAACCTGAAATAATAACTGCACCGCCCATCGCCAATACACTCAGACTCCTAAGCGCCAATTCGCTCCATCCAAAAATATTTCCCCATCCGCTCAGCAATAGATAATAGAGTGGTGGATGCGTATCTACTGACGTTAAGTGAATAATTTGCGAAACTGGTTGCTTGGCTAACATGATTGAATATGCCTCGTCGAACCAGACGCTTTGTGACAAGCCTACTACTAGACTGATTGCCATTGCAATGATTGCACCTAGAATTAAGACAGCGATGAAATGATTTTTTAAAAAGAATAGTATTTTTGATTCATGTTTTCTAAAAAGTATACATTTCATATACTGATAGTACCGCCTGTAGCGTAAAAAAGCTACTAGCGTTACGGGGTAGATTGCGTTATAATTTATCGAGTAAACAACACCATCGGGGTGTGGCGCAGTTGATAGCGCGCCCGGTTTGGGACCGGGAGGTCGAAGGTTTAAGTCCTTTCACCCCGACCAAAATAAATTGACTACCCTTGCGGTGGTCTATTTATTTTGCTTGTGGCGAAGGCTTGACTCTTCGACCGAAAGGTCGAAGGTGAGACCCGCAAGTCTGCGGGTCGCAAGGAAACGTTCCGATGGCAACTGGTTTGCCAATTGTGAACTTTCGCGGTCGCGGAACGCGACTAAGTCCTTTGCATTCGTGAATAAGCGAAGAAGCGGAACAAAGTAGAGCGATGCCCTTTCACCACGTAAACTTGTATTATGTATAAATATATTTTAAAATATATACTATATGACAGAGAAGATGTTAAACGATTCATACACCGAAACCCCGCTTAAACCTGATGCAAAAATCACGGTGCATAGCGACATAGGCCAATATAAGATAGACCTATGGTACGCGCCAATTCCAAAATATAAATCCACATTTTCTGCTAAACGAAAAGTTGATGTTTCAGAAAGCACTAATCTGGATAAACCAATCGACGAAAAAGAAATAGCATTTAATGATTTCAAAGCCACGTCTAGAAAGATTGGGATGACTATATTGCAATATGGAGTTTCGCATCATGAATGAAAGCATTAACTCCAGAAGAAATAACTTTTAGAGTTCGATTTTTCTGACACAAAGTTGTACTATTGTTATAGTAACTTGATATAAAAAATAAAAAGGCGTGAACAAACTCTTAATGCAAGAAATAAACATACTCTCAAGTGATTTTCGAAGAAAAATGGAAATCAACGAAAATAACGAGCAATTAGTGGACCTACGCGACAAATGCCCAGACGTTGCCTTTGAAATTTCCGATTATCTAAATCATTCTTCAGAAGTTGAAGACGCGCATTTTGTTAGAAAATCAATTGCGAGAATGATTAACACAGCACAAGCTAATTTACCGGCCGGACTTCGCCTAATAATCAAATGTGGGTATCGCACACCAGAGGTCCAAGCTAGACAATACAGAAAAGATTATGAAAATTTAAGATTAGAAAAGCCAAATTGGGATAAAGACAAATTGGATATTGAGATTGTAAAACGCACTGATCCACCTGATGTCGGACCACACTGTACTGGTGGCGCAATCGATATTTCGATTATTGATGAAAGTGGCAAACAGTTAGACATGGGCACAAAAATGGGAGTATTTAATCTAGATACTTATACCTATTCGGACACAATTGCAGCTGAATCAAAACTAAACAGAAATATATTAATTGATACAATGTCAAAAGCTGGTTTTTTAAACTTTCCTGCTGAATGGTGGCATTGGTCCTATGGTGACCGAGAATGGGCTTTTGTAAATAACCAAACGGCATTCTATGGTCCAATAGACTATAGGCTAGATACCGAAAATGATAATTATGTTCAAGAAGAAATATTCAGCACTGCTTCAGGCGCTTACTAGAACTTCGGGTCATCTTCAATTTTCACTTCGCCACGATAAATTTTAGTCGCGTATTCTGGTGATACAGGATTGATAATTATCCCGGTACCCATCTCTAAACCACCCCAAACATTTGGTCGTGGAGTAAGTTTGATATGCATATGATAGTCTTCTTGATTTACGGCGTTTTCAATATAATAGTTATACGATACACCTAAGTCATCGAGCTTTCCTAGTACAATTTTTAATGCAATTGCAATTGATTCTTTCTCGCTTCGTGTGAGATCTGACATAAAACGCACATGACGCTTTGGCAAAAACCAAACACCATATGGCGTATTACTAGCGTAGGGCGACAGAACGAAAAGATTTTCATCTTCCCAAATTACTCTGGGCTTATCAGTTTCCTTTTTTATAACATCGCAATAAGGACAACTAGCGTTCTTTAGGCGATATCGATTATAATCGCGAGCCTCTTTCTCGGTCTTTGGCGGCAGAAACGGCATAGCGATAACCTGAGAATGACTGTGAGCAATTGATGCGCCAGCCTTACCGCCTTCGTTTTTGAAAATAATTACATGTTTGATTTTATCCATATTTTTCAATGCATTAAATCTATCAATATAGGCATTAAAGATACGTACTATATGATCAACGGAAAAATCATTAATGTCTATGCCGTGTTTTCGAGTTTCAATAATAACTTCAGTTTGTCCAAACGCATCCGGGTTATCAGGAGTCAACGCAGCATATTTATTAACAACTGATACGATTTCCCAATCGCCATGGTAATTTAGGTCCTGATAAGTTATGACTTCGTCATGAAAACTATCAGGACAAAAATGACAGACACCTTCCGCTTCGGCTATTGCCCCCATCCTATGCGGTCGCTTTGACCTGTTCGGAGCAATAATGACATACTCGTCCTTGAAATAATCCTTACGTGTTTCAGACTTGCTCATTTATACATAATAAAGCATAAGCACTGATATTAGAAGGTGGGAAGAATAAATTACTTTGCAGTTGATAGTTTTGTATATAGTGACAATAGTGGCTTAACTCCAAGTCCTGCAAATGCTCCGACTAAAATTCCTAGACATGCTTCAAATATTGAAAGTGGAGCAAATTTAAACAACTCTCTTAGGTATGGCGTACAAAACACGATAGTCATTAATAAAGTTGTTATAAAAAAGATTATCAACATTGCTTTATTTTCGCGTCGAATAATATTTGCGAAAGCTTGTTTTCCAGAAATTGCCAAAACAAGAAATATATTTGAGATAAGTAGAATCAAAAATATCATGCCTCGTGCTTTATCCTGTACCCAGCCCATATCAAGTAGAATTTTGTAAGAAAAAATTATTACTAGCGAGATAAATACACCCTGAATAATGCTACCGGCAACCATTCTTTTACTAAAAATTGGCTCAGTTAATTTTCTAGGCGGTCTTTTCATAATATTTAAATCTTCTTTTTCGTTTTCGAAAATAAGTGTACAACTTGGATCAATAATTAACTCCAAGAAAACAATGTGTATCGGAATTAGTGCAAGTGGCCAACCAAAAAGAACGGGCAACATAGAAAGGACAACGATTGGTATGTGAATGGAAAAAATATACGACATCGCTTTTTGAAGATTTGTATAAATTCTGCGACCAAGTCTTATGCCTTTTACGATTGATGCGAAATTATCATCCAACAAAACAATCGTTGCGGCTTCGCGTGCTACGTCTGTGCCTCGCTTGCCCATTGCAATTCCGATATGAGCCGACTTTAAAGCTGGGGCATCATTGACGCCGTCGCCTGTCATAGCGACTATCTCGCCATTATCTTTAAATGCATTTACTATGGTCAGTTTATTGGCTGGCGTCACACGACTGAAAACAGAAATTGATTTAATAATTTCACGACGCTCGGTGTCCGATAGTTTTTCAAAATCAGCACCAGTTATGGCCTTACCGTAATCCAGACCAACCTGTTTGGCAATATTTAACGCAGTCTCTGGATAATCACCAGTAATCATAATTACTCTAATGCCCGCTTGTCGACACATCTTTACAGCCGATGCTGCTTCTTTTCTAACTGGATCCGCAAGTCCAACCAAGCCAAGGAATTCAAAATCGAAATCATGACGGCTTTTTGTTAGTGTCAAGGAATTAATACCTCTACCAACTGCTATTACACGAAGGCCGTGAGAAGCAAGTTCTTTGACGTCCTTCTCTAGTTTAGCTATCGTATTTTTATCCAAATGACACAAATCAAAGACAGTTTCCGGAGCACCTTTTAATGCCACTAGGTCGGCGACATCGCCATTTCCCCAAGCATGAACGATAGATAAAGAATTGTCTTCAAGCGGATATTCTTTGATGATTTCATGTTTACTATATACCTGTTCAAGATTCCCATAAGCTTGCTTGCCAGCATAAATAAACGCTTCTTCCATGGGATCAAAAGGTTTTTTCTGCGAAGCTAGGATTCCAAATTTGATAACATCAGTTGCAAGAATAAAATTATCTGAATATATATTGCCATTAGCATCTGTAATTTTCATTATTGTCATTTTGTTTTCAGTTAATGTGCCGGTTTTATCGACGCACAGAACACTGGCACTGCCGAGTGTTTCGATTGTATGCGCCCGACGCGTCAGGACATTATTTTTAGCCAAGCGCCAAGCACCCATAGTCAGGAAAATCGTTAAAACAATTGGAAATTCTTCCGGAAGAATGGATATCGCCAGTGTTAACCCAGCCAAAAATCCCTGCAACAAATTACCGCGCTGAACCCAATATATAAGAACTAGGACTAACGATACGGCGATAGCTAGACTGGCAACAATTTTTATTACCTTATTAACTTCTTTTTGTAATAAAGTTTTTTCAATATTAATTGATTTAAGCGAAACTCCAATTTTGCCAATTTCAGTATCAGCGCCAATACTAGTTGCTTCGGCGACGGCATGACCTTTTACGATTAGGGTTCCCGAAAATACTGAGTTAGTTCGAAAATCTGATATATCTCGTGTATGTTTTTCGACAGCAACAGACTCACCAGTTAGAAGCGACTCGTCGACCATTAGATTATTTGCAGATATTAACTTTGCATCAACTGGAACCCTACTGCCTTCTGATAAAATTATAATGTCACCAACTACAACCTCTCGACCTGGAATTGTCACCCTGTCGCCACCCCTGATAACATCACAAATTGGACTCGAAAGATTCCTTAGCGCCTCAAGTGACTTTTCGGTTTTTGCCTCTTGGTAAAGTTCAATGCCTACAATTACAAACACAGAAAGCATCAATAAAACCGCTTCCTGCTTGTCGCCTAAGAAAAAGTAAATTGCAACGGTGGTGAGTAACAAAAATATCATTGGCTCGGTAATCAAGCCAGTGATAATTTTTAATATATTTCTTTTTTCACGATTCGGAAGTTCATTAAAGCCAAATCGTTTTTGTCTGTTTTCAGCCTCTTTTTTAGAAAGTCCCTCGATTTTATCTAGATCCATTCTAATAGTCTATCATGCAACAGATTATCTATTTAGCGTATTCAATCGCACGGGTTTCACGGATGACGTTGACTTTGATTGTGCCTGGATATTGCATGGTTGATTCAATCTTGACTGCGATATCACGAGCCAATTTAATCGCACTTAAATCATCAATGTCTTTTGGACTTACAATAATGCGAACTTCACGACCGGCACTGATTGCATAGGCCTTGTCAATTCCCTTAAATCCTAGTGCGATGTTTTCCAAATCGCGCATACGCTCTGCAAAGTTTTCGGAACTAATATTACGAGCGCCGGGACGAGCCGTGGAAAGTGAATCACAAACCCGGACCACCAATGCCTCTGGTGTTGTAGCCTCGACATCATCATGATGGGCTTCAATAGCGTGAGCAATTTCTTCGGACATACCGTACTTGCGTGCCAGTTCGGCAGCAATATGGTGATGCTTGCCTTCCATTTTGTGAGTAACAGCTTTACCAGTATCGTGTAGCAAAGTTGCAGTCTTGGTTATACGTACGTCTGCACCGATTTCTTCGGCAATAAGTCCAGATAGTTGCGCCATCTCGACACTATGCATTAATACGTTTTGACCATAACTGGTTCGGAATTTAAGTTCACCAAGTAGACGTAGCATTTCTTTGGGTATACCAACAACACCTACTTCACGTGCGGCATCTTCACCAGCCCGGTTAACTTCTTTATTGATTTCAAGTTCGGCTTTGGCAACAACTTCTTCGATTCGGCCTGGATGGATGCGTCCATCTTTCATCAAAAACTCTAAACTCATGCGAGCAATTTGACGACGGATTGGATCAAAAGAGCTAAGAATAATCATTCCAGGCGTATCATCAACTAGAATATCAACTCCGGTGGCACGTTGAAGTGCTTGAATATTTCGCCCTTCTTTACCGATTATACGACCTTTCATTTCTTCATCAGGAAGCTTAATTGCTGTTACGGTACGTTCAGCGGTCACTTCAGATGACATCCGCTCCATAGCTGTAACTAGAATTGTTTGCGCTATTTCTTCGGCTTGTTCTTTGGCGTCATTTTGTAATTTATTAATCAAACCGACCATATCCTGTTTGATATCGCGTTCGGTCATTTGCATCAACTTTTCAGATGCATCGACCTTGGTTAGTTTAGCTATTTTCTCTAATTTTTCTGTTTGCTTGACTCGAATTTCGCGAATTTCGTCCTTCAAATCTTCTACGCCACGTTCTTCGTCGCGTAACTTATCAGTGCGTTTATCAAGATCGTCGAGTTTGCGATCAAGTGTCACTTCACGATCGGCCAACCTATCTTCGGTTTTTTTCCAATCTTTTCGACGTTCATTTTCTAGTCCCAAAGCCTCGTCTTTAGCCTTCAATAGAATGTCGCCGGCTTTGGCTTTTGCGGAAGCCAGCTCTTTGTCTAACTTGACTCTGGCGCTAGATTGGCGACGTTTTTCGTATACTACCGTACCCCCAATTCCAGCAAACGCTGCAATTAAGGCAATTACTACCTCTAACATATTTGTTCCTTTCCTCGCCAAGACCTATGTCATTCGCTACTAGTATGAGAAATGCTCGTATAAAAAATTCAATTAGCCAATGGCGTTTGTTTCAAAAATTATTCAGAGTCCTAAATGGACTATATATATAGTAGCCTTTTTTATGCCAATGACGCAAGCTATTTTCGCGGAACTGTTATATTTGCCTCGCTACCATAAAACGGCAATACAATTTTTTCGTTTTTACACGCATTTATTTTTGCCAGTACTTCATTTTGCCAATCATTACCTCGTGCGCCAATAATTGGAATATTTTGTGCATCAGCAATTGTATTCATGACAGTTAAACCGATACGTATACCAGTGAAACTACCAGGCCCTTCGAATACGCCAATTGCCGTAATGTCGGACCATGTCTTGCTTTTGGCTTTAAGTAATTTATCTAAATGACCCAACAAACCCTTGGCTAACATTCTGTCAGATTGCCATTCGTCACTTTGCCTACTGCTGCCATCAATAAAAATTAGTTTACATATTGGCGTGCTGGTATCGACTAGTAAAATCATAGACTTAATTGTTCTTCTAATTTTCGGCTTATTTCACCGTTAGAACTAATCGTCAAAAGTCTTGAGTCTTCAGTTGGCGAAATAATATTAATCGTTAGACGATCTGCCGGCAGCACCCCCTCAACGACTCCTCCCCATTCAATAATTGTAACCATGTCGGAATTTACAATTATTTCTTGTAGCTCATTTGCCATTATCCCAGCATCGTCAAGTCGATAAAAATCGTAGTGAGTAAGCGTTAGGTTATCGCGACCTTTATAAACCCTATTGATTGTAAAGCTCGGGCTTTGCACATACTCATCAATGCCTAGACCAACGGCAATACCTTTGACGAGCGTGGTTTTGCCAGATCCAACATCACCAACTAGCTCAATTACTTCGCCACCATAAAGCAAACAACCAATAGTTTTT
>Ga0209125_1002057_pt1 | contig 16586 bp, 19 predicted proteins | sample BarGraIncub1131A_FD_184503 | JGI IMG/M metagenome (GOLD analysis project Ga0209125, IMG submission 184503) | Arctic peat soil microbial communities from Barrow, Alaska - Barrow Graham LP Incubations 11-31A (SPAdes) (version 2) | ecosystem: Environmental > Terrestrial > Soil > Wetlands > Peat...
AACATTTCTCCTTTTTATTTATATTAAGATTTAAGATCTGATTTACTTTATATGCCTAAAAAGGTAATGTTTTAATCATATCAAATCTTGTTGTTGTTGATTTTGCAATCCCAACTCATTTAGAATACCATACATATTGTCATTATGCAATACTTTCTTTAAAATACTTTTAGATAATCATTGTGGTTATTGTTAAATCATCTCCTGCGGAGCTGCAGTATCAACGACTTCAGAAGGAGATTCAGACGCCCACTGAGGTTTTCTTTCTGTTACAGAAAGAAACTCCCCCTTATAGAAGTGGGCGACTTTCCTTCTGAAATGTCGTTAAACATTTCTAGCTATTGTCAAATTAATTGTTTCTTTAACAAAATCAATAGCTTGTAATTTACTGATACCTTTATGTTTTATTTGCTCATCTTCTTTTCTTGCAATCGCTTTATATGGATATTGTTTTTCATTATTCTCTACAACTTCTATTACATAGCCCCTGTATTCTTCCATATTCCACCTCTTATTATTTATTTTAATGTTGTTCATAATCATATACTTTACATATATTATTCAAAACTAAACAGTAATTTTATTTACCTTAAACCTTTACTTAACTTTTGTAATTCGTTAGTTAAATTTAAACCCATTGATAATTATTATTTTTTAACCTCCTTTTATAAAACTATTATACCATAATTTGAATAAATTGAATATTCTTTTATTATATTATTACTCTTCTCCTCCAGATTTCTTTTTGGCAACTTTTAACCTACTGCTATATTACTCTTAAATCATAATATCAAAATTATTTTCGGCTCATGTAAATATTAGGTAATAAATAGTTTTCCTTTTTATTAGCTAATGCATGTAGTATAATGATATATTGTAATGAAGTGCACTAATAAAGGAGGATACTTATGAAAGATAACATAATAGAAACTGAAGATAAAATATTAACCTATCTTTATGAAAGTAGATTATCATCCCCACAAAGCATTGCAAAAATAAAGCTTGCGATTAATTTAGGTAATGGTAAAGGCGATATTAGATTATTAAAATCTTCTCTTGAGTCTTTAATGAAAAAGAAGTTTATAACTAAACAAGCCATAAGAGGAAATTACAAAATTGAAAGTAGTGGAATAGAAAATATTGAAGTGAATTAAAAAGTTCAAAATAAAAAGCGGCTCAGATAGCATAAAACTATGTATCTAAGCCGCAATATGTCTATTTAATTGTAGTTATTATGTGTAAATAACAAACCCACCCTGAAATAACGAGGCAACGCCTGTTGGATATTGACAGATTTAACATCACCTATCTACCCCTATTCGCATTTCCTACTATACCATGTCTTACTGATTTATTCAATATAAATATGCATAATTTTGTCGAATTCTTAAATTAAAAACTTCGTACTTTTAAATTTCATTACTCATTTGTATATTGTATCCTAAAATCATATAATGATACATATTTTCCATATAATTTTATTTTTTATTTTATGTCTATCTTATCTATAAATTTACTTAAAGTCTTTTCTCCAATGCCACCAACTTTAGTGAGTTCTTCTACAGACTTGAACCCTCCGTTTTGCTGTCTATACTCAATTATGACATCCGCTTTAGCATCTCCTATTCCCGAGAGAGTCTTCAATTCTTCTTTACTAGCGGTGTTTATATTAATAATAGCACCCGCTTCATTACTATTGGCACTTGAAACTGCAGAATCTTTAGTTGTACCCTTAATAGTGGCACTCTTTAGAGAGGTATTCTGTGGAACTTGTGTTTTATTCGTCTCACCTTTTTTAGAAATTACAATACAGTCTTCATCATTTAGCTTAGAAGAAAGATTTGTAGCATCGAGGTCTGCCTCTTTAGTTCCTCCACCTGCTAGTTTTATAAGATCAGTTACTCTACTTCCTTTTTTTATTTCGTAAACACCAGGTTCCTTTACAGCACCCTTTATATCTACTTTAATATTAATATCTTCTACTTTACTATTATCTACTTTAGTATTACTCTCTTCTACTTTATTTGAATTAGTCGCAATAACTGCCCCTGCATGCTTTTCTTCTGAAGTTTTATTATTCTCTACAAATATATCTTTATAATTTGCTGCATTAGTACTCTCCTTTGGACTTGACATTGTGTACCCAGCAATTATAAAGATAATGCTTATGCACAAAATGGCAATAGAACCAATTATCTTTTCTTTGTTTTTCATATTACCTCCTTGTAACTCAGAAATCAATGAACAACTACTTACAGTTTTCCCTTCTATATAGCATTATTGACAACTTTCAGTAAATACTATCGCTAAAGAAGGATATTTTTGATATAATGTAAATATTGAAAAACTGGAGGTACCCTATGAAAAAGTTAATTATAATAATACTCACATCATTTTTTTTACTTTATAATGCATCCCCAGCAGTTAAAGCGCTAGAAGCTCCACCCGTGGCCTCTGCTGATAGTGTGGTTTTATTAGATGCCACTACTGGTAAAATACTTTATGAAAAAAATAAGGACTCTGCTTACCCTCCAGCATCCACAACTAAGACAATGACTATACTACTAGTCTTAGAAAATCTAAAGTTAAATGATGTGGTAACTGTAAGTAAAAATGCAGCAGCTGCTGATGGTTCAAAAATATACCTTCTTGAAGGTGAAAAAATTTCTGTAAAAGAATTATTATATGGATTAATATTAGCCTCAGCTAATGACTGTGCCGTAGCATTAGCCGAACATATTAGTGGTTCCACAGAAAAATTTGCAAAACTTATGAATGAAAAAGCATATTCTCTAGGTTGTAAAAACACCCATTTTGTTAATCCAAATGGCCTATATGATATAAATCATAAGACTTCAGCATATGATTTATCTTTAATTATGCAGCAGCTAACTAAGTATCCTGAATACAGTAAGATCTCAACAACCTCTTCATATACAATGGCAGCAACAAATAAAACTAAGCAGAAAAGACCTCTTTGGAATGAAAATAGACTAATACAAAAGAAAGACAAGTTCTACTATAATGGTTGTGAAGGTGGAAAGACAGGATATACCATCCAATCTCAGCATTCTTATATTGCAGTTGCTTGTAGAAATGGTCAAAAACTTATAGTCGCTCTTGTACATGACTCAAAAAAGACCTTTTTCCCCGACAGTAGAAAACTATTGGATTATGGATTTAAAAATTTCGAACTTTTCAAACAGTATAATAAGAATGATATTGTATCAAAGTTAACTTTAGATGATGGCACAGTTCTTCCACTACTTGCATCGGAAGATTTATATATTCTTAAAAACAAGAATTTACATTTAACTCCAATTATTAAAACTGAGCAAAAGAAAATGAACTTATCCTCAATTAAAAAGGGTGATTTAATAACTAATGCTACAATTACTTTGGGTAAGGATTCTTATAATTTAGATTTATCTAGCGGAATAAATTATACTAAAGTGCCCCCCTCCATTCCCAATGTATTTCCGAAAAGCTTCATGAACTATTCACTATTGATAAATATACTAAAATATCTTGTACCTGCGTTATTAATATTATCTTTCTTTATAGGAGCACATAAAAATAAAATAAGACGAAAAGATAGGTTAAATAGATTTGTAAGACGTTTAAATAATAAAAGATAATATAAAAAGCACAAAGTATAAACTACTAATACAGTTTATACTTTGTGCTTTTTATATGTCATCTTCAGCTTTTAGTTTACTTATCAATTTTTTAATGTCCTCTGGTAGTTCTGTCTGAATTATTAGTTCTTCTCCAGTTCTCGGATGTGGAATAATTAATTTATAAGCATGAAGAGCCTGCCTATTAATATAATCGCTTTCCTCATTTCCATAAAGGCTATCTCCATAAAGTGGATGACCAATATGACTAAAATGAACACGAATTTGATGTGTTCTACCAGTTTCCAAGGTCACTTTTACTAGATCACCATTTTTATAAGAATCAATAACTTCATAATGAGTTATACTTCTTTGTCCCTCGTCGCATACTTTTCTATTTATACAGTCTTCATCGGGTTTACCAATAGGCAAATCAATAGTACCAGCCTTATTTCTCATATTACCATGTACAACCGCCATATAACTTTTCTCAAAAGTCTTATTCTGCTTGTCTTTGCATTTCATATCTGTACTATGCATATCTCTAGCCAATGCCATATGTGCAAATTGATTTTTTGCAATTATTATAAGACCAGTTGTATCCATGTCTAATCTACTCACTAGTCTAACAATGCATTTTTCCCCTTTTTCTTTAAAGTAATATAAAACCCCATTGGCAAGAGTACCCTTAGGGTAACCACGGGTTGGATGAACCACTATCCCTGGTCTTTTATTTATAACAATAAGGTCTATATCGTCATATACAACGTCTAAGTCCATCTTCTCCGGTTCAATGTTTTGATGCTCATCTCTCTTCATATCAATTTCTATTTTATCCCCTGAACTTATCCTGTGATTTAACTTTGCAACTTTACTGTTTACCAATATTTTTCCATTGAGCCCTGAGCTTTTTATAAATCTACCAGATAAATTCTCAGTATATTTTAAATAATCTCTTAATTTTGCATCACTAATGTCTGCTCCAACTAAATAAGTTAATTTGTCATTAAGCAATAGCAATTACTTCTATTTCAACTAATGCATCCTTAGGAAGTTTTCCTGCCTGAATACAAGATCTAGCTGGTGGATTCGTGCTAAAGTACTGTGCATATACTTCATTCATAGAAGCAAAATCATCCATATCCTTTAAAAATACCAAAGTTTTTATTACCTTATCCATAGTGGTTCCTGCTTGCTTTAGTATAGCTTTTACATTTTCTAAAGATTGTGCTGTAGCTTTTTTTATATCGTCATTTATAAATTCTCCAGTAGCCACATTAATTGCTAACTGTCCCGAAGTATATATTAAATTTTGGACTTTAACTGCTTGAGAATATGGTCCAATTGCAGCGGGTGCATTATTTGTGTTTATTATGTGTTTATCCATTTTTCTCTCCTCCTCATTAGATATAATATTAATGCATTAATTTATGGTCTTTACCTAATATTACTATTACATCGTAAGTTTCATCACTTGACGATAGAAATTCAATATTGTCTATTTGAAAATCCTTTTCTATATCTGCTTTTATGTCCTTATTGGCATTGTATACTAGGATTTTAGTTTTGCTTGTAGCCTCACCGTTTCCAGTTGTTGCCTTATTATAGCCATTCTCTACAAGATATGTTGCATAATCACTAGCGAGTCCCGATGTTTTAGTTCCATTAATTACTTTTATTTTAAGTTTTGACTTGTCGAGTTTTTGCACTTCCCCATCATTTAATTCTAAAATAACCTTTTCGTTTAGAGATTTCTTATATACTACATATGATACTCCACCTATAGTCTTTAAATCACCCTGAATGGTTTCCATAGAAAGTTTTTTATCGTTAATAGTTCCAAATATGTATCCATACTTAAGGATATCCTTAGCATCCATATTAGTTTCTATAGCACTTTTAATTGCAGATAAAATACGTGGAATTTTAAATATTGTAATAGGACTTTTTATTTTTTGCATAACTTTAGTGATAAACATATGTTGGTTTTGTATTCTTCCTAAATCTCCATTTGCAAAACCACTACCATCAGTGTTTTTTCTCCACCTAAAAAATTCCTCAGCTTTCTTACCATCCAAGTGAACATTTGTACCCTTTTCAAAATGAATACTTAAATCCTGCGTAGGGTCATCATAATCCATTTTTCTGGGTATATCTACATTCACGCCGCCAATAGCGTCAATAAGTTGATCAAATCCCTTATAGTTAATTTTACCATAGTAATCAATTTGAACACCTAATAACTTTTCTACAGCATCTACTGTAGAAATTACTCCACCAATAGCATGTGCAGCATTTATCTTTTCATTTTTCCCATTTATGCTGATTAATGTATCCCTGGGTATGGAAACCAAATTAATTTTTTTATCTATTGCATTGTAATGAGCGAGTATCAGTGTATCTGTCCTTTTAGGATCATTTACACTTGTAGACCCCGGAGTACCTATATCTACACCCATAACGAGTATATTGCATGATTTTCCATCATTTTGAATTTTCTCTGAATCATTTTTATTTAGTCCTACTTTAGATAAATCTACGGCACTATTGTTAAAAGTAGATAAAAAGGAGTAAATCCCTGCAAAAATTATTACACCCGCTGCTACTACAAAAGATGCACTAATAAGGAAAACTCTTTTATAATTTATTGTTTTTTTACCTTTTTTATTATTTCTCATATTCTACCCCACTATGTTTACTCAACAAATAATTTCTTGCATCAATTGTATCTATATGCAATAATTGTTTTTGACTTATAACGTATTTTATAGTGTTGTCAAAAGAATTTAATAAAGCTGCATCTAAATCTAGCTTACATAAATTTCTTAGTTCCTCAACGCCATCAAATTTTCTTAATGGCTCAATATAATCTGCAATGTAAATTATCTTTTCTAAAATGCTCATATTTTTTCTACCAGTAGTATGATAATGAATAGCATTTAAAATATCCTCATCATTAATCCCCATTACTTCATTAGCTATTATACTTCCCACTAGTCCGTGTAAAATTGACGGGTTTTGCACATATATTTCATCAAGCTCTATTTCATGATCAATTGCTAATTTTATAAGCTGCTGATCTGTCTTATTTTTAACACAGTCATGTACTAATCCTGCGATTCGTGCTTTTTCCGTATCCTCACCATATTGAGTAGCTAATTCAATTGCAGTTTCACTAACGCTTAAACTATGTCTAAATCTACTTTCTTTTAAATTTATTTTTAGGTAATCAAGTATTTCTTTCTCATACCACATATAAACCCCCCCATATTACATTAGAAAATCGTTGTGGATTGTTTACTACTATTTATACAACTGTAGCTTACTAATGATTTTATCTACACCTTTAGGAAGGAGATAATTAACATTCCTGCCTGCTTTTATATTTTTCCTTATATTTGTTGAAGAAATATCTATAATTGGCATATTGAGGAAAATTATTTTATTATTAAATTTTTGTTCTATACGTTTTTTTTCCTTTAAGACTTCTTCCACTGTATATCCCGCCCTATTATAAACAACCAGTTTACAACTATTCAGTATTATATCTACATTTTTCCAATTATCTAAATCCATTAAACTATCTCCGCCAATTAAAAAATACCATTCTATATCATTTTGCAATTTACTAAAACGTTCAAGAGTTTTATACGTATAACTATATTCTTTTTTCATTATTTCATAATCGCTTATTTCAAAATTGCTTTCGTATTCAATTGCCTTTTTAACTAAATCATACCGAATCGCAGCATCAGTAATATTTTTATTGATTTTATTAGGTGGATTTCCTGCTGGCATAAACAAAATTTTATCTAAATGTAAATTGTATAATGCCTCGTAGGCAATATGAATGTGGCCTATGTGAATTGGATCAAAGGTTCCTCCAAAAATTGCTTTTTTCACTGTAACACCTTCTTTATATTATAATAAATAATGTTAAATAAAACAATAGAAGAATTTATAACTTTACATAGAAGAAAAAGCATGTAAAAATACATGCTCTTATGGTAATTCAATCCTAGCCTTTGCTCGTGACTTTTTATATAATATACATTTACTACCAATAGTTTGAACTGCCTCAGCTCCTATTGCCTCGCAAATTATATCTGATGCTTCTCTAGCAGTTATCCCACTATTATTTAGAATTTTTATCTTAATAATCTCTCTAGATTCTAGTGCTTCCTCTATCTGCTTTAAAAAATTTTCTTCTATCCCAGATTTTCCAACCTGAAATAAAGGTTGTAATGGATTTGCGAGAGTTCTTAAATAACTTCTTTGCTTACTTGTAATCATAATATCCTCCTAGTTACATTTTATCTTCTATAATAAGAATTCAAATTCAAAATTTTGTAATCTTACTAAATCTCCATCTTGAACTCCCTTTGCAACTAGTGCGTTAAATACTCCCTTATTCTTTAATACTTTGTGGAAATATTTAAGAGAATCTGGCTCGTTTATATTAACAGCACTTAACAGTCTATCAACAAAACTTCCCTCAACAACAAAAGTTCCTTCTTCATCCACATTAATAGTGTATGTAAATCTTTTTTCTTCTATTATAAACTTGTCATCATCGTTTATTACTAGTTCTGTTACTGGAATAGTAGTTAACATCCTAGCTGCTTCTTTCATAAGCGCTTCTACGCCTTGATTTGTAGCTGCAGATATTTTAAATATTTTACTATTATCATATCCCATTTCATTTAATTTCTTTTTAAAGTTTTCAAATACTTCATCATCAAATAACAAATCACTTTTATTAGCAGCTATTATTTGTGGTCTATCCCATAGTTTAATACTATATTTTTTAAGTTCTTCATTTATTTTTATAAAGTCCTCTACAGCATCCCTACCTTCAATTCCTGAAATATCAACAACATGAATTAGGATTCTAGTCCTTTCAACATGTCTCAAAAAACCTATTCCAAGACCCACACCTTCAGCCGCGCCTTCAATTATTCCTGGAATATCCGCCATAACAAAACTCTGTGCTCCCTTAACACTTACTACTCCTAAATTTGGTTTTAAAGTTGTAAAGTGATAATTAGCAATTTTAGGTCTTGCTTTTGACACTACTGAAAGCAAAGTAGATTTACCAACATTTGGGAATCCAAGTAACCCAACATCAGCTAAAAGCTTAAGTTCAAGTTTAATCCATCTCTCTTCTCCTGGCATTCCTGGTTCAGCAAAGTTCGGTGCTTGCCTTGTTGGTGTACAGAATTTAACGTTACCTTTTCCTCCTTGACCAGCTTTACAAACTCTAAACATTTGGCCATCATGAGATAAATCACACATTATTTTGTCTGTTTCCACGTCGCGTACAATGGTGCCCATTGGTACTTTAACGTACAAATCTTGACCATCTTTTCCATAACACTTAGAGCCAGAACCTCCAACTCCACCTTTTGCTACAAATTTCCTTGCATATGAAAAGTCAAGTAATGTAGTCATACTAGCATCAACTACTAATATTACGTCTCCACCATCTCCACCATCTCCACCATCTGGTCCTCCCAGGGGTATATATTTTTCTCTTCTAAAGGAAACAGCTCCACTTCCACCATTACCTGATTTTACAAAAATCTTGGCTGTATCAATAAACATATATTTCACCTTACCTTAGCGCATTTTCTATTTTGTTTAATTTTAAATCTATTATTCATCACCTATGGTGCTGACATCACCTATGGTACTGACATCATCTTGGGTGGTAAATATTAATCCATAAGCATATTATTATCAAAACTACATTTAAAAATTCTTGATTACATTATTAGCATAAGTAAACTTTCATCTAAATCATCTTCAAATATGTAAATATAAACAAAGTTTTGATTAGTATCCTCTAGCTCCGTAAATATAGTGTTAACCAAATCACTTTTTTTATTGTACTAATTTTCAAAGATTTTATTTTTAAAATTACTAACCCCAATGTCTATTTCTACTTTTAAGAGAATTTTAAAAAAGCACCCTTTAAGGGTGCCTTAAATTATTCAGCAATAGACATTTCTACATCAACAGGATAAACGCTTGCTTTTTTCCTCATTTTTCCCATTCTTTCGAATTTTACTATTCCACTAATTTTAGCGAAAAGAGTATCATCTCCACCTATTCCAACGTTGTTTCCTGGATGGATTTTTGTTCCTCTTTGTCTTACTAAAATATTACCTGCAAGAACGAATTGTCCATCTGCACGTTTAGCTCCAAGTCTCTTAGATTCACTATCTCTACCATTTCTAGAGCTACCTACTCCTTTTTTATGAGCAAATAACTGAAGGTTCATAACTAGCATAGTCTTACACCTCCTCTATTTCTACTTTTATATATTTTTTATAAGTAATTTCTATGCTTTTAAGTCCAAGTATCATTGTTTCAAGTAAAACTTGACATCTTTCGATATCTTCTATAGTTTGATCTTCTAAATTTAAATTTAAGAATCCATCATCTATAACATACTTCACCTTAATTTTCAAAACTTCCTCAATTCCAATAACTGTAGTTTGGGAAATTACTGAAATAGAATTACAAATTAAATCTACATCTAACTGCTTTTCTTTAGGCTGAGCATGACCTTTTATTTTAAAAGAAACTACTTTACCTTTTCTTCGAACAAACTCTACTTTAACCATAACTAAGCTTCTATCTTCTCGATTTGAATTTTAGTATATGATTGTCTATGTCCTTGTTTCTTTCTGTAATCTAACTTTCTCTTAAATTTGAAAACTACAACCTTTTTAGCTTTTCCTTGCGCTAATACTTTAGCAACAACTTTAGCTCCTTCAACTACAGGTTTTCCAATTATTAAACCTTCTTCCTTGCCTACTGCAAGAATTTCATTTAATTCAATTGTTGTTTCAACTTCAGCATCCAATTTTTCAACGAATAAAACGTCTCCTTCTTGAACTCTGTATTGTTTTCCACCAGTTACTACAACTGCGTACATAAAATACACCTCCTTGATCCAGTCTCGCCATCCCAGGTACATACCAATATGTAAATCTTTTATAAGCAAGTATGTTTATAACCTTGTGTGTGCGGTCTACAAAAGCCATTTTAACATATATAAATATGTTTGTAAAGCATTTTACCCATATATCTTATATGTTTGCAAATTTCTTATTTGATTTGCAAAAATTAGCGATTCTACTTTGAATTTTTCAAGTCGAGGAATAAAATTAACATAAACTTTATTTTGGAGTGCTCCTATTTGCCGTGCGAATTCTAAAACATTCTCCATAATATCCTTTTTATAAATTTCGTCAATTTCAATATATATATCTTTTAGCCCCTGTTCCTTAAACATCTTAGAAATTTCATTTTTAATTAAAAATTCAATATAAGATAATTTAACCCTACTGCTCTTTCCCTCACAATGCGTACATGGCTCCTCAATAAACTCATATATTGACTTACCTCGCCTTCGCCTTGCGATTTGAACTAAATTCAGTTCAGTAAACGGATAAATTACGGTCTTATTTTTATCATCCACAAAGCCTTCGCGCAGAACATCTATTATACTTTTTCTTACATCTGAATCCTCAATATCAATAAAATCTATAATAATAATCCCACTTAGATTTCTAAGTCTTATTTGCCTTGCAATTTCTGCCGCAGCCTCAATATTAGTACTCTTTGCAGTTTTTTGTAATGAATGACTCTTTATATTCTTTCCAGAATTAATATCAATAACATACATTGCCTCAGTTTTATCAATTACAATATTCCCTCCACATTTTAGTGGAATTCTATGATTGCGAAGACTTAGTATTTCCTTTTCTATTCCGTAATAATCAAATAACGTTCTGCTTTCATTATGAAGTTCAACTTTTACGTCTATATCAGATCGATTTTCAGTAGCCTTTTTCGCATAATTAAAATCACTTTCATTGTTCAATACTATTTTAAAAGTATTTTTATCCAACATATCACGTAGTGTTCTATTTATTGCTCCAACATCACTAAATAACAACATTGGTTTTCTTGAATACTTTGCATGGTTTATAACGACTTTGTATATTTCATACAAAGCATTAACTTCATCGTTTAGAGTATTAATATCTACATCAAATGCATTGGTTCTAATCATTACCCCTATATCATCTGGTTTATTAAGTAAACTTGTAACCATAGTTTCAAAAGTTCTATTGTTTATTTTCTTAGAAAAATTTATATCTTTATTCATATTTACAACCACGCAGTAAGTACCAGGAATGCCAAAAGCACTTGTAACTTTTGCTCCCTTTTTATCTATTTCTTCTTTTAAAACTTCAACTATAAGCTCGTCGCCTTTTTTTATCTTGGTATTATTAAATCGCGCGTCAAGATACATATAACAATCTCTAATATGTCCAATATCTACAAAAGCACACTTAATTGCCGGAACTATATTTTTTACAATCCCCTTGTATATCTCTCCTGGAATAGGCCCAATAGATTCTTCCTCAATAAAACATTCCTTTAATTTATTATTTTCCTTTATAGCTATTCTTAAAAATTTTTCTTGTCTTTCAATATATATTTCTTTCAAGCAAATCCACTCCTATTTTACTCAACTTAAAAAAACTCACTAAGAGTGACTAATTTTTCGTTTTTATAAGCATACATTTCTTCCCGATTTATATCAATAAATGTCTCCTTATTAATGGACTCTATGTTTTCCTTCATATAGTCCGCAAGTAACCCCGCTGATAAATTATCGCGACTACCACAGGAAATAAGAACTGAAATACAAAGTACAAAATCATCTATTACATAATCAAATGTATGCACTAATGGTTTTATATTGATCATTTTTTCTCCATTCTTACTCTTCTTAATAATATTCCATTCACTTGCACTACAAATACTCTGCAATGTTTTTTCTACATCCTGCACCTCTGTGCATTTTAGTTTAATTGTATATTTTGCTGCATCAATAATTGCCATTGCTTGTGACTTCTTTTTTCCCTCAATCGGAATAACTTTTACAACATCTAAAATTTTAATTCCACGTGGCGTGTTTTCATTCATTTTATCCATAATATATTTTTCTTCTAATTCAGCACTCAAAACTATATCCATATATTCGCCATTTGAATGTACTCCCACTGGCAATGGCTGCGCAATGGACACTGCCATATGAGGATTAAATCCTTTTGAATATTCTATTGGAAGGTCCGATCTTTTAATTACCTTTTGTATTGTTCTCATTAGATCTAAATGAGCGACAAATTTAATTTCACTGTCTTTAGTATACTTAATTAAATAACGCACCCTTTAAAACACGTCCCTTCTTTAAAATTAACATTAACCCCGCACTCTGTGCAGCCTAGCATGCAATTTCGAGTTAATTCTACTTTTTTTGCTTTTTCATTTTCGAGGATTAAATATTCTTTATTAACACCAATATCAATGAAATCCCAAGGAAGTATTTCATCGTAACTTCGCGCACGGTAAGCATAGAATTCTCCTGAAACGTTGCACTCCTCCATTGCCTCTTTCCATATTTCAAAATTAAAGTACTCTGACCAACCATCAAACTTTGCACCCTTTTCAAATGCTTTAATTATAACATCACAAACTCTTCTATCTCCTCTAGCAATTACTGCCTCTAGATATGAAACTACAGATTCATGATAATTGTAAATAACCGCCTTACTTGTTATAGCATACTTAACTGCCTTTATTTTTCCAACTACCTCGTCCATTGTTGCCTGAGGTGCCCATTGGAATGGAGTAAATGGTTTTGGTACAAATATAGCGGAACTTGCAGTGACTCTTAATCCTCTTTTTCGTGTTTCTTTAGGGATTTTAAAGTATTCTGCTACAACTTTATCTGATAACTCCGCAATGCCTCGTACATCATCCATAGTTTCATAAGGAAGTCCCACCATAAAATAAAGCTTTATAGTTGACCAACCTGAAGCAAAAACGCTGCTGGCAGCTTCTAATATTTGCTCCTCTGTAACTCCCTTATTTATGATATCGCGCATTCTTTGAGTTCCAGCTTCCGGTGCAAAAGTTATACCGGTTTTCTTAACCTTTTGTATTTCCTTAATTAAATCTACTGAGAAAGAATTTATTCTAATCGAAGGCAGAGATACACTAACGTGGTCTTTTTTATGTTTTTCAATTAGCGTGGTTATAAGGTTTCGTATATCTGAATAATCACATATACTTAAAGAACTCAAAGATATTTCTCTGTACCCTGTACTCTTTAATAATTTATCCGCAGCATCGATGAGGTTAGCTGTGCTTTTTTCTCTAACTGGTCTATATATCATGCCTGCTTGGCAAAATCTACATCCATTGGTGCATCCCCTAAATGTCTCGAGTATTACCCTATCATGTACTATCTCCGTATACGGAACTACCATTTTTTCTGGAAAAGCAACTTCGTCAAAATTAACTACGAATCTTTTTTTAACTCTACTGGTCACATCATCATATTTAGGTTTAAATTCCTTAATGGTATTATCCTCGTTGTAAGAAACCTCATATAATGAAGGCACATATATTCCTCTTATTTTAGATATTTCTCTTAAAAACTCTTTTTTACGACCTTTGAAATTTTTATATATATCTAACACATCATTCATTATTTCTTCGCCTTCACCAAGCTCAAAAAAATCCACTATATCGTGCAGGGGTTCAGGATTATAAGCACATGGACCCCCAGCCATAACTATAGGTTCGTTTTCGCCTCTCTCTGAGGCTCTTATAGTAATGCCCGACATATCTAGCATGTTGAGTATATTAGTGTAGCTCATCTCATATTGAAGTGTAAACCCTAAAATATCAAATTCCTTCAAAGAATCTTTGCTTTCAAGTGCATATAGAGCTATGTTATTTTCTCTCATTTGTTTTTCCATATCTGGCCAAGGAGCAAACGCTCTTTCGCAGTAAGTGTCACTTCTTTCATTTAATACATGATAAAGAATTCTACTGCCTAAATGTGACATTCCTACTTCATACACATCAGGGAAGCAAAAGGCAAATCTTATATCAATTTTTTCTAAATCTTTATAACAACAATTAAGTTCTCCACCTATATATCTAGCAGGCTTTTCGACCTTAAATAAGATATCATCTGAAATTTTATTCATAGAAATCACTCCTCGTTTTCCTCTAGGGTAAATAATAGTTATTCCATGTAACCCTACACCTATTATATTACATCATTTATCTTAACACATGAAACTTAAATCTCAAAACGATAAATTGTTTTTATGAAATATAAAACAGAAAAACACATAATCATATATTTCCTGTTATAAGCGCAAATAAAATAACCACCCTATAATAGGCTGGTTATTCTATCTCATAAATTACCTTTTTGTTTTTTGATATCAATATATTCGCTTAAGCTTATATTCCCATATGCTTTTATCGCTTCAATTATTTCATCTTCATATAGAATTCCAAGTACACTCATATTTTCATCTAGTATAGTAAACAAATTATACTTGTTTTTATCAATTATTCCTAGAACTGATAACAGATTTTTCTTGCAAAAAATAGATATGCTTCTATTCTCTACATATCCTCTCTTTATAAATCTATACTTCTTTTTAATAATATAGCCCATAATCAAATATACTATCCTTTCCTTCTCTTTTAAAGAAGATATTAAAATAAATATAGAAATTAAGCCTAAATTAAAATTGCTTTTTTTCGCATACACACTTACAAAATATATAAACATGAAAATACTTCCAAGGAACATACTAACTTTAATAGAAATTTCATTTGCCTTTCTATATATAGTTTTAATACTTAGTATATCCCTAAGAACCCTTCCTCCATCTAAGGGAAAGGCTGGTATAAGGTTGAAAATTCCTATTGCTAGATTGCTTTTATAAATCAAATTAAAATAAGGTATATTATATAATATAAATAGGGCAAAAAAAATAGCCGCTAATAATAAGTTCAATAAAGGACCCGCTAAAGAAATTAATAAATCTTCTTTAGCACTTGCTTCATCTAAATCTTTTACCTTAAGTACAGCACCTATAGGAAGAATTTCTATATCAAAACCAGAAAAGCCCAAAATTCTAGCTGTTATATAATGCATTAACTCATGGAGGAATACAAAAGCAAATGCCATTACCAGTTCACCTTTAAAACCTAATATTATTAATAAAATAATGTATGGTATAAATAATTTACTTATTCTTATCAATTAATCCCCCAAAGCGATTACTTAAATTATATAGAATTAATGCCTTTATTTAAAATTGATATCTTTATTATTTAATCCATCTATACTAGAGATAGTGCTTTTAATTTTCCCTATAAAATTTACTGTAATAACTTCTACATCTTTAAGTTTAATATCCTTCGCTCTGCCTAGTAATGTACTATAATCATATTGCTTATTTATTGCTTGCTTAGAATAATTATAAGCATATTTGGTTTTAGGTGTAACCACTACCTTAAAAAACAAAACAAAAATAAACAACACTAATACACCAATTAATTCTTGGGTTAATCTCTTTATATAAAATTTTGATATTCCACTTTGTTTATTGCCATCACTAAAAAACTTATTTGATCCTCTTTGCCTTCTTGACAAATTATTATAATAGCTTTGATACTGCGTATTATAATTGCCCATTTTTATCCCCCTTATATATTCTTTTCACTATTTATATATATTTGATTTCTACCATTTATATTACATATTATAAGAATAAAAGTACTTATTAAACATATAAAAAAACAAGCACTGCAAAAATATGTAGTACTTGTTAACGTATATCATTAAAATTCACGATTTTTTAAACTTCTCATCAAAACTTCAGCTGTACCTAAATTTGTGGCAAGTGGCACGCTGTGGACATCACATAACCTAAGAAGTGCCGAAATGCTATTCTCATATTTATTCCCCCTAATATACTATTAAAAATTTATTTTTTTTCTTCTCATCCCTACATTTAACACAAGTCCGAGTGATATGAAACATGTTAAAATCGAGCTCCCACCATAACT
>Ga0209125_1002058_pt1 | contig 16573 bp, 15 predicted proteins | sample BarGraIncub1131A_FD_184503 | JGI IMG/M metagenome (GOLD analysis project Ga0209125, IMG submission 184503) | Arctic peat soil microbial communities from Barrow, Alaska - Barrow Graham LP Incubations 11-31A (SPAdes) (version 2) | ecosystem: Environmental > Terrestrial > Soil > Wetlands > Peat...
ATCAAAATCACCCCTCCCAGAATCTCCACTTTCGAACCGAATCTTCCTCCGACATCTTTCCCAATCCGGATTCCCAACATCGAGAAAAAGAAGGTAACGCCGCCAATGATCACTGCACCTCCAAAAATTTTCTCTGTTTCGGCAAGTGCATAGGAAAAGCCAACGACCAACGCATCGATACTCGTAGCAATGGAAAGAACCAGCAAAGTATGCCACTGGATGCGTCCTCCTCCCGTGAGATTTTCCGCATTATCATCCCCCTCAGTATTCGCATGGAAGCCTTCCCACAGCATTTTTCCGCCCACAAATGCCAGCAACCCAAACGCCAGCCAATGATCGAATGACTCGACCAAGGAAGCCCCCGCTTGCCCTAAAGCGTACCCCAAGAGAGGCATGACGCCTTGGAATACCCCGAAACTGATGGCCATAATCAGCATGGACTTTGCTGAGGGAGGATTCCGTTTGGTACAGGTTCCGATAGCCACAGCCATGGCATCCATGGATAGTGCGACAGCGAGAAGAAGAATAGCGAATATTGTCATTCAATAAATATAGGAAAACGCCTATCGCCATCCATAAATTCATTCTGCAGGATCAATCTGATCGATGTGAACCTTGACGGAATAATTGACCATGCCCCCATCATTCTCGTACCACATCCAACGCGGTCCTGAAGCAGGATCATCGTGTTGACTCATCAATAATTTCCAGGATACAGGTAGAAGGCGATGAATGTATTCCAAACCTACTTGAGTCAATGAGTCGCTATGGTGATATGCTAATTCCTGATTCCACGTCGCATCTAAACTCACCCATTCCCCACCCTTTCGACGACATTCAGCCCAACTATGCAATGGATCCACTCCCTGGCGCCAATGAATACCTGACACAATCCGCGCTTCGAATCCGCTATTTCGACATAGGGAGGCGGTAAAGTTTGCAAAATCGCTGCAATCACCCTGTCGGTTAAGGACGATGGTATCGAGCGGCAAATCGTGATTCTGGGGAACATAACGGATACTATGAGATACAGAATCCTGGATATTGAGTAACGAGAGGGAATCCTTGGGTTCAAGCGGCTTGGAACGGCTCTGTGCATAAAGAATGGCACTTACATGCATACGGACATGCAAGGTCTCAGGAGGCATGATATAGCGAAACTCCCCTATGGAATCACCACTGCTATTTACCGAGATATTTGGAGTTAACGAATATTCGCGCGCATTGATCACTTGTATTCTAGGAATGCTTGGAGGAATCACGGAATAGACACGCAACTGCTTTACATTATTACTGTAAAATTCATATTCCAAAGTAAATTGAACATGCACCCCCCGGGTAGGGTCAGGCGCGCGTTTCTGTGTACAGGAGATACAGCAGAAAATAACCTGGCTCAGCAGAACAATTCGAACTGCGCAATGCTTAACGCGCAAACCATGCTCCCATATACATGCCGCAATTGCCACCATTTACGTTTCCATGCACAGTTCCATTTGCCGCCCATTGTGAATATACAGCATCCCCTTGCCTACAGTAAAGAGATAAGCGGGATTTTGATGTTGCCACAAGCATGGGATTTTTATTCTCTGCAGCAGAAGACGATTGCCCAGCGGTGGAAGAGGCAGCAATGGAAGAGGCAGCAACGGAACTCGGAGCAGCCGAGGATGCAGCAGCTGAAGACGCAGCTGAAGAGGACGATGTTTCACAGGGCCCCAAGGTGACTCCCTGCGGTAAAAGGCCATTGACATATCCAGGATCGGCAACAGATTGGGTGTGACCATCATGGCAAATTGTGACTTTATCTTGGCCAGCGGTTTGCACTCCACCACCGGTTATCCAAGTAATACTAGGGGTAACTTCCGCAAAACTAAAATAGGTGCCCTCACCAACCTCGAGCCCAATTTCGCCAGCGGATCCAACACGATCATAAAGCTCGACAAAAGCACCTTGCAAGCGTTCGTAGGTTCCTAGCATAACGACGGCTTCGGTACATTTAGCCTTGGCAGTAAATCCTTCGATTCTCGCAATCGCAATGTTGGCGAGGATACTGATGATGACAATTGTCACGATCAATTCTACCAATGTGTATCCGTTACGTTTCATATAACCTCCGTCCACCTGGGCGTGCGCTATGATTGTAACCAAAATATTTTCAGAAATACACGAAATGTTTGCTTCATATTCCACAGTAGAATCAAGAAACACCGCTAGGCGGGTGAATCTGACAAGTTAAACTAAAAGTTCGTTTACAGCTTGAATAAGCTCAAGAATCTATGCTATGATAAACCCAATTGAGAGGTCTCTATGTTGCAATGGATTCATGGTCCCCAAGCAAGTGCTGCCCAGATGAAAGGCGACGATCAATGGATCGTATTCCCTGCCAATGAACGGCGTTCCCTAGAGCGCCCACCGCATGATCAGCGCTCCGAACGCACGAGCCTGCATCTAGGAGTGATATTTCAACTTAAGCAATTGCGCTATGAAGCCAGGAAGCATGGACAAGCCTTGTCTTCGAGCCGAAAACGCTCATCTGGTCGATTTTTCTTTGCCGCTTTCGGAGTCCTGACGTTCGTGTTGTTCGCGACGTATATTATGTACCTTGCGATCATTCACCCTAGCACGGCACTTATCCAAACGTATCAGGATATACTCATACTGCCACTGCTGTTCTGGGTCACCCTACATGTCCTGCCTGTGATTGAGTGGCTAATCCTGCGACCAAATTTTGCAAAAAAATCGCCCTTACTGGAATGGCGTATGGGCTCGTTTCGAATCAATCGTGTCGCATGGGAGCTAGGACCATTAGCGACGCAAGCTGTTACGACACTTGTAATACTTGGCGCGATCCTTTCGACGAGCGCCTCTCTCGCCATGAATGGCTGCGTTGCGTGCGCGGGAATATTTTTGGGTACTTGGTTTTACCTCGTAATCGCCATTTCGCCGTTTAGTCCAGGACCTGCTTCGCACTTGCTTTCCCGTCTTCTCGGAACAGAAGGTGTTTTACAGGTCCAGGATCAATTTTTATTAGGCCTCTGGAGCCATGATTTAGGGACAGGTAAACTAGCTCCTAGAGCCGTTGTTTCAGCAACCGCCTTAGTCGCCTGGATTCTAATCGTTGCCATGAGTTTTGGCTGGATTGCGGACCATCTGGCAGGTTTTGAGGCATTGCAAATGCTCATTGTGGAACTTACCTGTAACTTGCTTGGACTCGGTTTCTGCATCTGGGTCATTTTAAAATTTATTGCGTTTCTAAAGCACCATTCCTTATTGAGGAAAGCTCAAGAAGCGCAATCATTTTCGCCAACATCCCTTGAACTTACGGCATGGCAGAAGTCATGTGCCCTCTTACAACATGTTCCCGAAATGGCCCACCTACCTTGGGAATGGCGTTGGTTTCCGGCTGGAACATTGTTGATCCGCCGCGGTGAGGTTTCGCGGGAATTTCACTGGCTTGCCTTTGGGGAGGCGGTTTTTATCAAGCAGGACAAAAATTCGCAGAACAAACGCTTTCTGCCTATTCATGGAGGTTCGGGCTTTGGAGAGTACGAATTCTTCCATGGTGGCGCTCGCAATGCCGATGTTCTGTTGCGTACTCGTTCGGTAATTACCACACTTCATTATGATGCAATTGCATCCATCACAACGCCTGAAATGGAAGATCGTATCCATTCGGTATCCATGGCGGCGCAGGTCATGGATCAAAGTCAAATGTTCCACGCAATGCCAAGCTATGCCAAAGAAGAATGGCTTTGTCATGCCCAAATCTGTAAAGCTGAGCATGGCGCAACGATCATTGCCAATGGATCGTTAGAGACGTGGATGGGACTTGTGATCCATGGAGGAGTGGTGATTGTTGAGCGCAACGCAAAGTTGGTAGCGGAACTGCGCCATGGTGACGTTTTTGGTGAAATGGCCCTTTGGAGTCGAGGCCCGCGTAATGCGAATGTGACAGCCCAAGGTGATGTATTGTATTTGCGCTGGGAACCAGACTGGTGGGCTGCCCAAGTTAAAATCCATGGGCTAGAAGACTACATTAATGAACTCGTTGCAAAACGCAACATGGCCTGAGGTATTTATGAAATCGCTATTCATTATCCGCATTTCTGTATCTCTTGTAGTGCTCTATATTTTGGTCGATATAGCCTTAGGTTATGCGATCAACACCCAAAGGACGCTATCAATATTAATCGGTACTCTTCAAGGTCTTACTAATATTTGAGGACATTTCATGAATATTTTGATTGTAGATGACGCGACGACTTTTCGTAAATTATTAAGTATGGCTTTGCAAAGCCTTGGATATACCCAACTCATGGAAGCCTGTAGCGTTCAAGATGCAAAAGAAATCCTAGCCAATCAATCCCAGATTCATCTCATTATTTGCGATTGGCACATGCCCAGTGAAACAGGGCTTGATTTTTTGCGCTGGTTACGCGGAGAACCCGCATACAAAAGCATGCCCTTTCTTATGCTGACCACGGAGCAGGAACGTTCTCATATTTTAGAGGCGGCCCGTTTGGGCTTGCAGGGTTACATATTCAAACCCGTACAAAAGACCCTCCTGTTGCAAAAGTTGGTTGAACTCGGAATCACACAAGGTGACGCGGTAAAGGCATAACAATGACACTGAACCGACGGATCGTCCTCACTATTGCGATTACGGTCGGATTGTCCCTTGCCATGGCTATGCTTGGCCTCTGGTTCGTTTTGGATTGGGGAATGCGTGGGACATTGAATCAAATGATGGATGGCTTTTCAGCCATCGAAAAAGACAATTCCGATCGCGACCTTCGACGTGTCCAGGATGCATACCAACAACTCCTGCTCTCGACGGAGTCCCGGATGCTGGATTGGGCAAAGTGGGACGACAGCTGGAACTATGCAGTTGACCATAACCCCGAATTCATTAAGTCCAATTTGCCGCCAAGTGTGATTGCTGGAATTGGATATAGTCAGGTTTTAATCTATGACACGCTCGGAACGCTATTGTCCTTTGTGAGCGTTGACGCTGTTACAGGAATAACGCAACCACTACCAGCAGGAATTAGTGAGTTAAAGAATCCAAAATCGCCTTTCAAGCTGATGCATAATGTCGATGATGTTAGCTCAGGATTAATTGATCTCCCCGAAGGTCCTCTTTTATATTCTGCTCGTCCAATAGTGCAAAGTAGCGGACAAGGACCAATCCATGGAACAATCGTATTTACGCGATTCTTCGACTCGGTGCAGGTTGCGCATATCGCTGATCTCACTCATTTATCGATTCGAATTAAGCACGTCAGCGATATCGACTCCATAGAGAGCAGTCATTATCCTCGTTGGGAAGTTGTAAGCGACTCTCTGCAAATCGGTGAACTTTTGATGAGGGATTATCTTGGGGTACCGTGCTATCAAATGAGCGTGCAAATTAACAGGGCTGTAAGAATCAGGGCTTTGGATACATTCGATGACATTACCAAGGCTGCTACTGATCTAAACTGGATTCTTATGTTTTCGACACTCTGCTGTGGTCTTGGACTGATGGTTATGCTCACCATGTTGATACGCCGTTTATTGATCACACGCTTGCAGTTGCTTGCCACAAGCATAGAACAAGTTCGTGACACCGGAATCACAGACGCCCGCATTCCATCAATGGGTCGTGACGAAATTGGCGTGCTCGCGAATGAATTCAACCGAATGCTCGATTCGTTATCGCATGCACATATCTCAATCCATGAGCAAAATTTAGATCGTAAGACTACTTTGGACGCGATTCCGCTAGGCTTAATTAATCTAAATAGACAGTGCCGTGTAGTAGGTCACCCCTCGCGAACGGCAATAAACTGGTTTGGCGAAAATTGTGTCCAGATGCCCCTTGCTAAGCTCCTAGCTTTGGATCAGAAACAGACTTTGCAATTAGAAGAATTTCTCGATGTACTCACCTTGGGCCTGCTTTCAAATAATGACATGCATGGTCTAAATCCGATCCCCGAAATTCAATTGCCTAGTCATGATGAATTGTGGGTACGCACAACATTCTACCGCCTTCCTTCTGCAGACAACCTGGATGCCCAGGTGCAAGAATCAGAACCCTTATTGCTTGCTGTTCTTGAGGACATTACTGAAACTCGGCACAAAAAAAGCGAACTGAATGCATTAGGGGCAGAGAATACTTGGTTGCGTGCAGTTGTTGCTGATCCTGAGTTGTTCCTGGAATTCTTCCGCGAGTCAAAAATATCTATGGATATTGTGGAATCAGCACTGACAGGGACAACTAACCATACGAGCGTGGCACGGGCATATCGTCCAGTCCATACCATCCAAGGTTGTGCATCAGGGTTTGGCATCCAAACCATCACTGTTGCTGCAATTGCTCTGGAAGATCAACTTTCTGCTCTACTGGAATGTTTTGAAAAATACCAAATGCCCCCCCTTTACATTTACGAAAATGGTTCGCGCAAAGCTCTGGAAAATCTGCGCGCAGTCTTACGCCATGAAGAACAACGACTTCTAGATATTTTGCATCAACAAAGTACCGATTGGAAGTCAGGGCCTTCGCTTAAAGTTCCGCTCCATCGCCTACGTGAATGGTCAGCCTTACTCGCCAGTGGAGAATATACCGAAGTGCAAAGCGACATGGAAAATAGCCTGCGCATGCCGTTGACACAAATCTTACATCGAACACTTTTGTGGTTCCCTGGAATGGCCTTACGCTCCGGAAAACAGGCGAGTCTGCAGATTGAAGGGAGCGATGTCATGCTTCCAATGGATTGGTCCGGTATTCTCAATGATATTTTAGTGCATCTCTTACGCAATAGCCTTGCCCACGGCATTGAATCCGTTGAGGAGCGCATCATGGTCGGCAAGCCCGAGGTGGGCTCTATCAAAATTTCGGGTGCATTCCTGGAGGACCGCTTATTCATCACCATTCATGATGACGGACGTGGTTTTGATATCGATGTCGACAAAGCGCTCACTTTTGGTGTAAGCTCACGGGCACAGGCTTCGGAGATTGCAGGACGAGGCGTTGGACTGCCAGCGGTTTTGACAATGGTTGAAGAGATCGGCGGCAAACTTGAAATCACAAGCAATCCAGGCAAAGGCGCACAGATTTGCATAAGCTTTGACCTGTCTCCGCAAACCCTTATTGGCAGTGACTAAGTGCGCAAGCAGAATGTGGAGATTACCCGCAGTGATATGGAATTCAAAATATGTTGATCGCGCACTGTCGGGTACACCTTGTTCTGCTGCAACCCCACACTTTTTAGAGGTGAAGTCAAACGAGTAATTCCCTATTTAAGGGTATACATCAAAATCGAAACAATTACCAAAACAACAGCTACGATATAGCCAATCAGGGTCTTTTTCGATTTCTTGTGGATTTTCTTTCCTGCGACCGGAGTCACGCCCAAAATACGGGCACGCGTAACTTTGCGCTTCCCGGCGTCCTCAATAATCTCATCCATGTAAATGGTGTCACCGACTTGGGGACGGCGAGGAATTCTGCCAAACGCAGAGCGGTGGACGAAGATATCTTTGGGGGTAGATTCGGAGCGTATGAAGCCGAAGCCTTTTTCAGCGTTCCATTTTACGATTTTGCCTGTTTCAGATGCCATAATTTCCTTAAGAACTTGTTTCTCTGGAAATATACTTGCTTCTAATCAGGATAATCCAGATTTTTACCCTGATGAGCGGATCCAGCGAGGATTTCGAGATATAGCTTTATCCTATGCGCCCCTCCCGGTTATTAATCTTGATATTGACAATCAATATTTTAATGGCATATTCGTGCTTTGCGCAGCCCGAAAAAGTCATATTCAGCATGGTATTTAGAGCCTTAGGCTCCTACGCACCAAGGGATGCTTGCGCCCCCTGCATTCAGCAATTTTCACGCGGAGGCGCCCAAGGTGCACAGCAGGCACTTACATCGTTTTTCGAAACCATGGAGCAAGTGGGTGAACAGCTCCCGAATTCGCAGCAAATTCTGGCTCAGGTCCCTACGCAACTGGACTCTCTTTGGCATACGGATTGGGCAAAATGGATCAGGGAAGTCCCTCCCCTATTGAAACAGAACGCAGACGATTTTGATGCCGAAATGGAACAAGGCGCAGGTAAGCTCGATTCGGCACTCCTTGGATGGTATAAGGCTGGGTATCTTTCGGGATGGATGGCCGTAGAATACACGCCGATATTTATTGAGGCAAGCCAGGGGGTGATCGCCAAGGTGATCGAATCGAAGACGCTTTCTTCCTCAGTGCGCTTCCGTGCTGCAGCTCGTCAATCGCGGCACCGTTCCTTTCTGGACTTCCGTAACCACCGCAACTTGCGCGAAAAGAGACTCCCTGACTGCCAAGGTGCCTGGACAGGCAAGCCCGGCGAAAGTGGCTGGAAAAGCGAGCTCGATGAAGTAAAAATGGTAACCCAAGGAAAAGCCATTCGCTTCCACAACGGAGAACCAGATTTTAGTCCATGGGCCAGGGGACGTTTTCAGTTTGCAAAAGGGGAGCTCAAAGGAACCGACCGGGATTTTGATCTGGTGTATAAGCGCATTGCCGAGGAGCGCCGCTTGCCCAGTGACGCCGCTGCTAGAAGCTGGCTCAGAAAAGAAGGGTTAACGCCTCATCATGTAGACAGAAAGCAGATTCAGCTGATTCCAACGGCCTTGCATGGCAATGTGCCACATACTGGCGGTGCATCGGTACTCAGGGCTCGTTGAATTCTATCGGGAAATCCCCTGCATTCCTCGGATTGTATTCACAATCCCCCAAGGGTATAACTAACATTGCGCGCATGACTACTAAAGCCACCAAAATACCTGCAGCGCCATTTTCCCGATATCAAATGTTTGTGATCGGAATTTTAGCCTTTCTGCAGTTTACCATTGTCCTCGATTTTATGATTCTATCACCTCTGGGGGCAATTCTTTTGCAGGAATTGCATGTGGGCACGAGTCAGTTCGGACTGGTGGTCTCGGCCTATGCGTTCAGCGCAGGTCTCTCCGGAATTCTTGCGGCAGGTTTCGCCGATCGTTTTGACCGCAAACGCCTTGTGCTCTTTTTCTACACAGGATTTATTCTTGGAACTGTTCTTTGCGGTATTGCGCCCACCTACCATTTTCTCATGGGCGCTCGCATTATCACCGGTATTTTTGGAGGCGTGATCAGCTCCATCAGTTTCGCCATCATTGCCGACCTATTCCCCATGCAGACCCGTGGTCGCGTTATGGGTTACGTACAAACTGCTTTTGCAGCTAGCCAGGTGATGGGACTTCCAATCGGCTTATTCCTTGCGAACCACTGGGGATGGCATGCCCCGTTTTTACTGATCGCATCCATAGCCACCCTCGTGGGTATTCTCATTGCGCTGCGACTGAAGCCGCTCACAGCACATCTGGCCGCTGCCCACGGCCGTCACCCGGTAAAACATCTGTGGAAAACAGCCACAAACCGCCGTTACCTAGTGGGCTTTTCTGCAACAATTCTGCTTGCAACCGGTGGCTTCATGTTAATGCCTTTTGGAAGCGCATTTTCTGTTCATACCCTCGGGGTTCCACTCGACAAGCTTCCTATGGTGTATATGATCACAGGGCTTGTTTCCATGATGGCGGGCCCCATGCTTGGCCGTTTATCAGACTCCATCGGCAAATACAAAATGTTTACCATCAGTACCCTTTTCTGTAGTGCGATTGTTCTTTGGTATACAGGCTTCGGGCTCACTCCGCTCTGGCTTGTCATTCTTGCCAACGCCCTGCTATTCATTACCATATCGGGACGTATGGTGTCCGCTATGGCGCTGACTTCTGCAATCCCTGCCCCTGCTGACCGCGGCGCCTATATGTCGGTCAATTCCTCGATGCAACAAATGGCTGGCGGTGTAGCTGCCTGGGTTGCGGGCCTGATCATTGTGCAGACTTCCACGGGCAAAATTGAGCATTACAACCGCCTCGGATGGGTCGTGGTGGTGGCGATGCTTTTGACATTGGTGTTGATGTACAATGTAAATCGCATGATTCGCCGACCTGCGGTGGCTACTGCGTAAGTAGCTAAGTTTGCCCCATGGAAACAACGCCTGCGAAAGTATTTGATGTGATCGTCCTTGGGGCCGGTGCTTCTGGCCTGATGTGTGCCCTCGAAGCAGCTAAGCGTAAACGCTCCGTGCTGGTTATCGATCATGCCAAGCAGGCCGGGCAGAAAATCCGCATTTCGGGTGGCGGTCGCTGCAACTTCACCAACACCAATGTTCAGCCACATAATTACCTCTCCACCAACCCACACTTCTGTAAATCCGCATTGAGTCGTTTTACCCAGTGGAACTTCGTTGAAATGGTCAAGAAGGCTGGAATCGCTTACGAAGAGCGCTCCCATGGGCAGCTATTCTGCACCGGAACCGCCAATGAAATTGTCGCCATGCTCGTTTCCGAGTGTGAAGAACTTGGGGTGACGTTCTGGTTCGCCACCGAAGTCAGCGGATTCGAGATTCTCGACCACCATCAGTTCACCCTGGAAACAACTGGAGGCAACGCACTTGGCGAATCTCTCGTGGTCGCCACAGGCGGATTGTCCTATGCATCGATTGGCGCTAGCGGCATTGGCTATGACATCGCAAAATCGGTGGACATCCCCGTTCACCCACTGAGCCCTGGGCTTGCCCCACTTACTTGGAACGAGAAGGATGCGCGCCTATACGCAAGTCTTTCAGGCATTGCAACCCCTGCAGTCGTGAGCCTTGGCGCAAAGAAGTTTACCGAGAACTTGCTCTTTACCCATCGAGGACTGAGCGGCCCGGTGACACTGCAGATTTCTTCATTCTGGAGCCTTGGAAGTACTCTACAGATCAATCTGTTGCCCGGGCTCGATCTCTTTTCGGTTCTAAAATCCCAGCGCATGCGCCAACCACAAAAAATGATGCGCACCATTATTGGCGAATATTTGCCCAAGCGACTCTTGGTTGCTTTTTTGGATGCCACTCTCGCGGACCGCAAACTCGTGGACTGCTCCGACAAGCATTTGCAAGACGCAGCCAATCGCATCCAGCAATGGAACATTGTCCCTGCGGGTACTGAAGGCTATAAAAAGGCCGAAGTCACCTGTGGGGGTGTAGACTGCGACAGTGTATCATCCAAGACCATGGAGGCCCTGCAGATACCTGGGCTGTACTTCATTGGTGAAGTATTAGATGTCACAGGCTGGCTCGGCGGATTCAATCTGCAATGGGCATGGTCATCGGGCTGGTGTGCAGGCCAGTACGTATAATTTCTGATTCCCCCCAAAAATTGATGGCAATGAAACTCCAAAAAGGGTAAGATTTGGCCAAATACTTTCGTTTTTTGAGGGTGACTACATGAACACTGCAGATTGGTCGAGTCTAATGGTGGATGCCATGATGAATGTCGATCGTCCTCGTGCATCTCAAATCATGGAAGAAGCAATCGCTTCGGGTCTTACGCCGGAACGCTTCATGACCGAAGCCCTCGATCCTGCACTAATGCATGTTGGTAAACTATGGGGCTGCCAGGAAGTTTCCTTGGCGCAAGCCTTTATTGGCGCAAAAATCGCTGAAGACGTAATCATGCGCTGCCTTCCAAAGAATGTTGATTTGCAAGCCATGCCACGCAAGGGAAAGGTGGTGATCGGGAACATCGAAGATGATTACCACAGTTTGGGCCGTAGGATGATTGTCACCTTCTTGCGCGCTTCAGGGTGGGAAGTCCACGATCTAGGCAACGACGTTACTGCTGAACAATTCGTTGACAAGGCTTTAGAAGTCGGTGCATCAGTCGTGGGAGTCTCCGCCATGATGCAAACTACAGCACTGAATATCCGTAAACTTCGTGAGCTGATTGATGCGCGAGGATTGCGTAACCAACTCAAACTTGCTGTAGGAGGCGCTGTATTCAATTGGCGCCCAGATCTCGTTGCTGAAGTTGGCGGCGATGGTACCGCCAGCAATGCTGCTGCTGTGGATGCACTATTGACCAGCCTATTAGCTCAGGTACAAGAAAAGGCAGCCTCATGAATGCCTTTGAACGGGTCATGAATACTATTCAAGGTCTTCCTGTGGACCGTGTTCCTGTATTCTGCGTACTGGGAACCTATGGAGCGAACCTGACCGGAGCGGACCTCCACACGCTCTACAGCGACGCTGCAGCCCATGTTGCCGGCCAACAAGCGTTACAAGAAGCCTTTGGCTTGGATTTGGTGATTGCACCCTTCGACTATAGTGCAATTGCTGAGGCTTTCGGTAGCGAAATTGCATGGTTCGATGATCAAGTACCCAATATGAAACGCCCTGCAGTCAGCAATGCGATTGACGCCCTTGCCCTGCATTTACCTGATCCGCAAAGCACCTGCCGCCTCCCTATGCATTTAAAAGCAACAAGGGGATTAGCCGATATTTACAAAGACAAAGTCCCTGTTTTCGGGATAGTGCCTGGTCCATGTGCGCTCCCAGCATTGCTTATGGGGCTTGAAAACTGGATGGAAACAATACTTTTCGACCAGGAAAATGCGCAGAAAATCATGGAGCACACCGGTCTATTCTGGGTGAAATGGGCAAACGCATTATTTGCCGCAGGCATAACCGCACTCGTGGTAACGGAAGGCATGATTGCTGCTGAAATAGCCCCACGGCATATCATCAAAGCGATGGTTATTCCTCACTTGCACAGCACCTTTGCCCAGGTTAATGGACCCTTGGTGTTACACCATACGGGCGGACGCATCAATCCCGTTATTGATCTGGTTCCCGCAATTCCTGGAGTGCTCGGCGTTGTCATTGGCTCCAAGGATGACCTGTGTGAAGCCCGCCGCTTGATCGGTCCCGATTTATTGCTGATAGGAAACATCGACAATCTCTCTATTCCAACCGCTACCGCACAAAATATTCACGACAAAAGCATGGAATGCCTAGGCATCGCGGCACCGGGGGGGCGTTATATTCTCTCCCATAGTGGTGCCGATTTACCAATCTATACGCCAGCTGCGAACATTCATGCTATGCTCGAGGCAAGCGTCGCCTATGCGAAAAAGGATCCGCACTCATGAATGCCACCACTACATGGCTGACCTGTGGCGTGCTGCGGGCCGAGCTGAATGAATTACTGCGCCAGGGAAAACTAAAGGGGGAACTGTTCGCCTTGGACTCCATGCTGCATATGGATCCCCCGCGATTGGAAACGATACTCGATAAGTCGTTGCAAAGGCATGGAACCCACGGTGGACGTTTGGTACTGATTTTTGGGGACTGCTGCCCGCGTATGCTGAATTTGGTGCGCAAGTACCAAGTTGGCCGTATCAATACAATCAACTGTGCCCAAATGCTATTGGGAAAAACTCGATACCGCGAGTTGATGAAGGAAGAGTCGTTCCTATTTTTACCGGAATGGACCAAGCGTTGGAAGGAAATATTTCGCAAGGAACTAGGACTTTCTGAAACAGTCGCCCACGATTTGATGCAAGATAACCGTGGAAATCTTGTGTATTTGGATACAGGTTTAGTTCCCGTTCCCCACCATGATTTGCAGGAATGCTCCGCGTATCTGGGGCTACCTATGCGCATTGAGAACGTGTCTCTGGATAATCTGCTCGCAGCCTTACTAGAAGCAGAGGCACTGGCTCCTATCAATCAATCTGCAACAGAAACCACATGACAATTCGCGAACAAACAGGGAATGTGGACTATGCGGCCAAAATGCTGGCTATTGAAGTCATCTCGGAAATTCTAGCAACCACAAGTTCGAATCAACTGCCAGAGAAGCTCATTGAGCAAATTCACGAACTAACCGGTTCCAAAACCGTCATGCTTCTCGTGCATCCAAATTCACAGGAAATATCCAAGCTAGTGTATTCCTGTCCCCTAAGACGTGAGCAGCTATTTTCGCCTCTCGATTTAGAAAAGTTTTGCCCTACCTTTACTCCAGATCCCCTGCCGGTACACCCACAGGAATTTCCCGAAGATCATCCTCTGCGCACGTTACTTTTGCAAGCAAAGGTCGAATCGATTATTCGCTTCGCATTGCATGCCTCTGGTGAACTCGTAGGAACACTCCTACTTCTCGATGTGCCTGAGCCCGCAAGAATATCGGATGTAATTCAAACCATCACCCCCATTTTGCCACTGACCGCCATGGCGCTCAAAAATGCCATAGCCCATATACACATTGAACACCAAGCACAACAGCTGGCCGTACTCGCTGCAGAACGTGAAGTCCATGTTGTGCAAAAGACCTCTGAGCTCAATAGTGCCATGCACTTGCTCCGTGCCAATGAAGAGCTGCACCGTGCTATTTTGCAAACCGCCATGGACGGATTCTGGCTGACCGACACGACGGGACACATTCAGGAAGTAAATAGAACCTACTGTAGAATGAGTGGCTACAGCGAGCAAGAACTGTTATCCATGAAAGCAGAGAATCTCGACGCAGATGAAACCCCTGGCGAAATATCAAAGCACATGCAATTGATCATTGACAAAGGTGAGGGTTGTTTTGAAACTCGCCACCGACGTAAAGACCAGAGCCTCTTTGATCTCGAAGTGAGCGTTCAATACCGGCCCAGGGAGCACGATGGGTTCATCGTATTTCTCAAAGACATTACTGCCCGCAAAATTGCCGAAAATGAAATTTTGCATTCTTTGAATGAAAAAGAAACCATGCTGCGCGAAATATACCATAGGACCAAAAACACCCTACAGGTTGTCCGTGGACTTCTTGTACTCCATGCTGACGAATTCCCAGAAAATACAGAGGTCCAGCAACTGGTAAAATGCACAGAGGAACGCATACAAGCCATCGCCTTGGTTCATCAGATGTTGTACGCAAGTAAAAACTTATCAAGCATATCCATCGATAAATACTTACAGGATCTTTCTGAAAACATATTCCAGAACTCAGGACAAAAAACAAAAAATATTCACATTTCTTATGAACTGGAACCACACGAAGTTCTGATTGACTCCGTGATTCCGCTCGGCCTTATTCTCAACGAACTGCTTACTAATTCTATACGCCATGCTTTCACAGATCGCGACTACGGACAGATATCGATCCAGTTGCATTGGAATTCGGGTGAATCGGCAATATTTCAATACGCGGACAATGGCATCGGAGTACCAGACGATTTCAATTTTCGAGCCCAGACGTCACTTGGTTTGAAGCTAATCCATAGCCTGAGCGAAAAGCAGTTATTGGGAAGCGTTCAATTCAAAAATAGTCACGGAATCCAATGTATAATTGAAATTCCTAAAAGTCATTATAAGGCCAGGCTATAACAATGGATGCTCCCCTGAATATTCTCCTGGTGGAAGATGAGGTGATTGCCGCCATGCTTATGGAAAGGCAATTGAAACGCATGGGCTTTTTAGTCTCTAATCATGTCACCACAGGTGAACAAGCTATCCAGTCGGCGCTCGATTCACCACCCGACATAATCATAATGGACATCCAACTTGCCGGTAGTTTGGATGGCATTGAAACAGCAATTGAAATCCGCAACAACTCGCAGGTTCCGATTCTATTTCTGACTGGATTTGAAAACCCAGCATTCCGAGAGCGCGCTCAGGCCGTAAACCCCATAGGGTACCTGATCAAACCGATGAATGAGCCCCTTATCAAAGAACTCATAGAAACCGTTCGTGGTGGATTGTAAAGATCCCCGCTGCGCGAAGATGACTGACCTGTCGCTTAATAGCCTGTTGCCTAGCCTGTATAATATTGGGAAGTTTAGATGTCACCGATTTATGCACTAGGCAATCAGACCTTGAATCCTCGCACGGTACTGTCGATTTGTGCAGCCATTTTGCTCAGTTCGGCGATGCTAGTGCGCACCTGGACAAGGCCCGAAGCGGTCTCCGAGGTGACTTGCGCCATGCCTTTGATGTTTGAGGTGACCTGTTTGAGCCCCGTAGCTGATTGACTTACATTCGAGGCAATGTTCTTAGAAACGTAAGACACCTCGGCAATGCTTCGCGCCACTCCTTGCACAGTGCTGCTTTGCTCTGCGATGGCCTTGTCGATGGAATTGGAAATCCGATGAACGGCTTTAATCTTTGCAGTAATTCCATCCATGGATGTTAGGGAGTCTTGCACGCTTTTCTGCATGCGTTCAATATTTTCCTGAATTTTCTCCGTGGCGGTCGCGGTCTGGCGAGCCAAATCCTTGACTTCGCTTGCAACAACGGCGAACCCTTTTCCGGCCGCACCGGCACTTGCGGCTTCAATGGTGGCGTTCAGAGCAAGTAGGTTGGTCTGGTCCGCGATGTCATTGATCATACCGACAACTTTGCTGATTTCATTTGCAACAACGCCCAGATGCGCCATCCCTTCCTGGGCCGAGACTGCCTGTTTGTCTGCCTGGGCCATGGCTTCCGCTTCGGTGCGGCATTGACCTGCGACCATGGCAAGTGATGCATTGAGTTCTTCGACCGAAGCTGCAACCGTTTCGACCGATGCGGACATTTGTTCCGTGGCAGCCGAGATGCTTTGCACATTGCCAGAGGTCTGGTCCGCAGCTTGGGTGATTGCCTGTGACTGGGCAGCAGATTCTTCCGTAGCGGATGCGATTTGGGTTGAGTTTGCCGAAAGCTCCTCTGCGGC
>Ga0209125_1002059_pt1 | contig 16561 bp, 20 predicted proteins | sample BarGraIncub1131A_FD_184503 | JGI IMG/M metagenome (GOLD analysis project Ga0209125, IMG submission 184503) | Arctic peat soil microbial communities from Barrow, Alaska - Barrow Graham LP Incubations 11-31A (SPAdes) (version 2) | ecosystem: Environmental > Terrestrial > Soil > Wetlands > Peat...
GGCGGCGGCAAGCCGCGCCGGATGAGCTCGGCCCGGCAATACTCGGCCATGCTGACGACGTCGGCAGGGCTGTCCATGCCGTGCAGCTGGCCATTGCCCGGCAGATCGAGGGTTAGCACCTCCGCCTCGGGAATAGCCTGCCCAAAGACCTCCGGAAATTCGCCCCAGTGCCGGCTTTCGCGGCTCAGGCCGCGCAGAAATATCCAGCGACTCATGGCGGCGTCTTGCGATACCAGTGCGCCAGTGCGCGCTCCTGTTGCGCCTCGCGCGCCTGCCCGGTTGGCAGCCAGCGCCGATGGCTGCTCGCCGCCCGCGTGAGGAAATCGAACCAGGCCATGTGCCGGCGCAAGACGCGCTGCTGACGATGCTCGATTAGGGGGTTAAACATGCCATGGCGGGAAAAGAGCTGCCGCGGATTCTTCTTCACCCACAGCCAGGAGCCCATCTCCAGAGTGAGCGGCAAAAAGCTGCGCGCGGGTTGTGCACCAGCGCGCTGGTAGAGGTAATCCCACAAATCGCCGTGCGCCAGGTACTGGCGGCTCTGCGGCTCGAAGATGTAGTGGTGGTGGCTGTTGCTCTGGTCGAAGATTTCCTTAAGCGCGTGGATTTCGGGCAGATGCTCGATCGGCCGGACGGTATGGGCGTAGGGAAACCAGATGCGGTCGTTGATACCGAAGCCGGAATGGCAGTCGAGCGCGATGCTGAACTCACGGCTCAGCAACTCTTCCTCCACCACCTGGCAGAGCGCTTGGCTTTCCGCCTCCATCGGGCCATGCAGCGGGCCGCGATACCACGGCAAGCCGGCGCTTAAGCGCTGCCCGCCGATCAGGAAGGGCACGCGCTCACTCGCCTCCAATGGCGCGTTACGCATCAGGTCAACGCCGTTAGGGTTGGCGCGTGTGCCCTGCCAGACGCCGCCCGGATTGACCACGGGCATGAACACGAGACGAACGGATTCGAGCTGGCGATGCAGTACGCTGTCCCACTGCAGGCGCATGACCAGGCTGCGCAGATAGGCGATGACGATTTCGGCGCCGATCCGTTCGAGGCCGTGCACGCCGCCGAAGAAACCTACTGCCGGCACCGCCGGACTCGGGTTGCCGAGCGTGATGGCATAGACCGGGAAGTGACGTTCGCCCGCTGCCACCTGGCACAGCACGCGGGCGTCAAGGTGGGCGGCTCCCTCGGCGATGAGGCGCTCCAACTCGATCAGTTCAGGCGGTGCGGGAGGGGTCACAGGCGTCATTGGCAAAGGGACAGCGAGCAGCATACCTCAGGCGGAAGCTCGCCCGTGAGCTGACCGCGTCGTTCGGGCCCCAGGCGAATTTTGGTGCTGCAACGCATTCGCAACATTCTCCTGCTACGGTGTTTATGCCTCGACACGAAATTTGGGAGTGGAATAGCCATGGCCCTGAAACTGATCGATCTGCAAAAAATCATCGACCGCTTCTTTGACGATGGCTGGGTGGCCGTCTGGCTGCTCGACGGCCTTTGAAACGGAGAAATTGACATGCGAAACCTCTTCCGCCGGACCATTGCTCACCCCGCCCTGGCTATCGGCAGTACCGTGCTGTGGGGCCTGGTCGAATTCATGGCGCTCCAAAAATCACGACGCGCGGCACGTAAGAACCGCCCCGTGTGATCCAGCGAGATGGCGCGTCAGCAGCTGTAAGTCCCCTGCAGAAACTGGATTCTCTGATCGAGATCCCGCGCCTGGCAGACGCGCTCGTAGTACACGATGACCGCTTGTTGCAGGTCGCCCAGCGATAGCAGGCCGAGCAGCTTGCCCTCCTCCAGCACCGGTAAGTAGCGCAGCCGTTTTTCGTTCATCAGCGCGAGGCACTCAAGCACCGCCTGCGAGGGAGAAGCGACGGCCGCACAAAGCCTCATCGCCTCGCGCACCGGTGTGGCGTCCGCCTGACCCGCACTGGCGGCGGCCACACGGACGTAGTCGCCTTCAGAAAAGATGCCGGCTACCCGTTCGCCGTCGCGCACGACCACCGCCCCGACACCGTGCTCGGTCAGCACCTGTAGCGCCTGCGCAACCTTCGCGTCCACGGTGACCGAATAGCACTCCAAGGGCCTCTGGGCGAGCAAAGTCCTGACAGTCAATGGCGCGATCCGGGGGTGCTGCGGCAGTTCCATAGTGATCCTCACGATTGCTTGCGGCTAGCCTGTTCGACACCGATCTCAGTCCGCAATTCTGATGCCCTCCAGCGGCGCCATATCCTCGCGCCATGCCGCTTTTTTGATGGCTCGCTGCGTATCTTCGTAGCTGGCCTGGCGGCGAAGGTGGATACCTTCCGCCGCGAAGTCGATGTCTTTCGTTACGTCCTCGTCGGGCAAACGTGGCGCCTGCAGGCGAACCACGTGCATTCGGGTAGGGCAGCCATAGCTCAGCATTTCCTTGATCGCCGGGTCCTGCCGTTGCGCGGGTGACAGGCCGTTCCCCAGTTTCCCGATGATGTGCCGCAGCCAGTGCAACTGACGCTGACGGAAGATACGGCTGTCGGCGCGACTGGCGTACTGGATGTCTTTTTGCCGCCCCAGCGCCTGCCAGGCCGACGCGGCTTCGCTGCCGCGCGAGTGCCACATGTTAACGGCAAAGATCACCGAATCGCGCCGGGGGTTATCGTTGAGTACGGCTTCCAGCGGCGTGTTGGAATAGAGTCCACCGTCCCAATAGGGCTCGCCCTCGACCAGCACAGCAGAAAATGCCGGCGGCAGGGCACCGGAAGCCATGATGTGCTCAAGGGCCACGGTCGGGTGCCGGCTGTCGAAATAGTGGAGCGCGCCACTGCACACGTTGACTACCCCGACGGTGAGCCGGATATCCCGTCGTTCGAACCATTCGAAGTCCGCCAGCGCCGACAGGGTTTCCATCAGGGGTTCCGTACTGTAGAAGGTGGCACGCTCGACGCCGACCGGCCCGTTCGGTCGGGGCGTACTCATCAGGTTGGGCGAAAAGAAACCGGGGATGCCGCGCGCCAGCGTTTCCGTGTTGCCCAGAATGCTGGCGAGCCAATACGACGGACTTTGCTGCTGCACCGTCCGCCAGAACGTATCGAGTCGGGCCAGCCGATCTTCCGGCGCGTTGCCGGCGATCAGCGCGCCGTTGATCGCACCAATCGCGGTGCAGACGACCCAGTCCGGTTCGATGGCCGCCTCATGTAGGGCGTGATAGACGCCCAACTGATAGGCACCCAAGGCGCCGCCGCCCTGGAGGACGAGGACGACCTGCCCAGGGATGTTCGCCTTTGCCGATTGCTTCGCCATCGTGAGCCTCCACTGTGGGCGACCGATCGTCTTCCAAAAAAGACAGCCAGATTCGGGAAAAATGCCTGAATCCGGGTATATCTCGCCGCTTTGGCAATTCCTAGAATTTAGTGCTAGTCAGACGGTTTGTTCCAGCGGTTTGAGATGTCTGAGCGGACAGACTTTCTGATGACCACACCAATATCGATCAGTGCCGCGCAGGCGTTTTCTGCGACGGCTTGACGCATTCCGGAAGATGCCGGAAATCCAAAAGGAGGATTCATGAGCGATAGCGCGATCATCGACGAGGCGGCGTGCCGCTTGACGCTGAAGGGAAAGCTGACCTTCGAGCATTCGGCGGAACTGGAAGACCGGATCATTAATGCCATGCGCCGCTATCCACACCTGGAAGTTGACCTGTCCGGGGTCGACGAAATCGATCTGTGCGGCATTCACTTACTCGGCATGCTGCAAAGCTTTGGCGGCAAGGAAGTGGTTATCGTCGCCACCTCGCCGGTCGTCGAACAGGCGTCGAAACGTTTGCTCAGTTCCTTTCGTGGCGCCAATCTCGCCCGTGTCGAGAGACGCGAAAGCCTTTCCGAGAGCCGTTAAATACGCGTTTTGGTGCGCAACGGCCGCTGAACTGCACCGGGGTTCGCCGGTCTTAAGATTGGAGTAGCGCCCGGCGCCTTTCTGTCCTGCTCACTGGAGTGGTGGTGATGGCTGACAATCCCGCGAACATTCACCCACGGTGGCTGCGCCTGACCCACTGGCTAAATGCCCTCGCCGTGGTGCTGATGGTAATGAGCGGCTGGCGTATCTACGACGCGTCGCCACTCTTCGACTTCATGATTCCCAAGGCAATTACCCTGGGCGGTTGGCTGGGGGGCGCCATCATGTGGCATTTCGCAGCGATGTGGCTGCTGGCCGCCAACGGCATCGTTTACCTGCTGTGCAATGCGGCCAGCGGGCGCCTGCTCCACCAGTTCTTCCCGCTGTCCCCGCGCGCTTTCGTCCGCGATTTTCGCGCCGCCTTGCGCGGACAACTCTCGCACGCCGATCTGGGGCACTACAACACGGTGCAGTGTGCCGCCTATCTGTTCGTGATGCTCGACAGCATCGTGCTCGTTGTGTCCGGCCTGGTGCTCTGGAAGTCGGTGCAGTTTCCCCTCCTGCGCGAACTGCTGGGCGGTTACGAAACGGCGCGGCGCGTGCATTTCTTCGCCATGGCCGGGCTGGTGGCCTTTGCCGGCGTGCATCTAGTGATGGTTGCGCTGGTGCCGCGCACCCTGCTAATCATGCTGCGTGGTCATTGAGGAGCCGTCCTTGCTCAAGAAAACGTCCCCGCGCCTATCCATCGACCGCGACGCCGTGATCAGGGAAGCCGTCCAGCATCTAGTCCTGCCGGCTCGGCGGCTCTTCATGCAGCGCACTCTGACGCTGGGCGGCCTGTCGCTGCTGACGGGCTGCGCCATCGACGGCGACGAGAGCATCGAGAACGCCCTGATGACGGTCTCGCGCTTCAACGATGACGTACAGGGTTGGCTGTTCGACCCCAATCGCCTGGCGCCGACCTATCCGGAATCGATGATCACGCGCCCCTTCCCGTTCAACGCGTTCTATAGCGAGGACGAGGTACCGGCCGTTGACGAGAGCGACTACCGGCTCGAAGTGGCCGGTCTGGTGACCGACAAGCACCCGTGGACACTGGCCGAGTTGCGCGCCCTGCCACAGACCGATCAGGTGACGCGCCACATCTGTGTCGAGGGCTGGAGCGCCATCGGCAAATGGGGCGGCGTGCGCTTTGCCGATTTCCTGCGTCGCGTGGGCGCGGACTTGAGCGCGAAATACATCGGCTTCAAGTGCGCCGACGATTACTACACGAGCATCGACATGCCCACCGCACTGCACGTGCAGACGCTGCTGACGCTCGCCTATGACGGCCAGCCGTTGCCGCCGCGCTACGGCTTCCCAATGAAGCTGCGCATGCCGACCAAGCTCGGCTACAAGAACCCGAAGCACATCAAGGCAGTTTTTGTCACCAACACCTACCCCGGCGGTTACTGGGAAGACCAGGGGTACAACTGGTTCGGAGGGAGCTGAACTCGATTGGCCACCCCGAAACTCCGGCTTCACTGCCGCTTGAGTCGCACTCACCAAGGAGACCATCATGAAGAACATCACCGGCATATTGCTGACCGCTTGCTTGATGCTTGCCGCCGGCACCGTCCTTGCTCAGGACACCATGAAGAAGGACGAGATGAGCAAGGATGGCATGGCTAAGGAGGAGATGAAGAAAGATACCAAGGCCAAGCACGCGATGGAGAAGAAGGCCCCCACGAAAAAAGAGACGATGAAGAAAGAAGAGATGGGCAAGGAAGGCATGAGCAATGATGACATGAAGAAATAGGCGCGCTTCACGGGCGGCAGCAGGCGTGGGCTGCTGCCGCCCGGATAGCCGGAAAAGTCCAGCTGGCGGACTATAAAGAAGAGTGATTTTCACTTCCGAAAAGCGATGAATTGGAGGCTATCGTGGATGTCTCCTCGATCAACGCATTCAATCCCTCGTTGAGCCTGATCGACTCGCTCAGCGCCATCAACGCGGTCGATGCTACGCAGTTGCCGGCGTCGGCGTTGTTGGCGCTGAGCGATATCTCAGCCAGCTTCGAGACACATATTTCCGATGTCGGGCAGCTGATCAGCGCGGTCGATGCGCTGCACGGCGCCGCACAGGCGCTGATGGAGCCGGGCGCGTTCAGCGCGCTGACGGCCACGGCATCGGCGCCGAAGGTGCTCAACGCGACGGCGGTGGGCGTCATCCCCGGCAGTTACAGCGTGCAGGTCGAGCAGTTGGCGCAAGCGCAGACTTTGACGTCTGCCGCGCAGGTGACTCCGTTTGCGCCGATCGGCAGTGGCGCGGCCAGCCTCGTGAACTTCCAGTTCGCCAGCGGCGGCAGGCGGAGCGTCGCGCTGGGTAGCGGCGACAACACGCTTGCTGGCATCGCGGCGGCGATCAACCGAGCCGCGATCGGCATTTCGGCAAGCGTGCGGACGAGCGCCGCCGGCGCGCAGTTGAGCCTGACTGGGCAGACCGGCGCCGCCAACGCCTTCACGGTCAGCGCCAACGGTAACGCGGCCCTGGCCGATCTGCTCAGTTCGGCACCGGGCGGCGGGCTGACGGTCAGCGCCAGAGCGCAAGATGCCACTGGCAACGTCGACGGCGTCGCTTTTTCGGGCGGCACCAATGCCGTCAACACGGCCGTTCCCGGTCTCGCCTTGCATCTGCTGGCAATCGGCAATAGCACCGTAAGCGTCGCCCCAATGGCCACGCAAATCGAAGGCGTGCAATCCTTCGTCAAGGCGTTCAACCAGTTGCAGTCCTCACTGCAGCAGTTCGGCCTTAGCACGCCTTTGCTCGGCCAGTCGCTGAGCTTTCTCCAGTCCTCTTTGAACGACGCGCTAGGCACGCAGCAGTCCGGCCTGGCCGGGATTGGCATCACCCGGAACCAAGACGGCACGCTGTCCCTTAACAGCGCCACATTTCAGAACGCCTTGAATGCCAATCCGGTCGCCGTGGCACGGGTCTTCAGCAGCGCCGGTCATGGAGTCGCGGAGCGGCTTATAACGCAAACCGAAGGCAGCTTCTCGCCGCAAAGTCTGCTGCAATTGACAGCTTCGGCCGTTCGCACCAGTACCTTGTTCGATCAGCTGTCGCTCGGCCAGTCCAGCCTCTTCGCGTCCTCCCTGGGCAGCGCCGGCTTGCTGCTCCAGTCTTCTCCAGCGACGCTGGCCAGTCTGGCAGCGCAGTTCAGCCTGATCCAGCTGCTCTGACCCTTTCTCCCTGATACCGCAGCGCCGCTGAATTTTCCAGCGCGCGGCCTACTGCGGGAACGATTCCAGTTTTGTTCGTGTCTTGGTGTGGTGGGAACTTGCGCTCGTCGCAAGCGTGGACGGGGAAGTAACTCAGTGAGCCGATGAATTTCTGAAGGAGCAAGAAATGGAAAAAGTCTTGAATGCACGCCCAACCTCCTTTGGGCGAATTGCCTGCGTTACCTTGCTGCTGCTGGCTTCGGTCGGTCTGCATGCCGAGCCGGGCATGTCGGTCGTCCTCAATGGCGCATCGGAAGTGCCCCCGGTGAAAAGCGCGGCAGCCGGTTCCGGCCAGATCAGCATCCTGCCCGACCATACGGTGAGCGGCAGCATCAAGGTGTCTGGCTTTGCGGCCACGGCGGCACACATTCACGAAGGTGCTGCTGGCACGAACGGTCCGGTCATCGTTCCACTGTCCAAGACCGCCGCCGACGCCTTTGCCGTCCCGCCGAACGCCAAGCTGAACGACGCGCAATATGCAAGTTATCTAGCCGGCCACCTCTACATCAACGTGCACAGCGCGGCCAACCCGGGGGGTGAAATACGCACCCAGTTGAAGCCGGCGGAACACGCGAGGGCGCCGATGAGTTCGAGTTACTGAGGCGGGCAAGGAGCAGCCGGCCCGGATGCGCCGCGGCCGGCTGAAAGAGGCGCGACGAGGGGCAGCTGCGGCGGAACTTATGACAGGGAATCGGGTTCAAAGATCTTGTTCAGGGTGCAGATTTCAGCCGCGCAAGCGGTGATCCGCCCGGCGTCGCTGATGGAGGCCATCATGTCGTTTGCCCACTTGCCACGGATGTTGTTGTCGGAATCCGAAGGATGGTCGGATGTCGTTCGCCTGCATCCGTCGGTTAAGAAATTACTGCTCACTTTTGTCGCACCGATGTCGCTGATTCCCGCGGTGATGTATGCCTACGCGGAACTGGTGCAGCCCGGCGGGGTCTTCCCGCTGCTTGAGCCGATGCTTTCGGTACGCGAAGCGGCACTGGTCGGCGGGCTGTTTTTCGTGGCCGAAATTGCGATGGTGATGTTGATGGCGGTTTTCATCCAGCAGGTCGGCGAGTCCATCGACATTGCAACGAACTACGAAAGCGCTTTTACATTGGCGGCGATCGCCCCGACACCCTTATGGCTGGCCTCACTGGCGCTGTTTGTACCGAGCATGTGGGTCAACGTGCTAGTGGTTGCCCTTGCCTGGAGCGGCAGCGTGGCCTTGATCCGGCACGGCGTTCGCCCGCTGATCGGGCTTCAGGACACGCGGAAGGCGCGCTGGATGGCCAACGTGGTGACGTTCATCGGCATCAGCGCGTGGCTTGCACTGATGATCCTGCTGGCCTTGCTGCTCAGCCTAGTCATCGGTTTGCGCTAGGAATCTCCCCGTACAGGGGCTGAAGTTGGCCCCGCCGTGGCGGTGCGTCTCGCGAAAGACACGTTGTTATTGCCCTAGATCAGGAGACATGCCATGCCCCACCGTATCCTTAGAGATGTTGTCAAGAATCAGAAGCTCCTCTGTTCGTCGCCGCAGATCACGGTCGCCGAAGCCGCCCGGCACATGAAAGAGGCGAAGGTCGGCGCCGTCATGGTGGTCGAGAAAGAGCGCCTGGTCGGGATTTTCACCGAGCGGGACGCGCTGTTCCGCGTGCTCGCCGAAGGCCGGGACGCGCGAGCGACCCGGCTGGCGGAGGTGATGACGGCCGCCCCGCAAACCGTTCATCCAGAGAAGCCCTTCGGTCACGCCTTGCATATGATGTTCGAGGGTGGTTTCCGCCATGTGCCGGTGGTCGAGAATGGCTGGCCAATCGGCATGGTATCCGCCCGCGACGCCTTGGGTCCCGAGATGCAGACGTTCGAGTCCGAACTGCTGCTGCGCGAGAAGATCGGTGAGATTCTCGGCTAGCGGCGGCGAGTTGTTGGGGCACCGGTCCTGCTACAAGATAAACGTGTTTCGCCGGCCGCGTTTGGCGAAGGTCGGCGTATGGTTGGCGTTGGCTGCCATGGTCGGCGTTACGGCGGGTGCCAAGTTGGCCGATCCCACGAATTCTTTACCATCACCCTCGCTCGCCGGGCAACAGAACGTCGTGCTGGCGGGCGGCTGCTTCTGGGGCGTGAACGCTGTTTTCCAGCACATCAAGGGCGTTTCCAAGGTGCTTTCCGGCTACGCCGGCGGTGACCTCGCTTCGCCCAGCTACGAAGCCGTCAGCAGGGGCACGACGGGGCACGCCGAAGCAGTCAGCATCAGCTACGACCCGGCGAAAATCGCCTACAGCCAGCTGCTTGAAGTATTCTTCTCGGTCGCGCACGATCCCACCGAGAAAAACCGGCAGGGGCCGGATAGCGGCACGCAGTATCGCTCGGCTATTTTTTACGCGAACGAAGCACAGAAAGAGCAAGCCTTGGCCTATATCGACCAACTCAACAAAGCCAGGGCGTTTCCGGCACTGATCGTGACCGAGGTGGTGCCGCTCAAGCAGTTTTACCCCGCGGAGGACTATCACCAGAACTATCTGGCGCGCCATCCTCGCCAACCCTATATCGTGATCAACGATCTACCCAAGTTGCAAGCCCTGCGCCAGCGTTTTCCAGCGCTCTATCAGTAAGACCGGCCGTAGCGCCTGCGCGCGGGCCATCCATAACTCTCAGGAGAAACTCATGACCCTGTCCATGTATCAGGCCAGCGTGCCGGTGATGGTCCGCATGCTCAGCAACCTCGACGCGATTCTCGGCAAGGCAGCAGCGCATGCCGCCGCAAAGAAGATCGACCCGGCGGTGCTCATCAACAGCCGCCTTTTCCCGGACATGCTGCCCTTCGCCCGGCAAGTGCAGATTGCCACCGATCATGCCAAGGGATGCGCCGCGCGGCTGGCAGGGCTTGAGGCGCCGAAGTACGAGGACAATGAGTCCAGCTTCCCCGAGCTATCGGCCCGCATCCGGAAGACCGTGGCCTACCTGGAATCGATCGAGCCGCGGCAGATCGAGGGTTCCGAAGAGCGGGCGTTTACCGTGGCGCGCCACGATACGTCGATCAATTTCACCGGCCGGCCCTACCTGCTCAATTTCGCGCTGCCCAACTTCTTTTTTCACGTTACCACGGCCTACGCCATCCTGCGCCATTGCGGCGTGGACATCGGCAAGCAGGATTACATCGGCAATCTCACCTAGGCGCTTGCTCCGTCACACGCCAACATCGCTGACCCGCACAGCGACGGTCAACGTCGGGCGTTGCCCGGCCGGACCGACATAGCTACCCGAGACCGGCGGCACCGCTTCCGGATGCCGTGCCACGGCAACCGGGATGTGCTGGTTGCCGGTAATCAGGCCGCTCGTTGGATCGAAGCCCTTCCACCCCGGACCGGGCAGATAGACCTCCGCCCAAGCATGGGTGCTGGCATTCCCGGCCTCGTTGTCGGGCATGTGCAGATAACCGCTAACAAAGCGGCTGGCCAGCCCCATGTAGCGGCAGGCTTCCATGAACAGAGCGGCAAAGTCGCGACACGAGCCACTGTTCAGACGCAACGTGTGCGCCGGCGATTGCACGCCTTCCTCCTCGCGGACCTGATAAACGAAATGGTTGGCGATGGCGCAGTTGAGCTGCGAGAGCAACGTAAACGTCTCCATCGGCCGCTGCAGCAGGCCCAATCCGTCGAGCCAATCGTGCACCGCCGGGCGGTCGCCTTCATACACGCTTTGCTCGAAGGGCACGAGATCGGCCTGCTCGTCGGTAGCGTAGGCGAACGGGCAGTTGACCGCGTAATCCTCCATCAGGAAATCGAGGGGGGCATCCTCATATACGGCGATGACCACATCACTGAGGACATGCAGCGTGTTCGACAGCTCGCCAAAGGTCGCCGTGGCGACCGAATTTCCGAGCGCGTCCCGATACCAGCGGATGGTGTGCGCCGGCGAGATGTCCAGCGTCGACGCTTCAATACGCAGGCTATGGCTCTCGAGGGGCCGCAAACGCAGGCGATGCGGCAGCAGCGATACCGGTGTCGGAAAGCGATATTCGGTGACGTGGGAGATATTGAGTCGTCGCATGTTTGAGCACCATCTTTCTGTCTTGCCTAGGGGGCGTTCTGAAGAAGTATAGGGGCATCTGCCCCGACTTGCTGGTGACAGCCTGGTGCCTTGCTTGCCGGAAGTGTTCGAGCCGCCGCATTGACCGACACGACCGAATGTAGGCTTTCCGACATCGCTATGTTGTAAAAAACACAGCGCAAGACACAAATACAGACGAATTCTGATCAGTTTTCCTTATTTGTTGATTTACAGCATGGCGCGCATTTTGCTGGTGTGCAAACATCGTTATGTGCACGACGATATAGCGTGTAAAGGGGAGCAAGTCATGTTCAACCATATCTCAGGGAAAAACCAATCGTGGACTCGCATCACAAAGTAGCCCTCCGTTTATTGCCGGCTGTGCTGGCGGCCGCATTTTCGCTACCGTCCGCCGCCGACGACAGTACCAAGAAGACTGACGGACCCGTTGCGCAAAGCAATGTGTTTACACTCGGCGAAATCAAAGTCACCGCGCATCGCGAAGACGAAAATGCGGTGGGCACTGCAACGCTGGATCGCGAAGCGCTGTGGGACTTCAGCAAGGACAGCCTGCCCGACGCCCTCAACATGATTCCCGGCGTTGCCACCACAGCCGGTTCCGGTGGCCGCAACGAGTCCGTGATCAGCGTGCGCGGCTTCGAGCGCCAGCGGGTGCCGCTGTTCATGGACGGCGTCCGCCTCTACTTGCCGGCCGACGCCCGCATCGATTTTGACCGCTTCTTGACACCTGACCTCTCTGAGATTCAGGTCTCACGTGGTTATGTCTCAGTCATCAACGGCCCCGACGGCATGGGTGGCGCCATCAATCTGGTCACCCGCAAGCCAGTCAAGCCCTTCGAGGGCGAGGTGCGCGTTGAGGCGAAGCTCGGCGAGGGAGGGCAGTACAACGGCAACACGACCTACGCCGACCTGGGCGGCCGGCAGGACAACTGGTACTACCAGGTCAGCGCCGAAGAACGCGACCAGAAGCAGTGGCTACTGTCCAAGGACTTCCAGCCGACATCGATCGAGAACGGTGGCGTACGGGATCACGCCAACAGCAACGACTCGCGCTACAACCTCAAGCTGGGTTTCACGCCCAACGCCGTCGACGAGTACTCGCTGAACTATGTGACCCAGAGCGGCGAGAAGCACGGCATTGGCTCGGTGGTCCCGACCAAGAGCAACACGACCACCGTTAGCACCTGGGACTGGCCAACTTGGGACACTTCAAGCCTCTACTGGCTGTCGAAAACGCAAGTCGGTGACAAGACCTCCTTGCAGACGAAGGCCTACTACAACTCCTTCAAGAACACGCTAGAGTTATACACGGACACGACTTTCAGTACGCCGGGCTACCTTAGCTACTACGAGGACAACTCCAAGGGCTTCAGCGTCGAACTGGATACCGAGCATTTCAGCCAGCAAACCCTCAAGGCAGCACTGCACTGGCGGCGCGACGAGGGCACGTCATGGGTAAATTACCCGTCCATGGCGGCTTCTAAGTTGGTTCAATTTACTCCGTCCTACAAACTACCATCCGACAACTTCACCGAGCCGAAGCAGACTACCATCGAAGACGTCGCTTCCCTGGCGCTGGAGGATACTTGGCACCTGACGCCGAAGCTAGACCTGGTCGGCGGCCTCAGCCGCGACGCCCGCTTTTCCAAGCAGGCCCAGAGCTTCGGCCCCCTGGATAACAAAAGCACGAGCCCGGGGGTCCTGATTAACTATACTATCGCGGACAGCTACGCCACCAACTACCAGACAGCGGCGATCTACAGTTACAGCGATAGTGGCAAGGTGCACCTCTCGGCCTCCGACCGCACGCGCTTCCCCACGATGAGCGAGCGCTTCAGTTCCAAGTTCTTCGGGGCACTTTCCAATCCCTGGCTCAATCCCGAACGCGCCCTCAACGTCGAGGTGGGTATTGCCGACGATATCCTGCCCGGCCTGCGCGGCGAAGCCGCCCTGTTCCATAGCGACATCAAGGATGCCATCGAGTCGGTAACGATCCTCGGCACTTATAATGGAATCAATTGCACCACAAATAAGTGCTCCCAGAACCAGAATCTCGGAACAGAGACCTACAAGGGTGTCGAGTTTGGTCTCACGGCGCGGATTTCCGCCACTCTCGATCTCGGCGGCAACTATTCCTACATCAACACACACATCAGTAATCCAAACGATCCCAACGCCCGACTGCAGACGACGCCCCAGAATAAGGCACTCCTCTACGCGAAGTGGCAGCCGACCGAGGCATGGAACGTCATTCCCTCACTGGAATACGCCAGTTCGCGCTGGTCCACTTCGGCAGCGAACAGCGCCCTCTACGTCCAGACCGGTGCCTACGCCCTACTGAATACGAAGGTGGAATACAAGATCCGCCGCGACTGGAGCGTCTCGCTGGCGGCGCGCAACCTGCTCGACAAGAACTATCAGGTGGTTGACGGCTATCCGCAGGAAGGTCGCAACTTCCTGCTCGCCACGCGCTTCCAGTTCTGATCGAATCTAAATCGATCGACCATGCCACCGAACAATCAAGGGGAAAGCAAGATGCAAGCGAATACGCGGAACATTGGATTAATCGCCATTTTGGGCATTACCGCAGCGACGGCCCTGCTCGTCGGCGGACAAGCGCTGGCGGCGGACGAATCCGAGTTGGCGCAAAAAAGCGGCTGCCTGGCCTGTCACGCCGGCGTTGGCGAACGGATCGGGCCACCTTTCAAGAACGTAGCGGAAAAATACGCCGGGCAGAAGGACGCCGAAGCCCTGCTCGCCGGGCATATCGTCAGGGGTACTGGGCCGGCCGGCCAAGGCTGGATGAAGGCGGGCAAGGCCAGTCTGCCATTCATGCCAGCGAATGTCGACGTAACCCAGACGAACGCACTCAAACTGGCCAAGTGGGTGCTCGGCGTTTCCATGGAAATCGTCGACAACACGAAATTCGTCACCGAGAGCATCGCCGTCTCCGGTCTTGTCGAGCACCCGCTCAAACTGAGCGTCGATGACCTGAAGAAGTTTTCCGTGCAACAAGTCAGTGAAGTGCCGGTGGTTTGCATGTCGGGCGCCGATCGCGGCAAACTGACCAGCCCGAAGGGTGTACTGCTGCGCGACATCCTGGAGAAAGCGTCGATCGTTACCAAGAATCACGACGGCAATAAGCTGGTCGTCGTCGCCTCGGCCAGCGACGGTTACCGCGTCATCTTCAGTTGGAACGAGATATTCAACTCGCCACTTGGCGACGACATCCTCGTTTACTTCCAGAAAAATGGCCTGCCGCTGGGCGATGACGAGGGGCGCATTGCCATGATCTCGGGCAAGGATATCCGCAACGGCGCGCGCCACGTCAAATGGCTGGAGAGAATCGAAGTCCGCAAGGTCGCCGACTGAGATGCATTAAGTTTGTAAGGCGAGCAATATTTGCTCTATCTCGCTAAACGACGGGCGCCCGCCCGTCGTTTCCTGAGCACAGGCCGCGTGCAGGTCGGCAAGTCCTTTCCACGTATCAGCCGCACCGACCGGCGCGCTGCTGCGTTCGAGCAGTTCTTCCAACAGGCAGGAAAAGGCGCGTACCTCGATGCGCTGCAGCGCCAGGGCTCGCGGGATATCTTCCGGAGCGAAGAAGGACGCCGCGCCGAAGTCGCCGAGCAAGACCTCGCCATGCGTGTCGTGAAGGACGTTGTGCGCATACAAATCGCCATGCACGATGCCTTGCGCATGCAGGTGGCGGACAGCGGACACGACGCCGAGGGCGAGGCAGAGGACTGTATCCAGGGCAAAGCGCGTGTCGGCGGCATAGACGTCGCGCGTACACGAATCGAGACTGGGCGGCGCCGCCAGGCTGATAAAGCGCGGCGAGATCAGCGGCATCACCAGACCGTCCGCGCCGGCCGGGTGCTCGCCAAGCTTGCCGAGCAAGGGAATCAGATTGGGGTGGGCGCCCGCACCGAGACAGGCGTCCATCTCGCTTTGCGGCAAACCGTCGCTGGTCAATGCCCCCTTAAAGAACTTCACGGCCACGTCCTGCGACGCACCTCCCCGCCGCCATTGCGCCTGATGGATCACGCCGGAAGCCCCTTCGCCGAGAGGCTGCCCCACTTGCAGTGTGTTCCAGGCGATGCGGGCGATCGGCGCCCGCGTCCGCGCCGCCAGTTCATGCAGCTCACCCAGAGGATTGCCCGCATAAGCGAGCCAAGCCAGACGCGGCAACGAAAATAGCCATTCAGGCAAGGCCGTCAGCCGGTTCGCCGCGACACGCAGCAGTTCGAGCCGCGTGCAGGCGACCATCTCACACGGCAAAGTCTGCAAGCAGTTGCCGGCCAGCATCAGCTTCTGCAACTGCGTGCAGCGCGCGATCCCGGGCGGCAGTTGGCCCACCTGGTTGTCGGTGAGGACCAGCCAGCGTAGTGCCGACGGCAACGCCGAGTCCGTGACCGTCCTGATCCGGTTGGCGCGAAAACCCACCATGCTCAAGCGTGTGCATTGCCCCAGGACCTCGGGCAGTTCGGCAAACCGATTATCGGAACAAAACAGGATGCGCAGCTTGCGCAGGCGCGGCAGATCGGCGGGCAGCGATGCCAGCGCGTTCCCCGACAGGTCGAGGATTTCGAGCGTCTCGGCGAGATCGAAGATCTCGCGCGGAAACGCCGTCAGCCCACACGACAGCTTGAGCCGCCGACTCCCCGCCAGTTGGCCGGCGCGCAGTTGTTCGAGGGTGTTCAAGAGGTATCGCCGGGACAAGCTGGCCCGGCTGGCGTTCTATTCCTTGAACGCCTTGTGACAGGCGCGACAACTCTCGTGGACCGCCGCGTAGGCCGTACTGACGCGCTTTTCGTCGCGGCTCTCGGCGGCCAGCAGCAGAAGGTCGACGGACTGCAGGAAGGCCTGGCGGTCCGTTTCGAATTGCGCCGCGTCGCTCCAGACAGCAGCCTTTGCATGGGTTGGCGGGTAATTGGTGTCGGCGCCGAAGTACTGCCACGGGCCATCCTTTAGCTTGGCCAGCGCCTTGGCCTGATCGAGGAACTGCGCGTCGTTGTACAGCTTCTCGCGCAACTGGATACCCATCGGCTCGAAAGCAAGCAGGATCTTCTTGAACGCTGCCCGGCGATGGCTTACCGGCTGGCCGGGGTGGGTATCGGCCGGTTCGCCGCAGGCGGCCAGGGTCAGGGCGAGCAAGATGGCGATGAGGAGTTTTTGGCAGCGCATGGGGTGGTCCGGTCGATTCGAGGAGAGGGATTATGAGCCTCTAACGGCGGATATCGGCCTGGCTCTGGCGAAAAAATCGTGTTTTCTCGACGCGCTAGCAGCCCGTCGGGCTTGAGCTCGCCGGACGAGGTAATTTCATGATGCGGGATGAATTCGCGCGTTTTTGGCTGAAATCGGGTCGTTTGGCCATGAA
>Ga0209125_1002060_pt1 | contig 16534 bp, 12 predicted proteins | sample BarGraIncub1131A_FD_184503 | JGI IMG/M metagenome (GOLD analysis project Ga0209125, IMG submission 184503) | Arctic peat soil microbial communities from Barrow, Alaska - Barrow Graham LP Incubations 11-31A (SPAdes) (version 2) | ecosystem: Environmental > Terrestrial > Soil > Wetlands > Peat...
CTTCTCTTTCCGCATCCAAAACAAGCGTCTGGAACGTTTTACCTGGAGGTTCCCCCTCCAAAAGCAGCGCATGCGAGAAATCATTCAGAACGTCCCTCGTTTTTTGGGGTGTCGGACTATTGGGTGGGCAGTGAGCCTGTCCGTAATGATCGCAACCATACTGGCAGCGCAGATCAGTCCAATCAGCAACCTGGATGGTATCGGTGGTAATGGGAAGAACCTGTACAAATCCCATCCCCTTAATCCTGGCGATTAAACGAGTGCTGGCATCGAGGCGAAGGCTCGTTAGCGTCTGTTCGTTCTTCGCCGCGAAGATCAGTGCCGTATCCGTCTCTAAGGGAATGAGCTCTGTGGTGTACAGTTTTGACATGGCTAGTTGTTCTTTGACCCAAGTTGCGGGAAAGGTCCTACCATTGTAGGTATTGATCAACATATTCAAATCCAGCAAAGCGGCCTTAGCTGGGGAGTGTTCGGGGAAGAAATCATGGATAACCAAGAAACCTCCGGATTTAAGACAATTGGCTGCTCGGTCCAAAATCAACGGGATTTCTTCTTCTGAATAGGCGTGGATAATATTCGAGAGAATGACAAAGTCGAACCCTTCTTTAGCAACAGTCCAGGGCTCTAAAATATTGGTGGGTACATAGGAAACCCGTTTCTCGAAACCCTTCTTGTCCATCAACTCTCGTGTATAGTTAAGGACTTCCTTAAGGTCGAGTAACGTGGCCGATAGAGAAGGAAATCGTTCCAGAAAACCTTCGGCAATCGCGCCGGAGCCTGTCCCTACGTCAAGTATCTGCCCTTTTAAATCAAGCCCCTCGAAAAAAGGCAAAATTTCTTCTACTTTTGTTCTGGCGATATTATCCATCGCCTTGATATATTTGCGTATCCGTTGAGCCAACGGCTCTGGACCCTCTTCTTCTTCAACAGGGAAATTGACTCTGCCACCAACCTTCAGGCACTCAGTAAAGTCTTGCCACCCTGACCTGAGTCCTTTGCGCCAGAGGATGGACTCTCCTTGATAATTGTTTTTACCTGGGACAAGGTAGTCGCTGGCAAGTTTGGTATTATAATAACGTTCGCGATCATAAACCACTAGGTTGATAGCGCAAAGGGCCTGAAGGAAACGGCTCACCCCAGAAGCGGGCATATCCAAGGCTCCCGCAATTTCGTCAGTCGTCATGCCTTCAGATTCCAACATGCGAAAGACTTCGAGTTCAACGGCGGTAAATAGCACTTCTGAAAACCAGTACCCCGTTGCCAGGTCTTCTAGGTACTGGGCTCCTGATTCTTGAGGATTATGCTGAACTACGTGTGATAAAGCCATCACTCGTTCACCCCAGCTGCGTCCAGGGATGGGTCTTAATTTCATCTTTTTTGCCTCCCGTAGGACTTGAAATTCGGCTCTGAAATTAGTTTCCGTTCGTTAACCGTTTCTGAAGCGCTTCGTCTTTGGCCTCAATATCCTTCAGCATCTGCGTTCGATAGTCTTTAACCTTAAGCGTCAAGACGGGGTCATGGATTGTCAGAATTTGTACCGCCAGCAATGCCGCATTCCGAGCAGCTCCGATCCCTACCGTGGCAACAGGGATTCCGGAGGGCATTTGTACAATGGAATAAAGAGCGTCGATTCCTTCCATGGCACCACTGCTCATTGGGACTCCAATGACTGGTAAAATTGTTGCTGCTGCTACAACCCCTGGCAGATGGGCGGCTAAACCTGCCGCCGCGATAATGAGCTTTCCACCTTGGGCTTCAAAACCTTTCACCCAATCGACCGTTCTCTTCAAGGTTCTTTGAGCGGAAGAAATAATCACTTCAAAGGGTACTTCAAATTGACGAAGAATCTCCAAAGCTTCTTCCATGACTTGATAATCCGAATCACTTCCCATAATGACACCAATCTGGCTCATTTACTTCACACTCCTTAGCAAGATCCGCCCGTTGTCCCCAGATATTCATTCACTAATTTCACAGCGCAGAAACCACCACACATGGAGCAGGCTTCAGCCCCCTCCTCGTTACGTTCTCCTCGAATGCGACGAGCTGTTGGAGGGTCAATGGATAATTCAATTTGTTTATCCCAATCTAATACTTTACGAGCACGAGCCATTTCTAAGTCCCATTCCCTTGCGCCCTTGACTCCCGTCACTAAATCCGCAGCATGCGTGGCAATCCGCGTCGCAATGACCCCTGCGTGGACATCTTCTGCGGTTGGTAATCTTAGATGCTCAGCTGGTGTAACATAGCAAATGAAGTCTGCACCGGCAATAGCAGCCGTTGTCGCTCCGATAGCTCCTGTAATATGATCATAACCCGGTGCAATATCCGTGACCAGATTTCCCAATATATAGTACGGCACATGATGGCAAAGTTGTTTTTGAAGCAAAATAGTTGCTGGGATTTGATCGAGCGGTACGTGACCGGGTCCCTCTACCATGACTTGTACCCCAGCTGCCAGGGATCGTTGTACTAATTCCCCTGCCACAATCAAGCCTTGAACTTGAGCGCGGTCCAGCGAATCTTCGAGGCAGCCAGGTCGAATGGCATCACCAATACTCAGCGTTACATCGTATTTTTTGCAGATTTCAAGCACCCGATCAAATTGAGTATAGAGAGGATTGTCTTGTTCGTTGTGAAACATCCAGCCTGTTATGAAGGACCCACCACGACTCACAATATCCATGACTCGTCCTTGATTTTTTAATCGATCGATAATAGACATGTTTAACGCAGAATGAATCGCCATGAAATCGATGCCACGCTTGGCCTGACGTTCGATCATTTCGAACATATCCTCAGCCGTCATATCGACAACACTGCCGTACTTTTCAATACTTTCCATGCCCGTTTGATAGGTTGGGACAGAACCGATGGGTAATGTAAATTGATCGATCACCTTATGGTGGAAAGCATCAACGTCTCCACCAATACTTAATTCCATAATGGCATCTGCACCCGCTGCAACAGCAACGTTTATTTTATGAAGCTCATCTGAGAAGTCCACACAGTCTGGTGACGTTCCGATGTTGGCATTTACTTTGGTACGAAGTCCTTCACCTACTGCGATCCCGAGTCCGTTCTTGTGGTTCTTATTCTTCAAGATCACGACTCGACCCGAAGCGACCTTCTCACATAACTCATCCGAAGTTAAGCCTTCTATTTTTGCTAATCTTTCTACCTCAGGTGTAATGATGCCTTTTCTCGCTTTAATAAGTTGTGTCATATTAAAATCTCTCCATTCTTAATTATATTTTTTAGCACTCCCACGGCAGTTCTTGAAAGAATTCGCCAGCCACAGCCATGGCGCAACCCTTTTTACATTTTTTGCAGAAGGGTTTTTCACTAGCATGAAAATCACCAAGTCTATCTTGATCTAAAGCGAACGTTTTCTGAGCCTCTACATTCTGATCCCGTCGCGCTTGACTCATTTGACGGTCCCAATCTGCCGCTCCAGGGTATCCTTTAGCAAGATCACCGACATGAGCCGCAATTCGTGAAGCCACGACACCCCGGTAAACATCCTGCGCATTTGGATAGGCGATATGTTCAGCAGGCGTGACATAGCAGAGAATGTCTGCACCTGCAGCACTGGCCATGGCCCCACCGATCGCCGCCGTAATTTCGTCATAGCCTGGGGCTACATCCGTCGATACTGGACCGAAGACAAAATACGGAGCACCTTCACAGACTTGTTTTTGCAATTTAACCGTTGCAGCAATTTGATCTGGCGGAGTGTGACCGGGTCCCTTAATCATGATTTGAACCCCTGCTTGTCTACTACGCTTGACCAACTTGCCCAAAACAGCGAGTTCTTCTACCTGCGAACGACATAAAGAATCGGCACCTGCACCCGGTCGCATACCATCTGCCAAACTTAAGGTCACTTCGTATTTTTTGGCAATTTCCAAGATGCGGTCGAACATCGTATACAAAAAGTTTTCCTTGTTATGATAAAGCATCCAGCCCATCAATAAAGACCCGCCTCGGCTCACTAAATTAAGCACCCTCTGATCTTCCTTGGCCGTTTCAAGTAATCCGGTATGAAGGGCACTATGCAAAGCCATAAAATCCACACCATCAGCCGCTTGACGCTCCATCACCTTGAAAAAATCTTCTGGTTCAAGCGCTAGGGCTGAACCCTTTGTCCGTACAGCTTCAGCAAAAGCCTGATAAATGGGTAGCGTTCCCAAGGGCAACGGGACTCTTTTTATAATCGCTCGCCTAGCCTCGTCCATATTCCCAGCTGTACTCAAATCCATAATTGCAGAGGTTCCTGCTCTCATTGCCTCATCCACTTTAAAGAGTTCATCCGATAGAAGATCCTCATCTGCGTCTAGACCAATACTGGCACTGACCTTAGTACTTAGGCCCAGCCCAAACCCTTGTGGCTTTTGGGGCTTATGATGGGTGTTATAGGGAATTACAATACGTCCATTAGCAACTCGTTCCATAAGGAGTTCAACCTTCATCTGTTCGTTTTTGGCGACCAAGGTAAACAACGGGATTTCCTGACCCTTTTGGGCTATTTCCATTAATGTCGACACCGTAAGATCTCCTTTCAATGTTTGGAGTCATTACCTTGTAAAGACACTTAGTAGAGATAAAAAAATATAAAAAAAGCCTCTAATCACAAAGTGACTAGAGACTTTTCCATAATCTCATCCACACTACTCTTGGTTCTTCGACAAGGTAGGCTTGGCTTACTACAGGCAGGTCTCCTGGCTTACGGATCAACACGCTGAAGCACCTTCCGGGAACGACCCCGTGGTTATACTTCTTGCTCCCCGTTTACAGTGGCGGGACCGCGCCGGACTTACACCGACTTCCCTATTCTCCTCTTGCTTGAGGCACCTGTAGCATTTAGTTGTCTAGGCACAGTATAAACAATCAGCGTGCGTTTGACAAGTTTATTGATGATTTTTTTCGCTTCATCGTCTAATTTCTATTCTAATTACTTAACCTGCTTAACTTGTTACGTAAATAGTATTGTTGGAAATAATGCTGTAGTCGCCATTTTTTTGAGTGATTCTAGAAATGTGTCTTATTTGGATATCACATTCCGCACAGTGGCCAAAAGCAAAATATTTTTTGGTTTTGGTGAATTCACCTTTTTTTTCAATAATCCCATCACATTGGGGACACCGAATGGTGGCCAGCTCTAATAATTTTTTCAGAACTTCTATCTTCATTTCATTTTCTTTTTGTGACTTTTCCCAATTAACAATGGCGTCTTCAGAAAACTTATAAACCTTTCTGAATATATCAACCGTATATAAGGCGTCACTTAACGCATCATGAAAAGGCGCGCCGACTTCAATCTCTAAGACTTCCACCGCGCTTTCTAAACTGGGTTGTTTTGAAAGGCTCCCATGCTTCATGTAGATCTGTTGAATATTGATGAATTTATCAAAGGATAACGACCCAAAGCCAAAAAACAAGCAATTATCTCTTAAGGCTAGAATATCATCGTGTCCCCATGAACATAAGACAGCATCCTCTCCCACCCATTCATGAAAGCTCTCAATGGCTTTAACGAAAGGGGTACCTTGGACAACCCTACTTGTATTTATATTCGTTTTTCTCTTAACATAGGGATTCATTCTTCGATATATTACTGGCTTTATGATTAAATCAAAGGTACTAATGGTCTCTAGTGCCTCATTCAATTTCACGGCTCCGATTTGGATAATTTCGTTTTTAAGCTCAGGATTGGCCAAATCACCTTCTTTAAATTTAAAGAACATGTTGAATTCTAAATCAAACACAATATAGTTCATAAAACGTTTGCCCTCCTATGTCATCCATCTATTATAATCCCTCCTTGAAATAAACGCACGCAACACCTTGAATTATTTATAAATCCAGTGATAGAAAAAGTGGTTATGATTTTGCGGAATAGACAAAATCATAACCACTTTATAATTCTCGGCGGGAAAAGGTTAAAAAGCATTTTTGTAAAATCACCAAAAACTTAGTTGTTGATAAGCATTCATCTTGTAGTATTGGTTCAGTAAGCAATCTAATTTCTGACTCACCTCAACAACGTCCCGATCAATAAGATTACGATTATAACCGAATTTATTAAGCTTCTTGCGCAGTCCCTCTATTCTTCTGTTCAAAAGTTTCTTTTCCATTTAGATTCCTCCTGAAATGTCATTCTATAGGAGAATCTTAATGCTTTTTAGATGATATAGCAAGAATATATTATCCATAAATAGGTAATCATCTGTCGGAATATGGTAAATTTGGTAAATTGAGCTCTTAAGTGTGTTTAAGTGGCAATTTAATGCAAAATGTTGTCCCTTGTGTCCCCGTTTTGATGCTAATCGTGCCTCTATGACGATGCACAATGTTATAGGATACTGCCAATCCTAAGCCAGTTCCTTGCTCTTTCGTTGTAAGAAATGGCTTACCAATGTTTTTCAGGACTTCCGGGGGGATCCCACATCCCTGATCACTCATAGCAATGACAGCTTGGTCATTTTCAAGATAAGTTTTAATCGTCATCGCTCCGCCAGCTGTCATAGATTCAAATCCGTTACGGACTAAGTTTAGAATAACTTGGCGGATTTCATGTTCATTCAGTTCGAAGTTGGGAATTTCCTCAAGTTCAACGATCATTAATTGCTCATTTTTCAAAGCATCTGCTTGTAACATTGGTAAAAGCCTATTTAAAATAGTGTTGAGGTTGTACATGTTAAGCTCGATAGGGGTGTTTCTACTAAGCGATAAAAATTCTGTGATGATTGAGTTTGCTCTGTCTAATTCTTCAATCATTAACTCAAAATAATTTTTGTAATCTGAAAGATTCGACTTAAATCCTAATAACTGAAGGAAACCGCGGACTGTTGTCATGGGATTTCTGATTTCATGGGCTATGCTCGCGGCCATCTGACCAATCAGATTTAATCCATCAAGCCTTTTCATCTCTGCTTCCATTTGTTTACGTTCGGTAACGTCTCGAGCGATACCCATAATGCCGATAACTTGATCTTGTGCATCTCGAATAGGTGAAAGGCTGAGCGATACATCAATGACTTTACCATCTTTTTTCAGGCGTTGGACATCTCGCGTTACTTCTTCTCCCAATTGTACCCGTTCATAATCTTCGAGCATTTCTTGGTATCCCTGATGAACCGCTAAGAGACTCATATTCCGGCCTAAGACTTCTTTGTCAGTATATCCATACATTCTTTGCGCGGCTAGAGTAAAGCTAGTAATATTAAAATCCATATCAACTGTACTGATAGAATCGGTCGAGTTTTGCACCATGGCTTTATAGGTTCGGAGTTGTTGAGAATAAGCTTTTGCTGCCATGAGCAAGGGATTCAATTCTGGAAAAATTCTAGTATCAATCTGTGCCCCGTTCCCATTAAGGACTGATTGAGCAAATGAACTTAATTGTAATTTGAGTCTTTTTATGATCAACCTAGTGACCGTATAGGGGATGAAAAATAAAAACGACAGAAATCCAAAAACGCCCATTGAAAATAAGAACACACTCTGATAAATATCATCGGTTTTAACGGTTGCCCATACATGGCCAATCATAATATCTTCCGAACTATAGGGTAAGGTCACCGAAATTAGTCCTTTTCTATTCCACCCGACTGAGGTGCTATTCTCAACAAGTTCTAATTTACCACTTTCATAGGGTATGAATAGAGGGTCACTTTCAGTGAGGGGTTGGAGCATAGAGGGCTTTAAATATGGGGCCTTCGCCACAATGGAATTAAATCTTTTGTCATAATATCCAATGTCATAATTGGGATATTGTTTTGAAATCTGGTCGAACAAAGGTTGAATCAAGGCATTAAGGGCAAATACGTTTTGTTCATCGGATGTATTTGCTACATCGGCTCCCCTAATCTCTCTCCGATATAAATTCTTTACATCGCTATCCAAACGGATCGTTAGCGTCATGACTTCAAAACGTCGTTCGCTGATTTTATGTTCTAAAACAGTGTAGTAGAAACCTACTGACAATATCAAGGTAAGGCAAACGAAAATAGTAGCCATCAGTATTTTTGTTGTTTTTACCGTGTTCATTCGTCGGAACTTAGTCCAGATGCCCAAGGAACCACCCCTAACCATATTTCATAAGGGTATTGTTTCAACGCCGAGAAAGATATTCCTGCTTTTTTCCATATTATCCAACAAGAAGTGAGCGTGTTATTTACTTTTCCCATCTATTTACATTAGTTGTTCAACGCTCACCCGATTTCGCCCTTCATGTTTTGAACGATATAGAGCCCGGTCAGCCGCCGAAATCAAATTCTCGGGGCTATGAGCTTGTTTCGAGGATCTAGTTACAATGCCAACGCTCACCGTGACATAATCCGCGCAGAGTGAATTCAGATGCACAACGCCCGCCCTCTCAATACTTGCCCGCAATTCCTCAGCAATCATGGTTGCCCCTACATCGTCAGTGTTGGGCAGGACCACTGCAAACTCTTCGCCTCCATATCGTGCCGGAAAATCTCCAGCACGCTTCAACGTCTTTTTAAGTGTTAAGGCGACCGTTTTTAGACAATCATCCCCTTTAAGGTGTCCGTATGTATCATTAAAGGCTTTAAAGTAGTCTATATCGAGGAGAATCAAAGAAAGTGGCGTCCTCTCCCGCTCGGCTCGCCTACTCTCTTGAAGTAATTCTTGGTCAAAATGCCGGCGGTTCGCGATCCCTGTCAACCCATCTAGAAACGACAGATTCTGCAATCTCTCATTCGCCGCTTGTAATTGGCGCGTGACCTCAAGCAGCTCAGTTTCCCGCGCTTTTCGACGAGATGTTTCATGTTTCAATGTCAAGGCGGAACGCACCCGCGCTAACAACTCTACCCTATCAAGAGGTTTCTTAATAAAATCCATCGCACCCGCGGAAAAAGCTAGCTGTAGGTTCTCTTTTTCCGTTGTAGCCGTCACCATAATCACAGGTACATCGGCCAACCATTCTCTTTTCTTAACATTCCTGCACGCCTCAATCCCATCAACATCCGGCATAATAATATCCATGAGAATTAAATCGATGTCCACGATTCCTCGATCTGAATAACCATCGACTAACTGATAGAGTTCCTTTGCTGACTTAACTGCGATAACGTCTGAATAACCGGCCTTTATAAGAAAAGCTTTAATGACTTCTAAGCTAAAATTCGTATCATCTACAATAACTATGGCCATTTGCCGTTGGTCCTCCTTCCACCTGACTCTGTTATGAACTGTATATTTTTGAAATCACATCATAAATACTTCTTAAAACAGTTTACTTACTTCGGCAAACCTAAGCATTTTCCTCCTACACGTCCAAAATATTACACTCACAAAACTACCTAGGGTCTTCTGTCGAATATGAAATGCAACTCAACGCTAAAAAGGGTCTCGCGTTTATATTGCGAGGCCCTTAAGCTCAATCAAAATTATGATTATAATTACCCATAGATACCTTAACTTATAAATGTGTAAGTTACTTTAAAGTGTCCAAAACCTGTTGATACATGTCCTGAGGATTATAGGCGCCACCGTTTTGCTTAGCACCGGCTGCGCTTCCTCCTTGAGGGTTATTCCCGTTGCTGGTATTTCCGGTCGAATTATTTCCATTCGGGCTATTTGGGTTTGGACTATTGCCACTCGGTCTACCACCATTCGTCGTCTTCTGCGTGGCTAAATAGCTCTTTTGTGGTTCAGTTAGAACAGCGTTTATGGCATCTGCTTTTTGTTGCAAAACCTCTTGACTTGGATTAGGGGTTTTAATCAATTCCTCCAAAATGGGTTTCATTGTGACTTTTTGTTCACTCGTTAAAGCGTTTTGAGGGTCGCTTTGCAGACGACGTATCTCCATAGCGGCCTGTTGTGCAGGATTCCGTACCCGCTGGCCCTGGCCGGATTGTCCCGGAGTTGTCGCTTGTGCAGGCGTTGCCTTACTCGCACTACAACCACTTGCTCCAATCACCACTGTCATCAGTAATATCCCAATGAACATCTTTGGTCTTTCCAAAGTTCCTTGGAGTATACTTTGCTTCACCCTCATCATGATTATCCTCCTGTTCAAAATGAATTTTTCTCTCAACTTAAACAGGATACACCGAAAACATTATCATACTGTGAGAAGCACCTTAAGATTTTATGGAGATTGTAATAAAATTAGAGCTACTTCTAGAGTAAACGATACCCTACCCCTGGTTCAGTCATTATATGCCTTGGCCGAGATGGATCGCTTTCCAACTTGCGCCGAATTTGAGCAACATAAACTCGTAAATACTGGGATTCATTTTCATAAGACGGTCCCCACACTGTATGAAGTAAAGCTCTGTGGGTCATCACTTTACCTGCATTAATGGCTAGATTTTTTACGATTTCATATTCAGTGGGGGTAAGCTTAATCTCATCATCTTCCACAGTGATTCGACGATGTACTAAATCAATGGCCAAATCATCAAATTGTAAAACAGGCTGTTCATCAGTTCCGGCAATATGACGCATTGCGGCTCGTATACGGGCTAACAATTCACCCATAGCAAAGGGTTTTGTCACATAGTCATCTGCTCCAGCGTCTAGGACGGTAATCTTATCTGTCTCCTGTCCTTTGACTGAAAGAATGATGACGGGCACTTTGGACCATTCCCTTAATTGACGAACAATGTCTAGTCCATTGATATCAGGTAAGCCTAGATCTAAGACAATCAAATCCGGACTGAATCTAGCGACGGCATCAAGACCTTCCTGGCCCGTCCCGACATCTTTTACGACATACCCATGCCCCGTCAAGGTCACCCGTAGAAACCGCCGAATTTGTGTCTCATCATCAATTATTAAAATCCGTGGCCCCTTGTTTTCCATCTCAAACTCCTTCATTCATCTCAGGAACACTACCCATGAATGTATTCGTTAATGTCAAGGGTAGCGTAAACGTCATTGTAACCCCACCAAGTTTATTATTCTTAGCCCAGATTTGGCCACCATGCGCTTCGACGATCCCTTTACAAATTGTTAACCCAAGCCCCGTTCCACTCACTTGGAGGGGGGAGTTGAGTCGATAAAATTTATCAAATACTTGACTTAAATCTGCCTCTGGAATGCCTTGGCCTTGATTAGAGACGGTTGTCTCTAGCTGCTTTCCTCTTTGCTGGGTCGTGACCACGATTTGACTGCGTGGCTCGGAGTACTTTAATGCATTATCCAAAAGGTTAATAAGCACTTGCTCTATTAAAATGCCATCTGCCTGTATCAAAGGTAATCCTGGCTGTATTTTAATGTCCAAGGGCCGACTTGTTAAGGACTCTCCCAGCCTGTTAATCGCAACACCGATGATATCTTGTAGATCACACCAATCTTTTCTTAATTTAAGCATACCGCTTTCTAAGCGTGCCATATCGAACAGATTATTGAAGAATCTGTTCATTCGTTCGGCTCCATTCAGAATAGTGAGTAACAAATCTCTTCGGTCCTCTGGACTATACACGGCATCCTTATCTTCTAGCAGCCCTGTGACAGCGCCGATAATGGTGGCCAAGGGGGTGCGCAAATCATGAGAAAGTGAATTAAATAACGCCGTACGTAATCGTTCAGAATCGACTAATGTCAGGGCCTGTCTTGCCTGCTCTGCCAATTTAATTCTGTTGATAGCCATAGCAGCTAACCCCACAAAGGCTTCTAACAAGCGAATACGTTCAGGGTCGAATTGAGCCTCAGATTCGTTAAAACAAATACCCAAAACGCCTTGTGCTCCCTGCTCTGTGCTGAGTGGCAAATATAAAGCGGCAGCAGCGCCTAAGGTTTCCGTTCCTCTTCCTGCTTTTTGTCCTTTTTCAAAGACCCAGGCGGCAACAGCGAGCTCGCTCTCATCTAAAAAATGATGGGACCCTGAATCTTTTCGCAGGACCAATTTATTATTTTCGTTCGGTAGGAGCAACACCACTTGCCCCTCTAAAGTACCCGCAACATTACTCGCAATACTCTCCAGCACAGCCTCCAGTTTATCCACTGCCGCGATATCCTTACTTAGAGCATATAATGCCGAAACCTTACTCTCACGCTGCCGTGAATAATCAACTTGTTTCTTCAAGCGAGCAGAAAGCGTTCCTGTAATTAATCCTACGAGCATAAAGATCGCAAAACTCAGTAGATATCTGAGATCAGCCACGGTGAACGTAAGCGTGGGTGGGACGAAAAAGAAATCAAACGTGAGCACGCCCATAGCGGCTGTGGTCACTGCAGGTAATCTTCCCCAATGTGCTGCGCTAAATAAAACAGGCAGAAGAAAAAGCATTGAAATATTAACGACCCCAAGATAGGAACTTATAGGGGTAATGATTAAATACATCAAGATCATCATAAGCATGGACGCAAGATAGGGTATAACCGATATACGCAGTTGTTGCGAATCAGTTCCTTTATGGCTTACCGTGGCTCCTGCCGATTTTCGGCTTTGTTCTACTTCTTGTTGGCTCCCTGGTATAACGTGAATACTAATACCTTGACTACGACGAATTACTTTGTCAACGACAGAGCGATGAACCATATCCCAGAAACGAGTATGATCCGGTTTACCAATAATGATCTGTGAAACATTGCGTTTTCTAGCTAACTCCAAAATCTCTTCGGCAATATTGTCCCCTGTTAGACCCATGATTTCTGCGCCCAACGTTTCCGCCAAGCGGATATTTTTGGCCAATGAATCTCTTTGTGCTTCATTTTTAGAAAGGTGAAGGTTGGGTTCCACATGCACAGCTAACCATTCCGCATTCTGACTTGTGGCCATTCTCTTGGCGACTCGAATTAACTTGGCGGAAAAAGGGCTGGAACTGATACAAACCAAAACTTTTTCCCCCGTGGGCCAGGGTCCGGCGATTCCATGAACCCGCATATACGATTCTAACTGACGATCGACTCGTTGGGCGGTATAACGAAGCGCTAATTCCCTGAGGGCACTAATATTTCCAGGGCGAAAAAACTTCTTTAAAGCCTCGGTCGCCTGTCCAGCAATATACACCTTACCATCTTTAAGCCTCTGAATTAACTCTTCGGGTGGTATGTCAATCAGTTTGATTTGGGATGCCGTTTCTAAAATCTTGTCAGGAACGGTTTCCCGCACAGTTACCCCTGTGATCTGGGCTACTATATCGTTTAAGGTCTCTAAGTGTTGAATATTTAAAGTGGTATAAACGTTTATTCCCGCTGCCAATAATTCTTGGACATCCTGAAAACGTTTCTTGTGCCGGGAACCTATCACATTGGTGTGGGCTAGTTCATCAACCAAGACAATCTGGGGACGGCGTACTAATATCCCATCTAAGTCCATTTCGCGAAAATTCTTACCTTTATAATCCTGTGGTTTTGTCGGAATAACAAGTAAATCTTTAAGCATGGCCTCAGTTTCAGCTCTCCCGTGGGTTTCTACTAAACCCACAACTACATCTATTCCTTCCGACAACTTTTCCCCGGCTGCTTCGAGCATAGCATACGTTTTTCCGACCCCGGCGGCGGCCCCCAGGAAAATCGTTAGTTTCCCGAGGCCCTCCTTCTCAAGGCTGGCAAGCAACTCATCAGGGTCTATTCGTTTGTCTTTTTCCATTTAACATCACCCAACTTATAAAGAATCTAAAGCGATGTTTAATTTCAACACGTTTACCCGTGGTTCACCCAGAAATCCGAACTGCCTACCCTCTGTATACTGTTCTACAAGGGCCTGAACCTTTTGTTCACTAAGATTTCTGGCTTTGGCTACTCTGACAACTTGGATTCCTGCAGCATCTGGACTAATATCGGGGTCCAAACCACTAGCAGAGGCTGTAACCAAGTCTCCGGGTACGGGAGTCGTTGAAGATAATCCGTTATCTGTTCTCACCTTTTCCGCTTGCTTGGCTACGGAGTCTAAAAATGCTTTGTTCGTTGGTCCTAAATTAGAACCACTTGAATTGGCTGCATCATAGCCATCCTTACCTGCTGCCGAGGGACGACTATAAAAATAGCGAGCATCGCTAAAGTTTTGCCCGATTAGCACAGAACCTATAGGTTGGCCACCCTTGTAAGCTAGTGAACCCTCAGCCTGTTTAGGGAAGATAACCTTCGATAGGCCTGTAACTGCTAAAGGATAGGCGATACCCGTTAACAAGGTCAACGCAAGCATTAACATTAAGGCCCTACCCATTGTTTTAAGCATACTTAATTCTCACCCTTTCCAATATATCCGAGGTTATTCGGATATCGTACTTACACTCAAACCGCACCGTGTTCCTTTAGCTTAAACCGAACATAACCAAAAGCATGTCAATCAGCTTAATTCCGATAAAGGGAGCAATTAGACCACCTAAACCGTAGATCAAGAGATTGCGCCGCAAGATTATATTAGCCCCCAAGGGACGATAGGCGATCCCACGTAAGGCTAGTGGAACCAAGGCTACGATAATCAAAGCGTTAAAAATCACCGCTGAGAGAATAGCGCTTTGGGGTGTGGCTAGTCCCATAATATTTAACACACCTAATTCAGGATAAGTGACTACAAATAGGGCGGGAATAATCGCAAAGTACTTGGCAATGTCATTTGCGATACTGAACGTTGTTAAGGAACCCCTTGTCATCAACAGCTGCTTACCGATCTCCACAATCTCAATGAGTTTTGTGGGATTACTATCAAGGTCCACCATGTTACCCGCTTCTTTGGCCGCCTGAGTACCACTGTTCATAGCCACTCCCACATCAGACTGGGCCAAAGCAGGAGCGTCATTCGTTCCGTCTCCGGTCATAGCCACCAAGTGACCTTTGGCTTGGTACTCCCTAATTAATTTTAACTTTTGTTCTGGGGTTGCCTCTGCCAGGAAGTCATCCACCCCGGCCTCGGCTGCAATAGCGGCTGCCGTTAACGGGTTATCCCCGGTAATCATGACAGTCTCGATGCCCATGCGACGAAGTTCGGAAAACCTTTCTTTAATTCCACCCTTAACGATGTCTTTAAGGTAAATGACCCCTAAGGCTTGATCGCCCTCCGCTACAACAAGTGGAGTGCCGCCTTGTTTAGCGATCGTCTCAATGGCAGTTTTCACCTCAGGAGCCATTTCTCCCCCTTTTTCCCGCAAATATTTTTCAATAGTGTCCATGGCACCTTTGCGGATTTCTCGGCCCTGTAAATTAACACCACTCATTCGAGTTTGGGCACTGAAGGGAATAAATGTTGCTCCTAAAGCAGTGATATCTCGTTCACGTAAATTGAATTTTTCCTTGGCCAAGATAACAATACTTCGGCCCTCTGGGGTTTCGTCCGCGAGAGAAGACAATTGGGCGGCATCCGCTAACCTTTCCGGTGATACACCTGGAGCAGGTATAAATTCTGTAGCCATCCTATTTCCGAGGGTAATGGTTCCGGTCTTATCCAAAAGTAAGACGCCTACGTCCCCAGCTGCTTCTACTGCCCTGCCGGACATAGCTAAGACATTACGTTTTAACAGTCGATCCATCCCGGCTATTCCAATAGCACTGAGCAAGCCACCGATGGTGGTAGGGATCAAACAAACCAGTAATGCAGCAAGCACAGGGATGGATACCGTTGTTCCAGAATAGATAGCATATGCCTCTAAAGTAGTAACTGCCAGTAAGAAGACAATGGTCAATCCGATTAATAAAATGGTTAAGGCTATTTCATTCGGAGTTTTCTGGCGCTTAGCTCCTTCGACCAGGCTGATCATGCGGTCAAGGAACGTTTCACCCGGATTGGCAGTGATCTTCACCTTGATCCAATCCGAAAGAACCCTAGTGCCGCCAGTGACGGCACTGCGGTCTCCACCCGATTCCCGGATCACCGGAGCAGATTCACCAGTAACCGCACTTTCATCGACGGAAGCAATGCCCTCAATAATTTCTCCATCGCCGGGGATAAACTCGCCTGTCTCAACAAGTACGATATCACCCTTAACCAGTTTTGCAGCCGAAATATTTTCTATTTTCCCTCCGACCATCTTTTTAGCAATCGTGTCATTCCTGCTTTTGCGAAGGGATTCGGCTTGGGCCTTCCCTCTTCCCTCAGCTAGGGCTTCGGCAAAGTTAGCAAAAAGAACGGTAATCCATAACCATGCTGCAATTTGTACGTCAAACAAAAAGGTTTTCATCAGTCCGCCCATATCTCTAATAGCAAAGTAAGTGGTCAATACTGCTAAGATCTCTACCACTAACATGACCGGATTAGTCCACATGGTCCGAGGATTTAATTTTGTAAAGGATTCTTTAATAGCCCTTGTTAAAATTGGACGGGTAATGCTTGACTTTGTAGTACTCATAGTTTCTCACTCCTCCTTAAAAGGCCTTGCCAGCCAGCATTAATAGGTGCTCAACAATGGGCCCCAGAGCTAGAGCTGGGAAAAAGGTTAAGGCTCCCACAATTAAAACCACTCCCGCCAAGAGACCGGAAAATAAGCCTCCTGTTGTCTGAAAAGTCCCTGCACCTGCCGGGGTTATTTTCTTACTAGCCATACTTCCTGCGATGGCCAGAACCAGTACCATTGGGGCAAATCGAGCAATGAACATACATGAACTAAGTGCCATGTTG
>Ga0209125_1002062_pt1 | contig 16495 bp, 24 predicted proteins | sample BarGraIncub1131A_FD_184503 | JGI IMG/M metagenome (GOLD analysis project Ga0209125, IMG submission 184503) | Arctic peat soil microbial communities from Barrow, Alaska - Barrow Graham LP Incubations 11-31A (SPAdes) (version 2) | ecosystem: Environmental > Terrestrial > Soil > Wetlands > Peat...
GATCCCGTCAGACAGGTAGACCGGAATCTCTTGGGCCGTGCCTGCTCGGGCCGCCTGTATGCGCAGGGCCTCCTGCGGTGTCTTGGGTTCGGGGCCCTCGAGATCCGTGCGCAGCGAGTAGCCGACCATGCCGTTGGTTGCCTCGACTTTGATGAGGTCGGGTTCGTCCTGCAGTGACTGAGCATCCAGACCGGAACCGTACGTCATGCCCGACGCGTTCCTAGGCCATTTCGTCACGGAATCCTTCGTGGAAGCGGTTGCGATGGCGGAGAAGCCAACGACTAACACCACAATGGCTGCGGCGCTGACGATCATCGCCCGACGAGTCAGATGCGCCCCTGGTAGTCCGTACACGCGACCCACCCCCTTGGTGGCTGCGGTCGGTCCGGTCAAGCTGTGAGCAACGCGGCCGTGGTCGTTCCCAGCACCATCTGTGCCCCAAGCTGGACGGGTAGCCACCGGAAGTCAGGTATCCGTCACGCAACTGACACTGCCGCGCAGGCAACTCCCCTGTCCTGACCGCATGCGTTCTGCCCAACGTAGTGCGCTTCAGCGGCGAACGCCATCCGTGTTTTCGCAGCGTAGCGCTGTCGTGAGTTTGCTGGAAGCGCTCGTCGGGCGGGAAGACGATTGTCATACAGCAGACGGAAGAACGCGCCCCAAGAACTCCAACAGCGTGCTGTGAAAGACCTCTGGCTGGTCGAGGTTGGCGCAGTGCTTGGCGTTCGGGATCACGATCAGCTCCACGCCGTCGTGTTTCGCCCAGAGAGGCATAGCGTCGCGGATGTTTCCCGTGGCTTCCTTGTCGCCCATCATCAGAAGGAGCGGTTGCGTGACCTTGTAGTCCGGTTCCTCCCGCAGGCAGCTGGTCGCATCCATGAGGACGTGCACGAACTCGTCCTTGCTCAGCAATCGCATGGCTTTGCGCAGCACTTCTTGTGACTCTGCGGAGGTGGCGCTCACCTTCACGGACTGTTCGATGAGGGTGTTGTAGGGATAGAGCGCGAAGATCGGAGTCGCGAGCTTGAGCCAGAACCTGTCCGAGGCGCTCAGCGGCTTGAAGTTCCAGGTGCAGTCGAGCATCGCCATCGCCTGGATGCGCTCCGGATGACGGAAGGCGAACTCCTGGCTCACGTTGCCGCCCATCGAGTGGCCGACGAGCGTCGCCTCTTGAGCGCCAAGCCGGTCGAGGAGCGCCAGCAAGTCCCCCACAGCTTCGTCGAGATGGAACGTGGCCGGGCGAGAGAGACCGTGGCCACGCATGTCCCACGTCAGGATGGAGAAGTGCTCGCCGACGATCGACAGGGTGGCATCCCACTCGTGGTGGTCTATCGTCGCACCGTGGGTGAATACCACTAGTGGTGCGCCGGTTCTGCCACCGGTCCAGTAGTGGAGCGAGCAGCTGTTGCGTTCGAAGACGTCTTCCGTGAGGTCCACTGCTGTTTCCTTGTCTGGTGCTAGGCTTTTCCGCCCAACCGTTGGGCGCGTAACCTGCGCGCCGATCCCCCACCATTCTATGCCGACCTTGAAGGCGTCAGGTTGACGCGCTTGTTGGCAGCGGCGGCCGCGGCGGTCAGTATCCCCAGTCCCTAACCTTCCACTGCCCATCAGACTGGCGTTCCAGAATCCAATGCCAGTCGAGTCGTTCGCCTTCGTCGACGACCAGGTCGCGACCCCACAATCGCACGGGCGCCCTGAACACACGGGTCTCACTGGCCTCTCCAGGCCCGGCCCCATGGCTCCGACGACACCGGAGTGATCGACTCCGCTTCGACGCGAGTGACGGAAAGGGCGTCACTCGGCTCACCGACCCGGAGGGAATTGAACGTATCAAGATCACCGGCGTCGTACGCTCGGAAGAACCGCTCAAGCACGGCTTGTGCCTGGGCCGTCGCGTCTTCGCTGGGGCAAGCAGCATGAGCGCTCGTTTGAGACCCATACAACCCTCAGACTCCTGCTAACGTTGGGCGCTTTAGCGGCGGACCGCGCCACTTCCTTGTTGCTCAAAGCCTACGCAATCCGCTGGGAGCGCTTGTTAGGCGGTACCTATGCCTTTGCGCATGACAACTCGTCTGGACCGCTCGGAATCGAGACCCGCCTCCCGCTCGAACCGACGCAGCAGATCGGCGTCCCAACCGGACTCCGGAACAACCTCGAATCCAAGACCGAGATAGAAGGGACCGTTCCATGGCAAGTCGCGGTAGGTGGTGAGCGTCAGCTCTGCGAAATCGTTGGAGCGAGCCCAGGCCTCGACCATCTGGACGAGCGCCGTACCGACGCCGCGCCGCCCATGAGCCGGGATGACATCGAGCTCCGAAAGGTGTACCCGCTTGCCTTCGACCTCGACGCGCGCGAAGCCGACAGGGTCATCATCGGGTCCGAGGGCCACCCACAGCGTGTTGCCACGCTGGGCGGCGAGAAGGACGGACTCAGGCGTCGTGACCTCGAGAAGCCGAGGTGGGACATCGTCACCGAACAGGGATGCCGCCAACCGCTCGATTTCTGGGAGCAAGGGCACATGCTTCGAGGCCGCAAAGACCACCCTGTAGGAACCTGACATCCCCGCTCCTGTCCGCCTAACGTGGTGCGGATAATCAGCAGCGCGCCCGTGCCGCTCCAAGCCGAGAATACCTCAGCGGCGCGCGATCTGTGTTGATCCGCTTGTTAGGCCTCACCACGAGGACCTGCAGGACTCGAGTATTTTCAGGCACACTACCTTGACAGACACAGTAGTGTGCGTCATGTTGCAGTGAGAAGGAGGTGGCGCATGAATGAGACACCGATCAGCAGCGACCTCATAAGGGGTCACATCGACACCATCGTGCTTGGTCTCCTGAGCGCTCAGGACCGCTACGGCTACGACATCTGCAAACAGGTGACACTCCTTTCCGACGATGAGTACGAACTCAAGGAGCCCACGTTGTACTCAGCGGCGCGGCGCTTGGAGGGTCAGGGACTCATTCGCTCCTACTGGGGCGAGGAGTCCCAAGGTGGCCGGCGCAAGTACTACGCAATTACCGCTGAAGGCCGCAAGGCCTACCAGCGCAACCTCGAGGACTGGAAGCGCGCACGTAGACTCATTGACCGCCTAGTCTCCGGCGACGCCGAGAAGGAGCAGTGATGGAAGCCATCAAGTACTACGTGAAGGGTGCGTTCCAGGGCGTGAAAGCGACCCCCGAGGTCCTCGAGCAGCAAGAGGAGCTCATCGCCGACCTAACCGCGAAAGTTGCCGACCTCGTGGCACAGGGTAAGTCCGAGGACGAAGCCCTCGGAATGGCGATCGCATCGATGGGCGACCTCTCGACCCTCGTCTCGGAGTTCGAGCCAGCCGAGGAATCCCCCGCCCGCGTCCCTACTGCTGCCGTCTTCAGCACTCGACTGGACCTGCATGTCATCACGGTCAGCGCCGGCGTTGGTGCGGCAGTGATGCTGGGCAGCACCGTGATTGGGGCTTGGAGTGCGCTCATCCGCCCCGGAGCGGGGTTCTCGCTCTTGGCGGTACTCGCCGTGGCAGTCTGGTGGATCCGCAGCGCCTATCTGCGGCACCGAGAATCACCCGACGTCGTTGAGGTTCGCGAGCTCGTCTACAAGGCGCGCTTCCGAAACGCGATCGCGGTGTGGGCCGGCGTCTCCCTTATCGCTACGCTGCTCAACATCGCAAGTGGGACCGACTTCTGGTGTTGGCCCATCTGGGTCGCAGGGGGCACGTGGGCACTGACAGTCAAGGTCGAAAAGTGGTTCGCCGAGCGAGCGAAGTTCTTGGCGCCAGAACCAGAACTACCTGAGCGGCCATGATGGGCGGCGTAAGGCCACGAGTTCCGCGGGCTCCTGGCACAAGGGCATGCGGGCGCCTGTAGGCCTGACGTCTGGCGCTTCAGCGGCGGACCGCTAGCGCCTCTTTCATTGCTCGAGCTTGCCGCCGCCCGCTGGAAGCGCTTGTTCGGCACGGCCCCGGCGCACGCCGAGGCGAATCGCCAAGACCGCTGCGACGACGATGGCGAGACAGCCAAGCGCCATCACGACTCCGGTAAGTGCGAACTGGCCATTCGTGTCGTTGCGCAAGACACCCCACGCCCACTCTGATGCAGGTATCCACGCGACGACCATGACCGCCACAACTCGCTCCCAGACACGTCCATTGATGATGAGCAGAACGGCCAGTGCGAAGGACACGAGCTGCGTGAACAGCGTCGCTCCTGACGAGATGCCGAACTGCCACTCAAACGGAACCCCCAGCGATCCCGCTGCCGCGCTCGGCGCCGACCAGCCCAGCAAGGCTGCGGAGATCGGCAGCATGCTCAGCGCGCCGATCGCCGCCGCCACCCCGAGTCCGACGAGGACTGCCCGCGTGATGCCGGATTCCGATGTCGCCACTGCCATCAGCCCCCTGGAGATGAGCACATTCCTATGAATCCTGCCTAGCGTCTGGCGCTTCAGCGGCGGACCGCTAGCGCGATGTCAGCGTACCGCTTTCGCCATCCGATGAGAGTGCTTGTTAGCCAGAACCGCGAGCGCACAAGCTAGCCCGTATCCGGCCAAGCGCCACTGCGGCTCGCACCTGTCGCCGCGCCGGAAGTCGAGGCCCATCATCTTGCAGTCCTCGATAACACGGTCGGCGAAGTCATGGCCGACGAGGCGCAACCCGTCGAACGACAGGTCGCACAGCTCCTCCACACCTTCGAGCTCCGCCAGATCGGACTGAGCAAACCGCCTCACGAGCCACCCGCTCTCTGATTGCGGGCCACGCATCGGACCCCGTGTTCCCGATTCTACCGTGGGAACCGCGCGGGCCGTCCTATGCGAGCGGCGGCCCTGCGAAGGGGTATCAACCCGTCAACGACTCCGACACGGGGAGGTACCTCAGTGGGCTGCTGTCTTGGCGTCTTGCTTCTTGGAGGAACACCACGCCTGGCACTCGCGCTGTGGTGGTTCATGGACCCCGCCCGCATCATGGCGGCCTTCGCTGGTTGGACCACTACGCTGGGCGGCCTGACAGCCCCTCCGTGGGTGTGGCCGCTCGCGGGTCTGCTCCTCGTGCCGTGGACGACGATCGCCTACGTCTTCGTCTCTCCGGGCGGGATCACGACCTTGGAATGGATCGTCCTCGGGATCGCGTTGCTCATCGATCTCAGCACCCACGGAGGCGGAGGCCGCGCGTACCAGCAGCGCCGCTACGCACAATAACGAGCGGTACCGGTGCCGACATGCGACGATGTCGTGTCGCCGCGCATGAGGGGGTACCGTGTCGCAACTGATCGCCGATTACTACTGGCTCGGCCTCGTCCTGCTCGCGCTCTACGAGGTCGCGGTCGTCGTCGCCATCATCGCTATGGACCGCGAGCCCACGGTCACGCTGCTGTGGATCCTGGTACTCGCCGCTCTCCCCGGGCTGGGCCTGCTGATCTACTTCTTCGCCGGGCGCGACTGGAAGCGGATCCATCCCAAACAGCGCTGGGCCCGCGAGTTGCGCGCGATCCGCGAGCCGTTCATGGAGCCCGTCCACGACCGGTACGCGGCGTACGCGCTGGCCACCGTCGCGAAGTACCGCGGCACGCCAGTCGAGCGGCTCATCCGTGCGGTCTCCCGCGAGCGCGGCAACCAGCCGCTCCCGGCCAACGACCTCGCGATCTGGCCGAGCGGCGCAGAGTACTTCCCGCACCTGATCGAGGACATCTCGAAGGCGCAGCGCTCGATCCACATGCAGTACTACGTCTGGGAGCGCGACGAGCTGACCACGACCATCTGCGAGGCGCTGACGGAGCGGGTCCGGGCCGGCGTCGAGGTGCGTATCCTCAACGACTTCCTCGGCAGCGCACGCTACCGCAAGGACCAGCTCGACGCGCTGAAGGCGGCCGGTGCGCACGTCCGGTACGACGTGGACCAAATCCGCAAGCTCAACTACCGCGACCATCGTAAGATCACCGTCATCGACGGGATGATCGGGCACACCGGCGGGTTCAACATCGGGCAGGAGTACATCGACGGAGGCGCCAAGTACGAGGGCTGGCGCGACACGGGCGTCCGCTTCACCGGCCCGGCCGTCGCCGAGTTGCAGAAGCTGTTCGCGGAGCGCTGGTACGAGGTGTCGCGCGAGAGCCTGTTCGACGCGAAGTACTTCCCGCCCACGGACATGCCGGTCGCCGCGGAGCCGATCATGACGCAGGTGGTCGCGCAGGGCGTCGAGGAGTACTGGTCGTCCTCGACGCGCGCGCACGAGATCGCGATCTCCGGCGCCCAGAAGCGTGTCTCGATCCAGTCGCCGTACTGGGTGCCGGACCCGACGACGCTCGACGTGTTCATCAACACGGCGCTCTCGGGCGTCGAACTGCGCTTCATGATGACCGGCGTACCGGACAAGAAGCTCGCATTCCAAGCCGCCCAGTCGTACTGGCAGTCGGTGCTCAGAGCCGGCGGCCATGTGTACCTCTACATGGCGGGCTTCCTGCACGCGAAGTCCATCGTGATCGACTGTCAGGTCTGCGCCGTCGGCACGATGAACCTGGACATCCGCAGCCTCAGGCTCAACCAGGAGTTGATGGTCTGGATCTACGACGAGACCGTCGCCCGTCAGCAGGAGCAGGTCTTCGATGCGGACCTGGCGGAGTGCGTCGAGGTCACGCTCGAGGACATCACATCGTGGAGCGCCTTCCGGCGGTTCCGGAACTCGGCGAGCCGGCTCGCGTCGAACCTGCTCTAGTATTCCGCGGCAGTTGCGATGTCTGGCCTAACATTGGGCGCGTAACCTGCGAGCCATGCGCTTTCAGATTACGACAACCTCGTGCGAGTCAGGTTGACGCACTTGTTAGGCGTGGGCACCCATGCTCGGAACTGCGATAATGCGCCTTGAGCAAGACGAACGGAGCCATAGTGCTCCACTCACTGGGAGGTAATCGACAGATGCGAGCCATGTGGCGTGTCGGTGTGCTGGCGGCGATCATCGCACTGATGTGCATGGCGCTGTTCGGTTGCAGTGGCGCAGGTAATCAGGGCAACGTCGGCAAGCCGGCGACTGGACAGACGAAGACCGCTGGAACGGATTCCGGTCAGGACGGAGCGCAGGCCGAGACGGAGGTCTCGAAGATGCCCGCTGGGTTCCCGTCCGATGTCCCGGTTCATCCGGGCACGGTAACCGCATACGACCCCATCAAAGTGACCGCCTCTACAACTGTCCATCAGCTCACGGTCGAGTCGGCGGCGTCGTTCGATGACGTCATCGCGTGGTACAAGACACAGCTCCCGGCAGGCTGGTCGGTTGGATTCCTCAAGCAGGACGGCGAGAGCGGCAGTCGTGAGGGGAAGATCTCCCTCACTGGCGGTAGCTACACGCCCGCGGATCCGGACGGACAGGGCGGCGGCGTGATAATCGGGATACTTGAGGGAGACACGACGAAGGTCGTCACCACCGTCACCGAGATGGCGCCGTAGGTGCGCAGAGCTGGGTGAGTCTAGCCCCCGGCGGATTCGCATCGAAACCAACCAGAGACCGTGAGCGCTCGTCTGCGGCGCGAACCTGATCCGTCCTGCCCTCCCGCCTAACGTGTTAGGCATGAGCTGCGGCCAATGACCTACTGCTTGATGCTACCTCGCGCCGTCCGCTCGATGCCTTTGTTAGCCAGAGCCTGCACACTCACTGACGAATGCCGGGCACTACTGTCAAGTCGCCAGACTCGTCCGAAACCGTCGAGTCGATCAGCAACGCGTCGATGAAGGCCACCTTCGCGATGCGGTAGTCCGTCATGGTGAGGCCTTCGTGATACCGCTTGAGTTCGTTGTAGCGGGCGAGCGCCTCGCCGTCAGACGCGAGTGCGGACTTGAGCTGCCGGAACCTGCGGTCGTGCCAACAACCGGCGACCACCAGTTGGATCGACGCCGAGCGGCCGTCGCGGTCGAAGTCGTACTCAATGTAGTCACTGGTTGAGTCGTTGCGCAGACTGCGCCGGAGCGTTGCGTCCAAAGCCCGCACCGCGAGCGGGAAGTCCGCGGGCGTGACCCTCACAAGGACATCGAGGTCGCCCTTCGTGAGGCAGCCGAGCACGGCCGTGGCGCCAACATGCTCAATCTCAGCGTCCGGCAGAATCGACGAGACGTCTGAGGCGATTCGCGCGAAGGACCGCTGAGCACCGGCCGGGTCAAGGAGCGAGAGCAGCTCAGTCTCGTTGGGCACCGATTCCCCTTCTGGCTAACGTGTCAGGTATGAGCGGCTGGGCACAACCGATCAGCTGATTCTACCTCTGGCCGTCCGCTCGAAACGCTTGTTAGCCTCACGCGGATTGGTAACTAGGTTGGGAGCCTCTCAGCCCGGGACTCCACGACGCGATTCGCCGAATCCACGAACACCGCGTGTGGCCTCCAGCCCTGAGCCTCGGAATCCTCGAGCTCGACCAAGCTCGCGATGATGACTACGTCGCCGACGCCTGCGTGGTGGGCGGCCGCGCCGTTGACGCAGACCGTGCCCGATCCGCGCGGCCCGCTGAGTGCGTAGGTCGTCAGCCGACTTCCGGTCGTTACGTTCCAGATGTGGACGGCCTCGTACTCGAGTATGCCTGCAGCATCGAGAAGGTCCGGATCGACCGTCACGCTGCCTTCGTAGTCCAGACACGCGTCTGTGACGGTGGCGCGATGGATCTTGCCGCCAAGCATCGTGCGTCTCATGTTCATGCTCCCCTCCGGGTACCCGCCGCAGCGCGGTCGAATCCCGGTCCGAAGGTGACGATGCCGGAAACGTAGCAAGCAAGAGGCCAGCAACGAATGAGCTGTCCTGTTGAGGCTAACGTGTTAGGCATGAGCGGCGGCCCATGCCTCGCTTCAGTCTAGCGCTGACGCCGTCCGCTCAATGCCTTTGTTAGCCGCGCACTGCTCAGATACAAATGTATCGCTTGACTATATAGTCATCCGGTATACCTTGTGACTGTACTGTTGCACTGCATAGGGAGGACATGCATGAATCGCAGCAAGCTTCTGCCGCTGACGGAGACCGTCTACACGATCCTGTTGACGTTGACCGAGCCGGCGCACGGCTACGCGATCTTGCAGCGAGTTCACGAACTATCGGACGGAGACATCCGCATGGCCGCCGGTACCCTCTACGGCGCGCTGGAAACCCTCGTGAAGAACAAGCTCATCGAGCGAGTTGACAGTGACGACCCTCGCCGCAAGGTCTACGTGATCAGCGACTACGGCCGCGAGATACTCCGCGAAGACACTGAGCGAATGCGCCGCATGATCTCGCTCGCCGACCCGGAACTGTGAGAGGAGCCCCCATGTCCAAAAACACACTGACGAAGCTGCGCGTCTTCCTCGATCTCGACGCCGAGGAAGCGTGGATCAACCGGATGGCCTCAGACGGGTGGCTCATCACCAAAGGTGGGCCCATCTACCGCTTCGCGCGCACTGAGCCGGGGCACCACGTGATCCGTCTCGACTACCGGAAGCACGATCGCAGAGCCAATCGCGAAGAGTATCTGCAGTTCATGGCGGACTCGGGCTGGCGCCACCTTGCGGGCAAGTCGAAGCAGTACTTCGAGTCGACGCAGCCGGAGATAGGCAGCGAGCTGTTCTCCGATCAGGAATCGAGGTCCCAGCGATACCTGCGCATGATCAAAGCGTTCAGCGCGATTCTCCTCTGGTTCCTCTACTTCACGTGGCTAACTGGGAGGGGCGCCGGGTATTCCGTCAGCACCCTGCTGAACCCCCGCGGCTTCTTCCTGACCCCCGGTCTGTGGCAGATGCAGGGCTTCCAGTTCCAGCGACACTTCTACTTCGAGCTTCCTTTCGCGATGCTTCGCGGTCTCGGAGCCGCCATCTGGCCGATAGGTGCGGTCATTGTGGTGGCTCTCATACTGCGCGTCGCAGTCCTGCGCCGGGCATCCAAACAGGCGGCCGACGTGTAGGTCCGGCCGCGCGGCTCAAGTAGGGACGGGTGCCTGACTCTGTTGCAGCTAACGTGGTGCGGATGAGCGGTGCTCATGCGCTGTCTTCAGGATAGCGCTCGCGGCGTCCGCTCGATCCGCTTGTTGGGCGGCTGGTGGAACGCTCACGATCGCGACAGATCTGCCACCTGCTGCGCAGAGCACGAATCTGCACCTGCAGGGCTTCCTGCGTCTCGCGCACACGCCCGTGACCCTTGAGTCGCACCCACCCTCCGCGGGTATGCTGGTCATACCGCTTCAATCAAGGGAGAACCGATGCTGTCCATACATGTCGAGAACGGTATTGCCAAGATGACGAGCGAGGGAACCGGAGAATCCGCGACTCTCCATATGGTGCCGGCCGCGGGGGCTTCGGTTGTTCCTCACGAAATCCTCGTTGAGTGGATCCGAGCGAACGCCGAGATCACGATCTGCCGGCTGAAGTACGACCCCACATATCAAGAGAAGTGGAACTCCGAGGGCTAGGAACCGGCAGGACCGCCCGACGGGGTGCCGTCGCTGAGAAGCGACAGGAAACCGCCGGAAAAGACCCTGCAGCGAATTCCCACACGCAGCGACTTGGTCCGCCCAACGTGTTGCGCTTAACCTACGCGCCGATCCCCCGCCATTCCATGCCGAGCTTCGGCGCGCACGGTTGAAGCGCTTGTTAGGCGACCCACGCGCCCGCTGCCAGCCCAATCAGGGTGCCACCGACGATCCCAATACCCAGGACGGGGCCGTATGCCTTCGTGATGATGGCGTCAGGCAGGCTGATGAGAAGGCCGACCAGCGCGCCGAGCGCCCAGCCGGGAACGGGCAGGACGACCAACGGAATCAGGAAGCCGATCGCGAACCTGCCCGCGAACGCGCCGGCCATCGCAACCGGCTTGTCCTCCATCCTCAGCGGAATCATCAGGAGCACATCCAAGACGCCGAACACAGTGCCCGCGACCACGCCAAAGGCAAGGGCGTTCATGTCGACTCCTCCCTCTTGGTGCGCCTGACGTTGTGCGCGTAACCTGCAAGGCGCTCCTCGCGCCTTCAGCCCGAGCTTACCTCACACGCCGGTTTGACTGGTCGATGCGCTTGTTAGGACGATCGAAGGTCAGACTACAGCCCGCATCAGCAACCCGGCACTGAGGCCGAAGCCGACTGACAGCACCCACCCCCCGAGCAACGTCACTGGTACCGCGAGAAGCCCGGCTCTCAGCCTCTGAGCACCGTCGCGAGGCAGAACCCAGAAAAGCGTGGCAGCCGCGACGATGTCGAACCCGAAGGGTGCGGGATGCAGCGATACCACATGCCGAAACATCAAGGCCTCTGCGAGAAGGAGGCCGACAGACAAGGCGACAGCCAGGGCCGCGGACCATCCGCCAGCGCGAGCCGGCCAAAGCAGCACTGCGAGGGCGGGCACTGCCGTGAGTGCGACGATTCCCCACACGGCGATGTCGAGCAGCGGGATGACGCGGAAGTACAGGTAGGCTGCCACGTAGTAGGCTGCGACCATCCCTAGCATCAACACAGTGCACCGAAGAGCAGCTTCCAGACGCGAGCAGGCGCTTACAGACGTGACGGTCACGACGACGATCCACAACCCAAGATGGGTGCCGACGTCGCCGAGGCCGAGAACTGGGGACTGGTCCGCGAGCTTCGCGAGCGCACCAAGCGACAGCCCCACGAGCACTGCGAGAAGTAGCCCGAGCGGGCGAATGGACCGAGGATGCCGCTGTTCCCCCACAGGCACTCCGAATTCGTCCTAATGTGTTAGGTATCAGCTGCAGTTCGCCCCAGCCGACTCCCCTGCCGAGAATACCTCACACGGGCGAACTGTCTGCTGAATACCTATGTTGGGCTGCTCCCGCCCGCCGCCCGGGTACCTGGGTGCGCTTGGTCTCCGTGTCCCCTGGTCTCTACTCAACCTTGAAGTCCTCCGAGTGGAACTCGCTGTAGCGCCTTCCGGATTCGGCAGTGAACCTCAGGACACAGTAGTCGGCGTCCGCCACACCTCCCGGGTAGTACATCTCGTCGCCGTCTCTCCAGATCATCCGCTTCGTCGACGCATCCCGCAGCACCTCCATGGTCCCCTTGAGCATGACGCCTTTGAAGAACCTGTGGTCGAAGAAGTACAGGCAAGCTTTCGGGCTACAGGAGAACTGCTCGACCCTCATCGAGGAGGTGTTGGTCGTGAAGAAGAACCGCCTGATGCCCTCCCGTTTTCGGGGCGGAAGCATCGCTTTCGCGTTCGGGAACCCATCCTGATCGATGGAGCCGATGATGGAAACGCCCGCGCGGTCAATCAAGTTGCCGATGGTGCTGTCTGCATCATTCACAGTCTCTCGCTCCCCTACCTGACGCCGTCCGCTCGATGCCTTTGTTGGACGTCACGCGAGGTCTGGGTCCATCAGCCGCTCGCTGCGCAGCACGCGCACGACAGTGACGACATCCGGATCACGCCGATAGACGATGCGATACGGCGGCAACTCGAGCTCGCGCAGCCATTCCACCTCGAACTCCGGCACCATCTTGCCGCTGTCTGGGAACGCCGAGAGCCGTTCGATGCGCTCGATGACGGCGGAAATCTGACGCACCCCGACGTCCGGAACGTCTTGCGACGTGTGCCACTCGCGGATTGCGATCAGGTCATCGCGAGCCGAGAGCGCGAAGTCGATGCGGACCGGCGCCTTCACCTACAGACCCAACTCGCGCTTCACATCAGACAACGGCACGACGCGACCGGCATCGATGTCAGCGAGTCCCGTGACAACGGCGCGCATGAAGTCGCGCTCCTCCTGAGCCGCCTCGAACTGCGAGAGCGACTGGACCACCGCGACACCGCGGCCGTGACTCGTGAGCAGCACGGGCCGGCGAGTCTCATCAACGCGGCGCACGACCTTGCCCGGATTGACCTTCATGTCGCCGAGCGGGACGACATCTTCCGAGAACTTCACAGCATGACTCACGACGGCCTCCCATCGATACCAATAATATGGTGCCGATTGTAGCACCGGTTCGACGGTCTGCGCGACAGGTGGACGGCGGTCGCACGTGTACGTCCAACGTTGTTGGGCATGAGCGGCTGGGCAGTCGCTCACTTCTGGCACCAGCTTACGCAGTCCGCTCGATACGCTTGTTAGGCACGAGTTCCGAACCCGCCACCGCCAAGCCGAATCCGCCAAAAGCAGCCTAGTCCGCTGGGGCTAGTCCCGAAGTATCCTGTCCAGTTCGGTCGGGTCCGCCGTCAGAGAAACGTCGCCGCAAGTGGGGCAAACGGCGGCTTTGACACCGCAGCGACCTGCTGAAGAGATCCGCTTCCCTTTCGACAACTCGACCCGATACACACCCTGTGCGTAGACGCTCAAGTCCTCGACCAGTTCCGAATCACACTTCGAGCACTTTCGCATCATGTACTCCTAGAATCGCCGGATAGTCTACGCATTCAGCACTGTGAAGAGCGGGAACGAGCCAGCGTCATCGCAGTCGAGCCATCTGTGGCAATCCACTCTGTGCCTAACGTGTTGCGCATCAGCGGTGGCCGATGCGCCTACATCACTCTACTGCTCCCACCGTCCGCTGGATGCGCTGGTTCGGTGAGCATGCAGCTATGCGGACTTGAGACCTCCGCCAGCGGGTACGAACTTCACGACGAGGGGAGTGGAGATGCGACGGCACACGTTGACGATCGTGCTCATGATCTGTCTGAGCGCACTCACGATGACTACGATGCTTGGATGCTCCAACTCCTTGGGCGGCAGCCCGAACACGGGCGGCGGTGGATCGAGCAGCGGTAACTACGCCTCGGTCGGCGAACGCATCTACCTCACCGGCGTAGGTGCTGATGGTCAGAGCATCTCGCGTACGGCCCCGCGCGTGTCTCAGGGCGCGCTCACGATGGGTGGCGGCGGATGTGGGTCTTGCCACGGTGCCAACGGCCGGGGCGGGACGATCAAGATGATGATGGGGCCCGCCATCGAGGCGCCCGACGTCACCTACGACGCGCTTATCAAGGCCGGCTTCACGGACGCGACCGCTGGGAAAGCCATCCGTGACGGGCTGGACGAGAGCGGCAAACCACTGAACGAGGCCATGCCCCGTTGGCAGATGAGTAGTACGGACTTGGATGCGACGATCGCCTACCTCAAAGTGCTCAGCGGGCAATGAGGGCCCGGTGACGCGGGACCCCAGCGACTCGTCGCGGACAACTCCATGTCTCACCTAACGTTGTAGCGCATCAACTGCGCGCCACTCACGATACACGGGTTCGCTCACGATCCGGCGCGGCTGCTGGATGTGCTGGTTGGCCAGGTGTGTGGACCTAGCGCCTCATGAACCTAGGCAGATCTCGACCCGAGCATCGTGCGAGGCTCCTATCGCCCAGACGGCGGTCGCCCGGCCTGTCGCTGGCGTTGAGGAAGGACATGTAGTCGTCGCGACCGCCGGGCGCGCCCGACTGGCCACCGCTACGAACGCTTGAACGCTTCTCGCGAGAAGGCGGCGACGTCGTCGATAGCCTCCCACGCCGACGGGAAGAGGCCAGGCAGCGTCACGAAGTCGTGAAGCATCCCATCGTAGCGTCGGTGGACCACAGCGACACCCGCATCCTGAAGCCTAGCTGCGTAGGCGCGTCCCTGGTCGGCGAGAACGTCGAACTCGGCCGTCAAGACGAGCGCGGGAGGCAGCGCTCTCACCTCGGCCGCCAGCAGCGGCGAGACGAGCGGGTCTTTGGCCATAGCCAGATCCTTCAGGTAGTGGCCGCGGTACCAGCCGATCGCGGCACTCGACAACCAGAGCCCCTCGCCGAAGAAGGCGAACGACTCCGTATCCTCGGCGGCGGTCGTGAGATCGACCCACGGGCTGATGAGGACCTGGTGACCTATGCCCGGACCGTCATGGTCCCGAGCGAGCGCCGTCACCCCAGCCGCCAGGTTGGCCCCTGCGCTGTCGCCGGCGACGGCCAGGCGCGTCGGGTCCCCGCCGAACGTGGGCGCCTCGGATGCGGCCCACAGCGTCGCGGCCCAGGCATCGTCGAGGGCAGCCGGGAAAGGCGACTCCGGAGACCGGCGGTACCCGACGGAGACGACGACGCAGCGCACGCGGGCGGAGAGGAACGTGCAGAAGGGTTCGAAGTCGTCAAGGTCGCCCGCCACGAAGCCACCACCGTGGAAGAAGACCATGACGGGTAGACAGCCGGCCCCCATAGGTCTGTAGATTCGCACCGGGACCTCGCCTGCGGTCGCTTCCTCGATCCGGACGTTCGGGTCGCACTCGTCAAGCCATTCGGGGAGTACGAAAGCCGCGCGTGCGTCGGCCGGCGTCACCGTGTCCAGCGCGGGGAAGTCGCCGCCAGCGAGCTGCTGCAGTATCGCCGCCGACTCGGGTCGTAGCACGCCGCGGTGGTAGCCGGGATAGAAGTCAGGACCCGTCATCTGTGGTAGCCCTTCCTGAGGACTGCGGTGGTCCCCCGAGTCGTCACGCCTAACGCGGTGCGCATGAGCGGTGGTCACACGCTTCGGGACGAGTGTAGCTAACGCCATCCGCTCGATGCGCTTGTTTGGCCCGCCGCCGCTAAGCGTCAATGAGGCCCCGCTCCACGAACACTTCGCGTGCGGCCGACGCTCCGTTGAGTGCAGCGGGGAATCCCGCATAGACGGCCATCTGCGTGATCACCTCGACGACCTCCTCCGGCGAACAACCCACGTTCAGTGCGCCATGCACGTGCACCTTCAACTGTGGCCTGCAGTTCCCAAGAGCCGTGAGCGCCGCGACCGTTGCGATCTCGCGACTCCTCAGGTCGAGCCCTGGCCTCGTGTAGATGTCACCAAAGGGGAACTCGATCGTGAAGCGCGCCAGATCAGGCGCGATGTCGCGGAGCGACTCGATGACGGCTTGCCCTGCGGCGCCGTCGACCTCCGCCAGCTTCGCCAATCCCTTGTCGTACCTGTCGTTAGCCATAGTGGACCCCTTCCGGTTGTGTGTCGGGGGCCACGCTACAACTTAGAGTCAGCTCTAAGTCAACGAGGACAAGCGCCATCAATCCAAGAGTCGTAGGTCGCGATCTTGTCTTCGAGCTTCCGGAGATGCCGCCGCTGGGTCGCGATCTCGCTCTTCAGCCGGGCGGCGTGAGCTTCCAGGAGCCGTTTGCGTTCGACCAAGGTCGAGTCACCTGCGGCCCTGAGGCTGGCGTATTCGCGGATCTCACCCAAGGGCATGCCGGTGTCCTTCAGCCGGCACACGAACTCGATCCACTCAAGGTCGCGATCGCCGAAGCAACGATGCCCGTTCGGGAGGCGAGTGACGTCCGTCAGGAGACCGATACTCTCGTAGTAGCGGATCGTATGGGGGCTCAGTCCCGACCGCTCCGCGAACTCCTTGACGTTCATATCACCCGCCACTGTCGTCGTTGCTGGGCCTAACGTGTTGCGCTTCAGCGGCTGGCCGAGCGCTTGATGTCAGCGTACCGCTTCCCCAGCCCGCTGGAAGCGCTTGTTAGTCCCACCTCAGAGAGCGATGTCCTCTAGGTTCAGGTCGCGTCGCTCATGCTGGACCGTGAGAATCAACAACCCGTCGTCGCCACGAAAGTAGACCACCCT
>Ga0209125_1002063_pt1 | contig 16492 bp, 16 predicted proteins | sample BarGraIncub1131A_FD_184503 | JGI IMG/M metagenome (GOLD analysis project Ga0209125, IMG submission 184503) | Arctic peat soil microbial communities from Barrow, Alaska - Barrow Graham LP Incubations 11-31A (SPAdes) (version 2) | ecosystem: Environmental > Terrestrial > Soil > Wetlands > Peat...
GTTTTTATTTTAATATGCTCACATCTTCTTTCTACTTTACTACGTCAATATTAAAAATCCAGGATATTATTCAAATTATTTCTTTAATTTTCTATTATTTAAATCTCTTATTTTTTTAATTACCGATGCTCTTTTATTAAAATCCCCTTGTTTCAACTCTTTGTAAGTTAAACTTTTCTTTTCAATAACTTGTTTTTCTGTAAGCTTTTGTTCAGTAATCTTATTAAAAATAAACCCTAATATAAATATGTCTAGAATTTTCCCAAAATAATACTGACATAAAGTAACTCTAGTATAATGCCCTGTATCATTGAATGAGTAGAAAATTTTGAAACCAAATTTGGCATAAGTGCTAATTATTGTCAATATATCTTTTGCTTTAATGATAGGTAAATCATCGAATACAGAATAATAATAAGCACCAAAAATAAACGCTGAAAATGATAATATCGCTATGTATAATGGCAATGATAATGCAAGTCTAAAGAATTTACTTTTTATATCTCTATGGCAAATATATAAAGTAAATAGTGCATACATCACAAAAAACGTAATACTCAGGACTACTGAAAATATTCCTATTTCTAATCGTCCATTTAAAAATACTAATATGTATATGCCACCTATTGCCATAACAGGCGATGCCATATACAGATAAAACATTCTTAAAATAGCTATTGTTTTGTTTATTTGTAAATTTATTGTAGTAAATATAATCACAAATATTATAAAACTAACCAAAGTTATACCAGTAAATAAGTTTTTTATACTTTCTCTTAATTTCCATACGCTAGGTAAATATAAAGCTATCAAAAAAATTGACATACTTAAGAATAGAAATAATACCAATGGTTTTTCTAATAGCCAAAGTATTAATTTATATAATTTATCTTTAAATTCTTCTCCATTAATATTTTTCTTCTTAAAACTATTCAGAATAACCGACTTTAATTCACTATACATTAATTTGATTACCTTAAGAAAATTAATGTGTTTGCAACTATATTTCTTAAATTTGTTCTTATAATAAATAAATAACAATACCATACTAGACATTGCTATCAAAGACATAACCACAATTACAACTACAATTATTAAACAATTATAAATTAGTATAATTCTCACCTCTATGTTAAATATCGGTAAAATTTTATAAATCTTTAATTTACATTCTACTTTGTGAATTGGATATATTATTTAGAAATGTTCTACTTTCAAATTTAAATAAATTCTAATTATAAAACTATATTAATTAAATTAGTTATTAACTTGTAGTTATTTGGGAGTAATGCCTGTCCTAACTCAATTACAATATTAGTCTTATCAAATTTAACTTAAATGTCCTATCGTGTGGTATAAATATCCATTTAACATATTTTAGGTGTACAGTACAATTTTAATTAACTTTAATTAACCTTAATTAACTTTAATTAGTATTCATAAACTACATTTTAAAGATTTTATCTCTATAAATATTAATTAAAAATAATTATCTACACAACAAATAGACCTACATATCTGTATGTCAAAAATTTTACATAACTAATAAACCTAAATTTCTTTTATTTTTTCAAGATAAAGGTTATAATAATATAAGTTGAATATTTAGTTGTGTTTCTAAATTAATCTGTATTGGTTGTATAGATTAATAATTATCGGAGGTATCCTATATTGGGATGCCTTATTTTTATTTTAATCCCATCCTAATAATTTTTTCTCTAATTCATCAAAGTCATAATTTCTTTGTTCGTAATCGCAAAAGGTGCTAGTTTTTTTATTAAATTTGGTCTTGTTAATTTTACTTTTAATTTTCTTAACCAACTTCTCCGTTTTTATCTGTAAGGTTTTTTTGGCAAGGGTATATAAATTTGAAATGCTCCCTCGCCGCCGAGACGCAATTAAACCTCTTTCTTTTAGTATCTTTAGGTTTCTACTTATCGTTTTTACGCTCTTATTAAGCTTGTCAGCAAGATATTTAATGGAAGGATAAATAGTGTCTTTGTCCCCATAACACATGGATAACATCAAATTATATAACCTATAGGCACTGTCGGGAAGGTCTGTATCTACTATTAAATTATTATCTATAATAGTATAGTTAGTCATCCTACTTACCTCCCTTTCGCATATTTGCTAAGGGACTAAATGCTTGATAAGTTTTTCTTATATCTTCATCTGTTAAATCTAAATATGCGGACTCCGTAATTTTCACTGAGCTATGTCCTAAAATTTGAGATAGTGTGAAGATTGAACCTCCAGCCATAAGAAATCTTTTTGCAAAATTATTCCTAAGTTGATGAGGTGTAATATCATTTAGTTCTATTCTCGCTCCATATTCTTTCAATTTTTTTTCGAAAGTTCGCATTAATACAATATTTCCTTTTGTACTACAAAATAAAAAATCTGATTCAACATATCTGTCTTTATATTGTATCCATCTTCTCATTTCCTTTTGCATGATTTGGCTAAAATATACATATCTACTCTTATTGCCCTTTGTGTTCTCCCCTTTTAATAATATTGCTCTATTATTTATATCTATATCTTCAACTTTAATTTCTAAACATTCACTTATTCTCATTCCAGTATCTAATAATGACATAATACATATATAATCCCTGTATTCATGAAACTTTGTAGTATCTATATGTCTCAATAATTCGCCGAATTGTTCATCTGTAATAAACTGTTTAGGTTTCCTCTCATTTTTAAATTGTTTAATATTCTTTACAACATCTTTTTTAAGAATCCCCTGCTCTTTAAGATAATTAAAAAACACCTTGATATTCCTAATGTAATTATTTATTGTTGTAATAGATACTTTCTTTCCATAATCTTTTCTTGTTTCAGGTGTATTAATCCTTAAAGTTTTTTTATTTATCACTACTGTATACTTTCCTCTTTCTTTTATATAAATAATATATTCCCTAATTCCTTTTTCTGTAATTTTAGTAACATCCTCTATGCTTTTTTCTTCTTCTAGATATTTAGAAAACAACCTGAGAGTTTGTTCGTAACTTGCCATTGTCTTTCTTGATAAATTTTTTGATTCGCAGTAAATCATAAACTCATCGATTGTATAATTGACTTTTTTCATAAAAAATAGACCTCCTCTATTTACATCTATAAATAGAAAAGGTCTATTAATTGTTTTTTTAAAGCTTATACACTTTTTTATACAATTTACCGTAAATCCATGACGCTTTTTATACAGTTTATTGCTTTTTAATTTCCTCAAACCCTTGACTTAAGCTAACAAGCCCCTCTGTTTTGTAATCTTAATTTGTCAGCTACCATTGCTATAAACTCACTATTAGTGGGTTTTCCTTTAGCATTATGTATGGTATATCCAAATATCTTGTTTATAGTTTCAACTTGACCACGTCCCCATGCTACTTCAATAGCATGTCTTATTGCTCTTTCTACCCTACTAGCAGTGGTGTTGAATTTTTTAGCAATGGATGGGTATAGTTCCTTTGTTACTGCAGATAAAAGTTCTATATCGTTTACTACCATTGTAATTGCCTCTCTTAAATACATATAACCCTTTATATGAGCCGGTACTCCAATTTCGTGAATTATATTTGTAATTTCGCCCTCAAGGTCCATTGGCTCATTACGATTAATTTTCCTAGGCTCATTAGTATCAATAAAAGAAATTGATTTTTTACTAGTATCACTAGAAATCGTATTGTTAAACATCTGTCTTATTCTTTTTGTAAATACCTCCATGTCGAAAGGTTTTACTACATAATAATCTGCTCCCAAAGCAATTGCTCTTTGAGTAATTTTGTCTTGACCTACTGCGGATAATACTATTATCTTAGGTATTGGATCAAGATCCATGCTTCCCAATCTTTCTAATACTCCAAGACCATCTAAGTGTGGCATTATTATATCTAATACCACTAAATCAGGTTTTACTTCTTTTATTAATTTAAGAGCCTCTATTCCGTCTTTTGCAATGCCTGTAACCATAATGTCTCTTTGACTTAACAAATAATCATTTAAAATATTGCAAAATTCTTTATTATCATCTGCAATCAGTACACTAATTCTAGTTTCTTCCATATTATAACTCCCCTTTATTAATAAATTCCCATATCTTAACAAATATTAATTCGACAAAAGAATTACAATTCCTTCTTAAATTAAAAAAATTTACAAATAAATAATTAATTATCATTATTTATAAAATAGAGGATAGCATTTGCTATCCTCTATCACTTAATATTCATTTTACCTCTTTTTCTTAAAAAATGCTAGTTATTTTGCTAAAATACCAGCATCTTTTAGCATCCATTCTATATATATTCCGTATCCAACATCAGGTTTGTTTATTAAAACATGAGTTACAGCACCAATTATTTTATTATTTTGAATTATCGGACTTCCACTCATACCTTGCACTATACCTCCTGTTTTCTCTAAAAGCCTAGAATCCGTTATTTTAATTACCATACTTTTAGGCCCAGAAATGTTTTGAGGTAATAATTTTTGAATTTCTATTTGAAATAATTGTGGTTCACTACCATTGATAGTTGTTAAAATTTCAGCTTTTCCTACTTTAATTTCATCCCTTTTACCTATTTGCATAGGTTTATTAAATTTAGTGTTTATAAGACTTTTAGTTCCATCTCCAAATATACCACATTCTGTATTTTTAATTATTTGGCCTTTTATTTTATTTTCTTCTATAAAAAGACCTCTTAATTCTCCTGGACTACCTCTTGTTCCTTTTTTTATTGATATAATATTTGATGATATAATTACACCATTATTAACATTAAGAGTTGTTCCTGTATCAGCATCTGTAATAGGGTGACCTAGTGCAGCAAATTTCTTAGTTTTATCATCATACAACGTTAATGTTCCTACTCCAGCAGTTGAATCACGTACCCATAATCCAATTTTTTGTTTTCCGTCATCATTGAGAGTTGGTTTAACCTTAATTTCTAACAAATTAGGGTTATTTTTACGTTGCACTTTAAGAGTAAGTTCTAAATTCTTTTTCTTATTTATAGCTCTTGATAAATCTTCAGCATGATTTATTTCTACATTATCTATGCTTATTATACTATCCCCAATTTGAACACCTGCATTTGCAGCAGGACTTGGTGTTTTACCATTAATACCTTCAATATCAGATAAAGCTACTACTAAAACACCTTTAGTATTTAATTTAACACCAATTGGTTGCCCTCCAGGATAAACCATAATATCTTTATTTTCTTTTGCTATGGTTGATTGAACTGGTAATAAACCTTTAAAATTGACGGCTACACCATTCTTTTTATTAATTAAATTTGATTTATTCAACATATTTCCTCTAGCTTCTTTTACTTTTATAAAATTACTAGAATAAATGCTTTCCATTGGTCTATCAAATATTCTAACAACGTTATTTTCAACTTTGAAATAGGCACTTAAAGCAATTATTATTAGAGGTGTCATAATCCAACATAATATATTTGATTTTTTTGTCAAAAGCTTTACCTCCTTTTCTCTTGTAGTTATGACTTTAAGTTACCCTTGAATTCTCCATATTATGCTTTAACATTAATTCAAAAATAGTAAAAGAAATAGATTAAAAACTATATTATGATTAACTTTTAATATTTTTCTAAGCTTCAATTATTTTCACTCTTTTAATGAATCTTACAATTTATATTGATAATGTTTTTTTAATTATTTAATATATAAATTACTTCAATGTTATTTAACAAGTAATTTATAAGATATACTATTTTCAAGAATAAAAAAATAAAGCCATAGGATATGACTTTATTATTCCCTAAAAAACATATTTCTATTACTATAATGACCTAACAAAAGAAAAACTAAGTTTTCTTTTGTTTTTTTGCCATATTTATCATTTCCTTAGAATTTTCCAATGTTAATTTTGTAACTTCTGTTCCACCTATCATTCTAGCTATTTCATGTTGCTTTTCTAATTCATTCATTTTTATAACATTGGTATATGTTTTATCATTTTTAACATTTTTAGATATTAAATAATTTGTATCCGCCATACTAGCTATTTGTGGTAAATGAGTTACACAAAAAATTTGATGGTTTAACGATATTAAATACATTTTTTCTGCAACACACTGTGCAATTCTACCACTAATGCCTGTATCTATTTCATCGAATATAACCGTAGGTATTTCATCCTTATCCACGAATACAGTTTTAAGTGCTAGCATTATACGGGATAGTTCTCCCCCCGACACGATGTCCTCTAATGGGTTTAACGGTTCACCTGGGTTAGTAGATATACAAAATTGAACTTTATCACATCCATTTTCAAAAAATTGATTCTCAAGTTTTACTTCTATATAAAACTTACTTTTTTCAAGTCCGATGTAATTTAGTTCCTCTTTTATTTTATCCTGTAGTTTTTTTGCTATATTACATCTAATTTTATGAATATCATCTGCTATAATTTTCATTTCATGCTCAAGCTCTATCTTTTCTTTTTTAAGTTCAACAATTATTTCAGTACTATTAGTTAATTCTTCATATTCAATTTGGATTTTATCTTTATATTCATAAATTCCTTCAATAGTGGGCGCATATTTTTTCTTACAATTGTTAATTTGGCTTATCCTACTATTCATGAACTCTAATTCTTTTTCATCATAATAAATTGTCTCTTTTAAGTCTCTGAGTTCTGTAATATTTTCCTCTATATTAAAGTAACTTTCCTCTAATGAGTCTGTAATTACCTTTATTTTTTCCATGTGTTTTTCTATACCTCTGAGTTCTTTAATTGCTATAGCTAAATTGTAAAAAACAGAAGTATCCTCTTCATTACTTGTGTACAATAATTGATAACCTTTTGATAAATGCTTTTCCAAATTCTCTGCATTACTGACTACTTCATATTTTTCTAAAAGTTCTTCATCTTCACCAATTTTAAGGTTTGCAATCTTAATTTCCTCTAGCTGGTAATTTAAAAAATCAATTCTTTTCTCTCTCTCACCTTCATTACCCTCTAGTTTTATAATTCTATTTTTAATGCCAATCATATTTGTATATTTCTTATTATAACCAGCAATAACCTTTTTAATGCTATCTGTACCAAATGAATCAACATAAAATATATGATTAACTTTATCTAACAAATTATGATTATCATGTTGACCATGAATATCTAATAAATTTTTACTAATATATTTAACCTTTGAAAGTAGCAATGACTTACCATTAACTTTAGCAATACTTTTTCCAGATTGAAAGGTTTCTCGACTTATAATTACCGTATCTTCGTAGTCAATATCCATTTCTTCTAAAACTTTTTTATTTTTTTTAGTTTCAATGGTAAATATTGCCTCAACATAAGTTTTGTCTTCCCCTGTCCTAATTAAGTTCTTATTGAATTTTCCTCCTAATACATAATTTATGGCATCAATTAAAATAGACTTTCCTGCTCCTGTTTCCCCGGAAAGAACATTAAATCCTTGCTCAAAATTAATATTTAATTTTTCAATTAAAGCGAAATTCATAATATTTAATTGTAGGAGCATATTAACTCCTCCTATTCATTAATCATTTTTTTGATTTTTTGTATTATGTCTTTTGTATCCTCTTCTTTTCTAACTAATATAAAAACAGTATTATCTCCAGCTATGGTTCCTACAATGCCACTAAATTTCAAAGAATCTAAAGCTTCTGCAGCAGCACCGCCAGCTCCTGATATAGTTTTCAAAACTACAAAATTATCTACGTGGTCAACATAAATCACTGTTTGAGAAAAAATATTAACTAGTTTATTAGATAAAAAGCTATCACCTGGAGAACTCGTAGCATACCTGTGAGTTCCATATGCATTCATAACCTTAATTAATTTAAGTTCTTTTATGTCTCTAGAAACAGTTGCTTGAGTAATATCAAATCCCTTATTTTTCAATTCTTCTGCTAACTGTTCTTGAGTTTCAACCTCTTTAGCCTGAATTATTTCAATTATCTTTGCATGACGTGCAATTTTCATCTTTTTCTCCCTCACAATCTGTTGTCCTAGAAATTATTTTTTTTCTCAAAATTCCAAAGTAGTTATAATCATTAAATTTAACTAATCTACATTTTTTATTTGAAACACTAACTAATATTTTCTCATAGTTATTTAGCTTTATCGCTCGCTGACCATCTAGTGTCAAAAATATACTTTCATGTTCACATTTTATGCTGAGAGAAATTTTACTCTTACTATCTAAAACTATAGTTCTCATAGAGAGTGATAATGGACAAATAGGCGTTAAAGCTATTACATCTAGATTTGGATAAATTATAGGTCCACCTGCAGATAATGAATAAGCTGTAGACCCCGTGGGCGTAGCAATTATAAGTCCATCCCCTGTAAAATCTATGTAAAACTTATTATCTATATGTAGTTCATATTTTACAACCCTTGCTAGTGTTCCCTTTGATACAACTATGTCATTTAAAGCAGTATATTCTTCATTTTCTTCTCTTGAAGGCAAAGTACACTTAAGCAGCATTCTGTCTTCAATATAATAATCATCTTCACTATATCTTTTCATAGCATTTTCAAATTCTAATAACTCAACACTTGAAAGAAAACCTAAATTACCAATATTCACACCTAAAATTGGAATATTACAGTTGTTTATATTCCGTGATGTCCTTAAAATAGTTCCATCTCCACCTAAAGCGATAACGATATCTAAATCGTCATACTTGATATTTTCAAGCCCAATGGCATCTTTAAATATAAATATATTATCATCATCATCAACATATTTACTTATTACGCTTTTTACATATTTAATTATTTTTCCATCTCTATCCTTAGTGGTATTTATATTAATGCCAATTTTTTTCATATTTCCTCCTTGACGTTTCTATAGCATATATCAACTATTAATTGCTATAACCATCTTGACCCTAATTTAAATTTTTATGGGCTTCACTTACTAATTGCTTTATATCATCTTCAATAAAATTTTTATAATTTTTTTGAGATTTAGTAAAATAAATTAAATATTCAATGTTACCATTAGGTCCTTTTATTGATGAGTAACTAACATTAATAACCTTTACACTTAGCAATTTCAAAAGGTTCAAAACTTTAACTATTACATTTACATGCTCACTAGGTTTTTTAACCACACCTTGTTTATTTACCTTACCAATACCTACTTCAAATTGTGGTTTTAATAGTGCTACAGCAGAGCCATCTTTTTTTAATAGTTTAAGTAAATTTGGAATTACTTTTTCTAGTGATATAAATGATACATCAATACTTGCAAAGTCGGCAAGTTCCCAGGTACTATCCATAGTTAAATACCTTATGTTTGTCTTTTCCATCGACACTACCCTAGAATCATGTCTTAGCTTATCATCAAGCTGATCTGTTCCAACATCTATAGAAAACACCCTGCATGCTCCATGTTGAAGCATGCAGTCTGTAAACCCCCCTGTAGATGCACCTATATCAATGCAAGTTTTAGCTTCAAGGTCGATGTCAAATACATTTATAGCTCTTTGAAGCTTTAAACCACCCCTGCTTACATAAGGAATATCTTCTCCAATAAATTCAATTTTAGATAATATGTCTATTTTTTTTCCACTTTTAGTAACCCTAATACCATCTACAAATATGTTTCCAGAAATTATATTCTCCTTTGCTCTTTCTCTAGAAAATAGAATTCCTCTATCAACTACTATAACATCCAATCTCTCTTTATTTTGCAACACAAAAACTCCTTATAAACCTACTAAAGTACACTATTTAAACTAATTTTATAACACTTTCAAAAATACCCTCTACATCAAGCTTATGTAATTTGTACAGTATGTCAACTGCTCCATTAGAAATAAACTCATCCTTGAATCCTAGATTAATGACCTTTGTCATCCCCTCTAGTGAATTTACATACTCTAATACTAAAGACCCCAAGCCACCATGCACTAGATTATCTTCAATAGTCACTAATGAATATTTTTTATAAGCTAACTCTGAAATAAGAGCCTTATCAATGGGCTTTATAAAACATGCATTAATTACAGTAGCATCAATTCCTATATTTTTTAATTTTTCTCTAACTAAAATAGCATTTTGAACCATTTTACCTGTAGCAATAAATGCAATTTTCCCTCCCTCAAATAGAGTTTCCCATTTTCCTCTTTTAAAATTTTCAATTGGCGCCATTAAAACATTGCTATTATCTCCACCCCTAGGGTATCTTATAGCAATTGGGTAATCTTGTTTAACTGCAAAAGTTAACATAGACTGAAGTTCACTTATACATTTAGGGGCCATAATTGTAATATTGGGAATATGTGATAAATATGATAAATCAAATACTCCTTGATGAGTTTCTCCATCCTCACCTACTATGCCAGCTCTATCTATAGCAAAAATAACAGGTAATTTTTGAAGGCATACATCATGTAAAATTTGATCATAAGCCCTCTGAAGGAAAGTAGAGTAAACTGCAAAAATAGGTTTTAAACCTTGCGTTGCCATTCCTGCAGCCATCGTAACTGCGTGTTGCTCTGCAATTCCTACATCAAAAAATCTATTTCGAAACTCTTTTGAAAATTTTTCTAGCCCTGTACCTTCAGGCATTGCCGCTGTTATTGCTACTATATTCTTATTCTCTTTTGCAAGGTGAACGATCTGCTCACCAAAGGCATCGGAGTAACTTTCCTTAGAACTACTAATTAACTCGCCATTTGATGGATTAAAGGGACCCATGCTATGAAATTTATGTGGCTGCTCTTCTGCAAATTTATAACCCTTGCCCTTTTTAGTTATAACATGAATAATTACTGGTCCATCTATATTTCTAGCTAGTTTCAAAACCTTACTTACTTCTCTGATATCATGCCCATCTATAGGTCCTAGATATTTTATACCCATATGCTCAAACAACATCCCTGGAACGATAACCTGCTTAATCCCATTTTTAAGCTTTTGAATTGAATTAACCATGCCGTCACCTACACTAGGAATTTTTCTAAGAGTAGAGTTTATTTCTTTTTTTATTCTATTATAAGTTGGATCAATTCTAAATTGGCTTAGATATTTGGACATACCTCCAACATTTTTGGAAATAGACATTTGATTATCATTAAGCACAATGATCATTTTGGTTTTTCTAAATCCTACATCATTTAATGCCTCAAAAGCCATGCCGCCTGTAAGTGCACCATCACCTATTACCGAAATGACATTATAATTTTCTCCCTTTAAATCTCTAGCTCTTGCAATGCCAAGTCCTGCAGAAATAGATGTACTACTATGTCCTGATTCAAAAATATCATATTTACTTTCTTCTCTTTTAGGAAAACCACTTATTCCACCAAAACTTCTAAGTGTATTAAATTTATCTTTTCTTCCTGTTAGAATTTTATGTACATAAGATTGATGTCCAACATCCCATATTATTTTATCTTTATCTAGATCAAATACATTGTATAAACTTAATGTTAACTCTACTACACCTAAATTAGAGGCTAAATGACCTCCAGTTTTAGACACATTATCAATTAGAAAATTTCTAATTTCTTGTGCAAATGAATTCAGTTCCATTATAGTCATTTTTTTTACTGCATTTATATTATTAAAATCGTCTAAAATTTTACCCATATATATATCTATCCTCTTTTACTAAATATATTATTTTTCCCACATTTATGGGGATATTATATCATATAATAATATTTAATTCAAAAGCTATTTTACCTAGGAGAGCAAGTTAATGGCACTTTAGACGCACTTATAAAGTAAATAAGAGTGGCTGATTTTCAACATTCTCTTTTTAACAAAAATTCTGTAACCTCTTCTAAATATTTTGTATTTACCTTAAGCTTTTTTAATATTTCAAAACACTCCTTAGTTAAATCATTGCATTTATTTTTGCATTTTTGAAGGCCGTACATAGTTATAAAATTAGTTTTATTATTACATTCATCACTATTTATATTTTTTCCTAGCAGAGTAACATCACCAACTACATCTAATATATCATCTTTTATCTGAAACGCTAACCCCAATTTATCACCATAATCTTTTAAATGCCTTATATCTTCCTCATTTGCATCGCCTAATACAGCACCACTTGCAATTGCCACTTTAATTAATTGCCCTGTTTTATTTCTATGCATATACAAAAGTTCTTCCTCCGATATGGAAATTCCTTCACTAGAAATATCAGAAATCTGCCCCGCTATCATTCCATTAGCTCCTGAAGCCTCTGCTATTAAAGTACTTGCCTTAACTTTGTTTAAACTTCCATCTAAACACTGATTTAGCATTATTATCATGGCTTCATTTAATAGCCCATCTCCTGCGAGAACAGCTATTGCCTCACCGTAAATTTTGTGATTCGTAGGCTTTCCTCTACGCAGATCATCATTATCCATACAAGGCAGATCATCATGAATAAGAGAATATGTATGAATCATTTCTAGAGCTGCTGCAAAAGGTAAAATATCTCTGTAATCCTCCTTGTACATAGCATATGTAAGGAGCATTAAAATTGGTCTTATCCTTTTTCCTCCTACTTTTAGACTATATCTCATTGCTTCAAAATTTTTATTGTTAATGTCTGACTTTTCATTAAAATAATTACTTATCCAATCTTCAACTGAATCTTTAAGAAATTTTGTATTCATTTTGTCCCCTTCTTTACACCTTAATATTAACTAACTTTTAACTTCATCTGTAAGTGCCATAAAATCTCTTTCACCTTCATCTGTCAATAATTTTATTTTACCTTCTGTATCATTTAAAATTTTGTATAAACTATTGCAAATTTTTATTCCCTCTTCGTAATTATTCATCGTCTGTTCTAATGTAACTTCATTCCCATCCATTAGGTCTACAATTTCTTCAAGTCTTCCCATCATGTTTTCATAAGACTCTTTCTTCTTTGCCATTAAAATTCCTCCAAATTGCTTAATTTAAACCCAGCACTTCCATCTTTTAACGTTATTTTTACCACTTTTATATTCTTTAAATTGCTAATTTCACTTATAACCTCATTTTCATTGTTTTGCAACACTGCATACCCCTTGTTTAATACATTTAAAGGATTATGTGCATATAAAAGGGCATTAAACTTTGATAACTTATGCTTTTCTAGTGAAATTATTGAATTTAATTTATAATTAAGATTCTCTTTTAAGTTATCTATATGAATATATTGATTAACTATATAATTTAAAGGATTGTTTATTTTTAATGTTTTATTTAATAAATTAATTTTATTATACTCTTTGGTTACTTTTAATTGAACAGATTTTAGCATCACACCTCTAAGTGATTTAATCTGATTGTTTAACTCAAATAAATCTCTCACAGCAATCTCTGCCGCTGCTGATGGAGTAGGTGCCCTATGATCGCATACGAAATCCGCTATGGTATAGTCAGTTTCATGACCAATTCCAGTAATTATAGGTATTTTAGAATCATAAATTTCACGTGCTAAGTTTTCTTCATTGAATGCCCATAATTCTTCTATTGAGCCCCCTCCTCTTGCAATAATAATCAAATCAACATTTTTAGAAGTGTTAAAATATCTTATACCTTGTGCAACTTCTGTGCTAGCATTTACACCTTGAACAATCGCTGGGTATATAAGTATGTTAACCTTTGGATTACGTCTTGTGGCCACATTGATAATATCCTTTATTGCGGCTCCTGTTTGTGATGTAATTATTCCTATTCTCACAGGAAATAATGGTATGTTTTTCTTGTGCAACCCATTAAATAATCCTTGTTTTTCTAATTTACCTTTTAAATTTTGAAAAGCTAAATATAACTGCCCCTCTCCATCTATCTCCATTGAGTTACAATAAACTTGATATGCTCCCTCACGTTCATAAATAGAAACCTTTCCTCGAATTATAACATTCATTCCATCTCTAGGTGTAATTTTAAGTTGAGAAGCATGTGATTTAAACATTACACAATTTACCTTTCCAAATGCATCTTTTAATGAAAAATAAATATGTCCACTGGAATGCAATTTCACATTAGATAGTTCACCTTTAACATTAGCATTGTTTAATATAAAGTCACTATCTATTACTTTTTTAATGTATCCATTGAGGGCAGTTACAGTTATTACTTTAATAAACATTTTCCCTCCATGCAGAGCAAGCATTTTTTATGAGCATTGTTGTAGTCATTAGTCCCGTTCCACCTGGTACTGGAGTCACATAACTTGCAAGAGAAATAACTTCATCAAAACATACATCTCCAGTAATTTTATTGTTTATCATTGTTGTGCCAACATCTATAACAACTGCCCCTTCTTTAATAAAATCACTTGTAACAAATGAGGGTTTTCCTATTGCAGCTACTATTATATCTGCTGTTTTACAGATTTCCTTTAGATTTGTTGTTTTAGAATGACAAATAGTTACAGTTGCATCTTCATTAAGTAACAACTGTGCTGCTGGTTTTCCTACGATATTACTTCTACCAATAATAACAGCGTGCTTGCCTTTAATAACAAATCCGATATTTTTAATCATTTCAATAACTCCTAAAGCAGTGCAAGGAATAAAACTTTTCTCTCCCTTATAAAATCTACCCATATTTACATCAGTTAATCCATCAATATCCTTTTTATATGAAATTTTAGAAGTAATTTCTCTCTCATTAAGATTTTTAGGTAAAGGCAATTGAACAATTATACCATCTACACTATTATCTTCGTTAAACTTTTCTATGATATCTATAATATCATTTTGATTTGTATCTTTATCTAATTGAATACAAGTATAGGAAATTCCCAATTTATCGCAAAGGTTGCTTTGACTTTTTACATATGACAAAGAACCTCCGTCGTAACCCACCAATATAGTTTTAATTGATGGTACTCTGAGTCCCTTGTTAACCCCAACCTTTATAATTGACTTAATTTCATTTCTGTACCTTTCAACTATTATTTTACCATTAACTCTAATTCCCATATTATCCTCTCCCTATAAAAATGTTAAAAATATATTTTACTTAACGAAAATAACTAGTCAAAGATACCATTGATATTTTAAGTCGCGTTAAAGGACATACTGCCCCAATAGTTTGTATTATAAGGGGTTGCCAATATCGATGTACGACGTAAAATATCCTAGATCTTAACTAGTTATTTTAATGTTATTTTGTTGTTATTTTTTTAAATCATCTTCGCTAAGATACCATTTACAAAAGCAGGTGAACTATCTTCTCCATATTTCTTAGCAAGTTCTATTCCCTCATTTACAGAAACCTTTCCAGGTATTTCTTCCTCAAATAATATTTCATATGTACTTATTCTTAAAATAGCTAAATTCATCTTGGATAATCTAGCCAATTTCCACTTAATTAAGTGTTTTTCAATATTTTCGTCTATTTCCTTACCATTAACATGAATTCCTGCTAAAACCTTTGTAATATACGACATATCAATATCTTTTAAATCAACATCTGTATTTTCTATAAAATTTTCTATTATATCCTCATACTTCTCTTTATTTATTGACATTTCAAAAAGCAATTTCATTGCCGTCTCTCTAGATTTTCTTCTATTCATTAGTAATCCTCCTAATTCTCTTATCTTATATTATACCCTTAATATAAGGGTAACAAACATAACAATAAACACCCTCTAGTTACAGAGGGTGTTTATTGTTATGCTTCTATTTCCTCAAGCTTTTCTATTTTAGGTAATACAACATTTTGTACATACACATTTACGGCTGATACTGTAAGGCCTGTCATTAGCTCTACAGATTTTTTTACATTTATTTGTGCTTTTTCAGTTACTTCAGGAATTCTAACACCATATTCAACTACCACGTGTAAATCAATTATTGCACTATTTTCTCCAACATTGACTTTTACACCTTTAGATAAATTTTTCTTTCCGCTTAAAATTTGGGTTATTCCACCAACTAAACTAGCGCTCATTCCAACAATTCCCTTTATTTCAGCTACAGCGAGTCCTGCTATAACACTTACTACATCTTCAGATATCTTAACAACACCCATTTCTGTTTCGTTTAAAATTTTATCTTCCATAGTAGTACCTCCTTATTTAACTTAGGTAAAACATGACAATGCTATATTTATTATATCAGATAAATATAGCATTTACAATTATTATTGTTTTATCTTAACTTCAATTTTTTCTAATTTTGTTTTGCTCATTACAACATCATTAATGTTACGAAGCTGTTCTTCTGTAAGTTGCTTTTTATCAGATTTAACTAATATTTGCACCTTGTCATCTACTATACTACACATTGAGTCATTATACCCTAGAGCCTTTAGTGCGAGTTCTATGTCTGCTTCATTTTGAGAGGCCAAGGATATGTTTAAGTATTGCTTTGAGGCAGTTGTTTTTTGCTCTTTTGGAGTATTCGCATCATCAATCAAAGTTTTAATATTTTGAAGAGTTCTTGTATTGTCTTCATCTCTTGATAATTTTGCTTCTACAAAATAAGTTGAAGCAGTTGAAGCAGTTTTGTTTTG
>Ga0209125_1002066_pt1 | contig 16474 bp, 14 predicted proteins | sample BarGraIncub1131A_FD_184503 | JGI IMG/M metagenome (GOLD analysis project Ga0209125, IMG submission 184503) | Arctic peat soil microbial communities from Barrow, Alaska - Barrow Graham LP Incubations 11-31A (SPAdes) (version 2) | ecosystem: Environmental > Terrestrial > Soil > Wetlands > Peat...
AAGTAGATTCTTGGCAAACAAACAGGAACAACCAAATCAAGAAGATAAACTGGCAGTTCACGACCGACAAAGCCAGAACAAAATTAAAGAGGCTGTACCCGACATTTTAAGTCGGACTGGGTACTAGAACGATCTCATGTTTTACAAAACCTGCCCGTTCAAGATCAGTCTTGCCCCCCTTAACCCCTCTTTAAAGCTGGTCACGCCGTAAAACCCGGGTCGTTGTTTATCGCGGGATGCCCCGTATACCGGTTCCACCACAAGACTGTTCCCGCTCTCGTCCGACAAGGTTATTTCACGTTCGATGGCGATTTTGTCATCGGGAAGGGCCACGGTAATCCTATGGGTGCCCGTCTTCAGGCGGACACTTTTGCTGAACCGATAGCGAATGCCGTCACCGGCCTCGGGAACTCGCAGCGCGCCGGGTACCATGTTTTCCCTTTGCAGATCCGCCTGCAGCTGTAGTGCCTGGCCATCGATGTTTACCAGCATCCTGTATTCGGAGGTACCGTGGAGTTTTTCCTCAAACGGATAGATGCCGGGCTTGTGGGTCTTCAGTGAGGAAACGATACGCAAATCGGCATAACCTTGGGGAACCATGCTTGCGTTGGATAATTCCTGAAAGACATCGCTGCGCATGCCGTTGCTAGCTGTTTTCACCAGGGATGCACTCTCCGCGCAGCCGCTTAGAACGGGCAGTGACATCATCAACAATAAGAAAACCTTCTTCATGACACAACTCCTTTCGTGGCTGGGCCGCGACCGCGTCCCGTTCTCAGCCCGTATCCCTCCATCGGCATGCGACTAAATCGCTCCTTTTCCTCTGTCATTGGTTCTTATCTTGACAACTTCTTCGACATTGAGCACGAATATTTTCCCATCACCCAGGTTGCCGGTATGACCGTATTTCTGAATTACGTTGACAACTTCATCAACCATCTCATCGTCTACAACCACCTCTAATTTCACGCGCGAGGTAAATTCAACCATTGCGGTCGTGGTCCTGGCTTTGCCGAATCCCTTTATTTCTGACACAGTTACACCAGGCAATCCGTCAATCCCATTGAGTTCTTCAGTCACTTCCAATAATTTTGACGGCCTGATTATCGCCTTTATCTCTTTCATTTAATTTCCTTTTGCGATTGGGTACTTTCAGTTTCCATGAGAGACACACAAATATCAATGATCGTTTACATTTCTGGATCAACGGTTCTCTTCTCGAACCAACTGTACACCGACGGAATGATCAATAACGTAAGGAGGGTTGAAGTAATCAATCCCCCCACAACAACCGTTGCCAGCGGTTTTTGGATTTCAGAGCCCGCTCCGCTGGCAAGGAGCATCGGCATCAAACTGAAAATCGATATTGATGCTGTCATCAAGACCGGCCGTAGCCGGTCAAGGCTTCCCTTCCTGATGGCTTCCTGCAAATCATGCCCTTCTTCGCGCAGTTGCGAGATGCGCGACACCAACACAAGTCCGTTTAACACCGCAACACCGAACAAGACAACAAAACCGACCGATGCAGGAACAGACAGATATTGTCCGGATATGTAGAGAGCAAAAACCCCGCCGATCAAAGCAAACGGCAGATTGGAAATAACCAGCAGCGCCAGGCGGATCGACCTGAAAGTTACATACAAGAGAAGCAGAATTAACCCGATGGCAACAGGTCCAATAACCATCAGTTTGTTCATCGCTCTCTGCTGATTTTCAAATTGCCCGCCCCAGGTAAGGTAATAACCGGCGGGCAACTTGACTTTCTCCCCTATCTTTTGCTTTGCTTCGGCAACAAAACCGCCGATATCCCTGCCGCTTATGTTCATCTCGATCCCGATTCTTCGTACTCCGTCCTGGCGGCTTATTTGAACCGGCCCTTCAATCATTTCCACTTCGGCTAACTGTTCAAGCGGAATGTTCATACCCGATTTAGTGGTGACCAATATATTTTTGATCGACTCGAGAGAATTTCTTTTTTCTTCAGGCAGACGAACCGTTATATCAAAGCTCCTGTTCTCTTCGTAAAATTGGGAAGCAGATTTCCCGGCCACGGCTATTTCAATGACATCCTGAACGTCGCTGATATTCAAGCCATATCGTGCTATTTTTGACCGATCGATGTTAACTGTCAGGTAAGGCTGCCCCGAAACCTTTTCCGTAACAAGATCAGTACCCCCTTTAATGGAAGAAAGGACTTTGGCTATTTCAGCCGATTTACCATTCAGCACATCGATATCTTCGCCAAAGAGCTTAACGATCAACTGCGCGCGCGTTCCGGCGACAAGCTCGTCAATCCTGCACTGTATCGGCTGGCTGAACCCGAAGCTGATACCCGCAATTGACTCCAAGGACTTACGCATCTCATTGGTCAGTTCCTCTTTGGAAATATCCCGTTTCCATTCACTCTTCGGTTTGAATATGCCTACGTAACCGGTTTTGTCCGGGCCCCGGGTATCCAGCGCCACACCGGTCTGGCCTGTTCTTGACGTTATGATGTCCAGTTCATCAAACCGCTTCAGCTTTTCCGCTGCACGTTGGTTCACCTCCATTGCCTTCGCGAGGGAAACACCGGGAAGCATGGAAACATCCATGTCGAACGAGCCTTCATCCATTGTCGGTATAAACTCAGTCCCTAATCTAGTCACGAGAAACAGGGAAATAAGCAGGAAAATACCGGCAATACTTAGTATGGTTTTTTTCCTGTTCATTGCATACTCGAGGCAAGGAACATAAAATCTTGTTGCATGCTTCATGATAAAGCTTTCTTTTTCAGGTTGCGGTTTCAAAAACAACGAGCATAGTACCGGTATAACGAATACAGAAAGAATCAAAGATGCAAGAAGCGCGATCGCAACTGTTATGGCTAACGGACCGAACATCTTTCCTTCAATACCTCCCAAAGACAAGATTGGTATAAAAGTAATTGCAATGATAAGTTCTCCGAAGATACTCGGCTTTCTGACTTCCATCACGGCTTTAAGCACGGTGAATATTTTTGAATGGTTGGCTCTATCTTCGCTAAGATGTCGCTGCACATTTTCCACCTGAATTATGGTCGTGTCTATTATCATTCCGATTGAAATTGCCAGGCCGCCAAGCGACATCAGATTTGCGCTTATTCCAACGAGTTTCATCACTATGAACGTCGCCAACAGCGAAAGAGGCAAGGCTATGAGAACTACAAAGCTGCCCCTAAAACTGTTCAGCAATAAATAGAGCACAATCAGGACAAGAAGAGAGCCTTCAAGCAGCGCCTTGTTTACCGTGCTGACGCTGGCATTCACAATGTCGCTTCTATCGTAATAAGGAGCTAACTTGATACCTTCAGGAAGGACATTATTCCCGTTGATTTCTTTGACCTTTTCCGCTACCCGGCGGACAACGTCGCGACTGTTGGCACCGCGCAGCATCATTACGATGCCACCAACGGCCTCATCTTTACCGTTCTTCATGGCTGCGCCCATACGAACGGCTTCGCCTATCTTCACTTGAGCGACGTCCCGGATGTAAGTGGGCGTTCCGAGTTGAGATTTCAGGACGATATTTTCGATGTCTCCGACATTTTTTATCAGGCCGACGCCGCGAACTATGTATTGACCGGCATTGCGTTCGAGAATATTACCGCCAACATTCTTATTATTGTTTCCGACCGCAGAATAAACATCGTCGACTGTCAGTGCATACTTCACCAATTTTTCCGGCGCTACGATTACCTGGTACTCCTTGAAGTAACCGCCGAAGGAATTGATTTCATTAACTCCGGCCACGCTTTTCAGCTGAGGCGTGACAATCCACTCTTGAATGGTTCTCAAATTTGTCAGGTAGGACATCTTTTGAACGGGATCCTTCGGCATTTCTCCTTCGAGGGTGTATTGATAAATCTCACCCATTGCTGTGCCGATGGGACCCATGGCAACCTGGACGCCTTTGGGAACCTTTTCTCTGGCTTCTGCCAAACGCTCAAATACCAGCTGCCGAGCGAAATAAATATCAACAGAGTCCTTGAAAACTATTGTCACGATTGAAAGGCCGAACTTGGTAACCGAACGCATCTGTTCGATGTCGGGCAATCCGCGCATTGCCATCTCGATCGGGTACGTCACATTTCTCTCGATCTCTATGGCAGAAAGGCCATCTGCGTGGCTGACAACTTCAACCTGAATGTTTGTTACATCGGGGAAGGCGTCAATCGGCAACCTGAAATATGAATACAATCCGAAGGCGATAATTAGAAGCGAAAGGAATATAACCATTCCTTTCTGTTTCAACGTATAGCCGATTATTTTCTCTAACATTAGCGATCATCTCCCATAAATGCCTGCTCTATCGGCCAAGGTGCCACTATTCCCCCAGTTCGCCTTTTTTAAGTTCCGATTTCAGCAGGAATGCGCCATCTGCGGCGTAGCGTTCGCCTTCCTTGAGGCCGCCCGTCACCTCCACCTTGCCGCCGGAAGTCCGGCCGGGTTCAATGGTGCGCGGTACGAACTCCGTGCCGTTTTCCGTCACGAACAGCACCTTCTTGCCATCGAGATCCTGCAGGGCAGCTTCGGGAACGGCCAGGACCGGCTGCGCATCGGCCGGCAGAGCCAGTTCGACACTGGCGAACATCTCGGGCTTCAGCTTTCTTCCGGAATTCAGCACTTCGACGCGGGCCTTGACCGTACGGGTGGCTCCGTCCAGCACATCGCCCAAGTGATTGATGCGGCCCCGAAACCTGAGCTCGGGAAAGGCAGCAACGGTGATGACGGCTTTTTGTCCTTTGTGAACCTTGGCCAGGTCTTTTTCGTTGATATCGACCATGACCCAGACAGAAGAGAGATCGGCGATGGTGTAGAGGCTCTTGGAGGGATCGGCCAGTTCCCCGACAATGGCGTGTTTCTCGGTGATGACGCCGCTAATGGGTGATCGGACCGGCAGGAGTTGCAATTTATTGCTGGCTTTATCCAGATTCTCGGCTGAAAGGCCGTAAAGGGCGAGCCGCTCTGCGTCGGCATGCGACTCGGTCAGGGTCATCTGATAGTCCGTCTCTGCCTGGAGGATATCCTTGCGGGCGGCGATTTTCTTGTCCACCAGAGTCTTCACCCGGTCCAGATTTTTCTTAGCCAGTGAGAGCTTGGTCTTTGACTGTCGGTAACGGCTCAAGGCCTCCCCAAGTTCCAGGCTGTCCAACATTACCAGCACCTGGCCGGAGGCAACACTGTCCCCAAGCGATGCCTTGACGGAGGTAATCTTCCCCGAAATGCGCGGCGAGATGTGGGCGATCCGGTCCCCGTTCGCTTCCACCTTGCCGGTGGCGCTGATGGTCCCGGCGAGCCTTTCTTTTTTAGCTGCGGCCACGACAACGCCATTTTGTTTCTGCTTGTCCGGCGTCATGGAAACGGAGGTCGGTTCGCCACTACTTTTAGGCTCCTCTTTCTTTTTGCCACCCTTTTCTGCCGGTTCTGCCGTCTCTTTTTGCTCCTTCACTTCAGTCTTGCCGAGGTACGCCGAACGATAGAAGAAACCGCCGCCCAAGGCAACGGCCAGGATAATTCCGATGACAATTCCCTTTTTGTTCACTGTGCACCTCCGGTCAGATCGACAGCCGTTGCCGATTCAAGTTTTATAAAAGCCACGTGTCCGCCGTGAAGGGCCAGCAGATAGCCGTCGTTCACCTCGAAGAATTTCTTCTGTTCCTGAATGACGCTCAGAATGCCAACCTCGCCGAGTCGGTAGGCCTCCTGAGTCAATTTCTGATTTTCATCCAGTTGGGGGATTATGTTGGTCCGGTACAGAGAACGGACTTTGTCGGCATTGATAAAACTGGCGTGGGCCGCCTCAACCTCGCGAGCAACGGTTTTGCGAGCGCTCGACAAGCGGCTTAAGCTGCTGTTGCGGCGTGCCCGGGCTTCCTGAACCCCGGCCTGATTCTTGTCGAACACGGGAATGGGCAGCGACAACTTGAGACCTATGGTATAGGCCGTATCCTTCCCCTCCACTGCGCCGACCTTCATGGCCGTGGCGTCGCGCGCGATGAAGATGCCGGCAGTGAGGTTGGGGATTCCCTCGGCCTGGGCGAGGATGATATCCGACTCACCGCGACGCGTCTCCGCCTCGATGGCCTTCAGGTCCGGGCGCTTTTCGTGCGCAAGCTGTTTCAGATCAACCAGGTTCTTCGTCAGGGAGAATTCAGCTTCGAGAGCCCCGGCAACAGCAGGGTATTCGCCAGGGGAGATCCCCATAAGCGTCCAGAGTTTGGCATGATTCCAGTTCGCCGCTGTTTCGGCATCAATCCTGGCGCCTTCGCTTCGGGCCAGCTCGACCTGGACCAGATTCATTTCCAACTCCGGAATGTCTCCCGCCGCCAACCGTTCAATCGCGACCTCAAGGAGCTGGCGATTGAGCAAAATGGAGCGGTCGGCCAGGGCGACCCGCTGCTCGGCCAGAATCACATCATAGAATGCCGTCCTCACCTCTTCGCGAAGCACTCTTTCCCGGTCCGCCACCTGCCAGCGGTAGATTTCAAGTTCGCCGTCAGCGGTGGCGAGGCGTTTCTGCCGCTTCCCGGCCAGGATAAACTCCTGCGACACCCCAAGCGACAGGCTGTTCTCGGCACTACTGCCGGTCAGAGCGCCCGTGCCACCCTCAAGCTCCAATGTGGGGTTAGGCAGCAATCCCGCCCTGGTCATGCCGGCTTCACGGATACCTTTTTCTTCCCGAAACGATTTGAGGCCGCCGTTATTTTGTAACGAAAACTCGACTACCTGCGGCAGCGCCAGCTTTTCTGTCTGCGCCCGCACCGGAGCGGACGCAATAAGACACAGGATGCCCGGCACAAGAAGCAGTGCTCCTCTTGCAAAAACAGTTGTCCCCAAAGGAATAACCTCCTTTTATTCAGTTTTTGATGTAGATGGTCTGAAACTGCTGGCGCACCGCGATGGGAAATAAAGATAGACCTGTCCCTCTGGGTGAGGGAAAAGCTACACTCTCATCGTGGCGTTTTTAGGCTAGGTTTTGCGGGGGAATAAACTTGGGAAGATAGACTTCGGGTAGATGCGTGAAGGTGTCAGACGTGTTAATTTCCGAAATGATGGGATTGTAACTGAGCTGGAACGGCTGGATGTTCAAATGCGCGTGACAAGTGCAGTTGAGACATGAGTCGCAATCATCAGAATCGTTGTGCTGCTCAAGCGGGGAACAAGGACAGTGGTGAGATGCGGAGACTTCCGGGGGGGATGTCTGGCATTGATTATTTGCAACAGCCGCGTGAGGTTGCATGGCATGGGCGCATTTATTCACGCCATTGACCGTGACGGTCATCATGACTACGAGAAGAGCCCAGGAGAGGAATTTCAGGTGGATGTTTTTTGGCATAAATGGTTTCGGGATAATGTCCGACTCTTCCCAAAATGTCAAGGGCCTAATATTACAGGGCCGCAACTATTCAGCAAACTTCGAGGAGAGGCAATTAAAAACAATCAAAAGCCTCACCACAGAGAGCACAGAGGAACACAGAGGAACACAGAGAGGATCACAGAGGAAATCGAAACAAAGACTAAGGTCTTTTTGTTTTAGAATTAAATCAGATTTTGATTTTCCTCTGTGCGCCTCGGTGTATCTACTCTGTGTACATCTGTGGTGAGGTTTTACGCTTTGGGTTGATCGACTGGTGCTGAATAGTTACACGGTGCCTAACATTACGGTTGCAGCCAAAAAAAGACGGCCCCGTCGAAACGGGGCCGTCTGGTACTGCCATGTGAAACATCTGCCGGGTGAAACTTAGTCCATCTTGACGGGTACTTTTGCCTTCAGCATGAACTTGCCGTCTTTGACGGCGAGAAGGCTCAGCGGGGTCTTGATCGGCTCGCGGTTAGCCTGCATGCTGATGGTGCCGGACACGCCTGCGAAGTTCTTGGTCTTGGCAAGAGCGTCCTTGAAGACCTTGGGATCGACGCTGTTGGCGCGTTTCATGGAGTCCGCCAGCAGCATGATGGCGTCATAGCCCTGGGCGTCGAAGAGGCCGGGGAGCTCGCCGTTATGCTTGGCCTTGAAGGACTCGATGAACTTGGAGGTTTCCGGGGTTGCCTGCTCGGGGGAGAAGCCGAGAGCGGACATGGACCCTTCAACAGCGGAGCCGCCCAGTTCGATGAATTTCGGGGAGAACAGTCCGTCGCCGCCGAACATCGGTGCCTTCAGCCCCTGCTTGCGGGCTTCTTTCATGATGAGAGCGCCTTCGGTGTAGTAACCGGAGAACAGGATGACGTCCGGCTTCTTAGCCTTGATGTTGGTGATCTGGCCGGAGAAGTCCTTGTCGCCGTCCTTCACCTTCTCGTCGGATACGATCTTGATCGACGGCACTTTTGCAGCTGCATCGCGGAAGGTCTGGGAGAGACCGACGCTGTAATCGTTGTTGTCGGAGGTGATGACCGCCACTTTCTTGAACTTCAGGTCCTTGGCGAAGTAGTCGATGCAGGCGGGAATGGCGATGCTGTCCAGGAGCGTGTCGCGGAAGATGAAGTCGCCGTTCTCGACGACGCCGGGGCCGGTGGCTCCAGCGGAGAGCAGGACAACGCCAGCTTTCTGCGCGATGGGGGCGGCAACCTTGGTGATGCCGGTGGTCGGATCGCCGACGATGGCCACGACCTTGTCGCGGGAGATGAACTTCTGGGTAACGGAGGCGCCTTCCTGCTTGTCGCCGCGGTTGTCGGCTTCCACGATTTCGATCTTCTTGCCGACCACGCCGCCGGCGGCGTTGATCTCTGCGGCAGCCATCTTCATCCCTTCCAGGGTCGGCTTGCCGTACATGGCCACGTCGCCGGTGAGGGCGCCCAGGAAACCGATCTTGATGGTGTCGGCAGCGGGTGCTGCGGCCGGTGCGGCCTCTTTGGCCTCTTCCTTCTTCTTGCAGCCGAATGCGCCGGCTGCGAGCATTGCTACCAGGAGCAACGCGCTCATCTTCTTAAAGCTCATGCTGACTACCTCCTTGCGGTTATTGGATCACATTGAATTACCCGGACAGCTAAGCTAACTACACATTCCTTTACCTGTCAACCCTGTGTCGGAACAATTGCGGGCTCTACATACAAGACCGCCTCTCCGGGAGAGTCCCGGAGAGGCGGAAAGCCTGATTAGAATGCGAAGTTTGCAAGAATTTTCATGTCGTAGGGATTGTCAGCGTTGAGCCCTTTGAAGTAATTGCCGAGAATCATGTAGCCGCCACGTATACCGAGGGTGGTGTTGGCGTTCAGCTTGTAGTTGGACTCAACGTTAAGTTCAGTACCAATGTAGTTGCTGGTACTACTGTCATTAACGTTATTGGCAACAGCAGCAAAGCCGGCATTGATGCTGTTGGTGATCTTGTCGGTGCACGGGTGATCAAATCCGATGGTACCGAGGATGAGGCCCTGGTTGTAGTTGTTCACATCAAACACGACAGCCGTGTCGATGGTCTTAGCGTTTTTGTCGCGCAGCAGCATGATCATCTCGCCGTCATAAAAAGCGCCGCCGTGAGAACCGGCCGTACTGTTACCGGTAACATACAGGGCGTTTTTACCGCCAGCTGCGTACAGGAACTCGGAACGCAGGGTGCCGGCGCCTACGGGGACCTTAGCGCCGAGATTGAAGGCGTAGCCGTGGGCTTTGCGCGTGACGCTCTGGTCGAAAAGCTGAACTTCGCTCCTGTCGCCGAACTGCACCATGGCAAAGCCGTTCAGGGCGACAGGGCCGATGGCGCCTTCAGCGTTAAGGCCGAGGGTGTGGACTTTGACAGCGTTTGCAGCGTGATCAACGCTCAGATAAGTGTCCGGTGCATAGACTTTGGACCCGTCGGGATTGATGGTAAATATACGAGTATCACTCGTTCCATCGGTAGGTACCGGGAAAAGTGGATTGCGTATCACTGTACTGGCATTAGCACGGTTGTCGGTGATGTAGTAATACGATGCGCCCACTTTGACATCTTTGGCAACATGGTACTTGGCATCGAGAGAAATCATGTCGTAGTCGTTCTTACCGATGACACTTCCATTGTCCAGAAAGCGGAAAAAACCTGCTGCTACGCTGGCATTGGAATAGTTGTGGGAAAGCAGGATCCCAGCCATATCGTCATCAAAAAGAATACCTTTGAAGGAGTCGTTGTAACCCTGCATACCGATCTTGGCATTGACTGCGGGGTAATTAAGCTCCAGGTAGAGGTTCTTAGTTTCAATCTGAACGCTGTCAGCGCCGATCCCTCCACCGCTGTTACGCCCAACGGCGAAGGAACTGTTACCATAGAAACTGTAGTCCAATTCGAACTTGGTTACCAGCTTCACATTATCGCTGGCTTTGGCATCGTAGAACAAACGAACCCGCTGCACGAAGTAGTTCTCGGTCGGCGCATTTTTCTGAAGACCTGTAGCATTCTGTGTGCCGAGTCCGCTGGCAGGAACACCATCCTTCTTGAATTGCTCAAAACCGTCATTTCCGGCGGCGGTGAAATTCGAGAGGTCGTAAAAGGACGTGAAACTACCGTGGAACTCGTTCTCCAGGGCCAGGGCGGGTACTGCGGTTGCGACGGTCAGCGCGCCTGCGGCGACTACAGCAAGAAACTTCTTGTTACACTTCATTTGTTTCCTCCTCGTTCAGTGTTTAATAAATAGCAATTCCTGCTTATCAACGATACGGCCGGTTCAACTGAAGGAACTATCACCACCTTTCGAGAAATATTTAAGCTGCAAGAGGTCACTCTTCATCACAGTATCTGGCTCAGGAACAGCTTGGCGCGCTCGTGGGAGGGAGCCGTGAAGAAGTGCTCCGGCGTTCCCTCCTCGACGATGCGGCCGGCGTCCATGAATATCACCCGGTCGGCGACCTCACGGGCAAAGCCCATCTCATGGGTGACGACCGCCATGGTCATCCCCTCGCGCGCCAACCCCTTCATGACGTCGAGCACCTCGCCGATCATCTCGGGATCGAGTGCCGAGGTCGGCTCGTCGAAAAGCAGCAGTTTGGGGTCCATGGCGAGCGAGCGGGCGATGGCGACGCGCTGCTGCTGGCCACCGGAGAGCTTGCCCGGGTAGGCTTGCGCCTTCTCCACCAGGCCCACCTTCTCCAAAAGCTCCATGGCGCGCTGCTGCGCGTCCTTCTTGGTCCGTTTGCGGACCACGATCTGGGCGAGGGTCAGGTTCTCGAGCACCGTCTTGTGCGGGAACAGGTTGAAGGCCTGGAATACCATGCCGACCTCCTCGCGCACCTTGGTGATGTCGGTTCTCGGATCCGAGAGGTCCATGCCATCCACCACGATCCGCCCGCCGTCGATCTCCTCAAGCCTGTTGATGGAGCGAAGCAGGGTGGACTTGCCGGAACCGGACGGGCCTATGATGACGACCTTCTCGCCGTCGTAAATGTCGAAGGAAACCCTGTCGAGGGCCCGGAACGAGCCGTAGACCTTGATGATTTCCGTCGCCTCAACCATCTTTTGCCGCTTACCTGTTGACACTGACACGCTCCTCTAACACGCCGATGATCTTCGAGAAAAACAGGGTGATGATCAGGTAAATCAGCGCGATGACCGTGTAGGTCTCGAAATAGGTGAACGACTCGGAGGCGAACTCGCGTCCGCGGCGCAACAGGTCGGCAACAGCGATGATGGAGACCAGGGAGGAGTCCTTCAAAAGGGCGATGAACTCGTTTCCCACCGGCGGCAGGATCACCTTCACGGCCTGCGGCAGTATCACGTGGATCATGGTCTGCCGGGCGTTCATGCCGAGCGACAGGGCGGCTTCCTGCTGCCCCTTGGCGATCGACTCGATCCCGGCACGGACCACCTCGCCCATGTACGCGCCGTAGCAGACAGCCATGGCGATGATGGCGGAAAGGATCGCGGGAACCTTGACGATGCGGCCCAGCGCATAGTAGATGTAGAAGATCTGAACCAGCAGCGGAATGCCGCGGATGATCTCCACATACAGCGAAGCCGCTCCGTTGAAAATCTTGTTCTTGGAAATTCTGCCCAGCCCCGTAATGAGGCCCAGGACAATGGCGAGGACGATCGCGCCGAGGGTCACCTGGAAAGTAACCAGTATGCCGTCGGGGACGAACTTCAGGATGTTCAGATAGGGGTCGGGTTTGGTTACTACCAGATAACCGAGAATGCCGATAGCGCCGAAAAAGGCGATACGCCAAGCGGTGAAGAGTCCCCGGTCGCTTTTTCTCGGGATGGCGGCGCCGTCCCCCACATCGATGATCTGCTTCTTTGCTTCATTATTCATGCGTTTGTCTGCCCATCCCGTATCAATACTAACCGTAGTGGCGGATAATCGTTCGCCGGTACTTAGGTGAAATCTTCCGCTCGTCAGGTTCCTCCTCCTTCAAGGGGGAGGCCAGGAGGGGGATGGGTTGTTTTGGTGCCGAATTGCCCCATCCCCACCCCAACGGTATCTCCCCTTGAAGGGGAGGGAGTTTCTGACAGCGGAAGATTCGAACTAATCAGGACAAAGGATGACTTAACGACTCAACTACTCAACGATTGTCAGCTTATTTCAGCCACTTATTCCTGAGCTGCTCGTCGATTTTCTTCTTCTTGACGGCGATGATCCCCTTGTTGAGCAGCGCGAGCAGATCCTTGTTCCCCTTCTTCACCACGATGCCATAGGCTTCCTTGGTGAAGGGCTTGCCGACGATCTTGAACTTGGTGCTGTATTCCTTCTTCTTCATAGCATAGATGATCGCGGTCGGCTCGTCGCACACCACACCGGATACGCGGCCGGCAGCCATGTCCTCAAAGGCAAGACCAACTTCGTCATAGGTCTTGAGCTCCACACCGGCAACCTTCTTAGTCTCTACGGCACCGGTGGTGCCGATCTGTGCGCCGACTTTCTTTCCCTTCAGGTCGGCGAGCTTGGTGCCCTTCTCGGCCTTGGGCACGATGAGGACCTGACCTGCATTTATATAAGGAAGGGAGAAGTCGTACTTGGCCTTGCGCTCTTCGGTGATGGTGACCGAGGAGACGACCGCATCGTACTGACCGGCTTCCACGCCGGCAAAGATGCCGTCCCAGGCAGTGTTCTTGAAGACCACCTTGAAACCAGCCTCCTTGGCAACGGCATTCATAAAGTCGATGTCAAAGCCTACGATCTGCTTGTTAGCGTCCATCATCTCCATCGGCGGCCAGGTTGCATCAGTTGCGACGGTTACTGTTTTGACCACTTTGGGTGCCGGCGCTGCATGTGCTCCAGTTGCGAGACAGATACCGGTAAGCGCCAGAACTGCTGCCATGATACGGAACGATTTCATGCTTCCCCCTTGCTGTGATTTTAGTATTAAGCAGGACACACCATTTGATATTTTGCGGTTACTATTAAATTTTTTCTGGCCGCTTGTCAACCACCTAATTAGATTAGCTGTTGCCTCAGATCTAAGCGCATGTTAACGTGCCCGTGACAATAATGTGAATTCAAGGTTTTATAGGATCAAAATAAGGTTGGGGCATATGAAAAAAATCGGTGCGGCACTGCTGCTTTTGATAACCACATTCTTCTGGGGTGTCACCTTTACCATTGTGAAGGATGCGATCAATCTGGTGGACGTATTCGTCTTCCTGTCACAGCGTTTCCTGTTAGCAGCAGGCATCATGCTCCCGGTTGCCCTTTGGCGCAGAGACAAGTGGAACGGAAGGCTGTTGATACACGGCGGCATTCTGGGTTGCCTGCTCTTCGCGTCCTATGCCTTTCAAACCGTCGCGCTCAAATACACCAGCGCCTCGAACACCGGCTTTCTTACGGGCCTCAGCGTCGTGCTGGTTCCGCTCTTCGGGGCCCTATTCTTTCGCCAGCCGGTCGGCCGCAACATCAGGTGGGGGGTGGGCCTGGCGGTCGCAGGCCTCTTTCTGCTCTGCAGCAACGGCAGCTTGAGTTTCAACATCGGCGACCTCCTCGCCACGGCATGCGGCGCGTGCGTGGCACTGCACCTCCTTTTCACCAGCCGATTCGCCCGGCATGCGGCCAGCGACGTCTATCTGCTGACGACCCTGCAGCTCCTCACCGTCGGCGCACTGAGCCTGACCACGGCGGGCATCACTGGACAAAGAGTCTTCGTCTGGCACCCGGAACTCCTCTGGACCCTCGCGGTCTGCGTCCTGATTGCGACCATCTTCGCCTTCCTGGTGCAGACCTCGATGCAGAGGTTCATAAGCCCGTCGCACACCGCCCTCATATTCTGCACCGAACCTGTTTTTGGCGCAGGCTACGCATACTATGCCGCAGGAGAGAGGCTTGGGGTTTTCGGGTTCGCCGGAGCGGTTCTGATTCTCGCGGGGATGATCATCTCCGAGGCTTTGCCCGATGGAACATGTGCTGCGGAAAGCATGACCGTGGCCGCCGACGCTTAGCGACTCTTTAGCGGCAGTTTATCCAGCGGTTCAAGAAGTGATTTTGTTTCTAGTTGACAGAAACCAGCCATTATACTAGTTAATATCAAGGATAACTCTAGAGAGGGGGGCAGATACGGTGGCAATCAAATTGAAGACTAGTGAGAAGCCGCTCAAGTATAGTTTCGCAAGCGACAACTATGCAGGGATCTGCAGCGAGGCCTGGCAGGCCATGGACGAGGCGAACCGGGGACTGGCCCGTTCCTACGGCGACGATGTCTGGACGGAAAAGGCGTGCGAGCAGATCAGGGACCTTTTCGAGAAGCCATGCGAGGTTTTCTTCGTCTTTAACGGGACCGCCGCCAACTCACTGGCCCTCGCATCGCTGTGCAAATCCTATCATTCGATCATCTGCCACGAGATGGCGCACATCGAGACCGACGAGTGCGGCGCCTCCGAGTTCTTCTCCAACGGCACCAAGGTGCTCCTGGTTCCCGGCTCAAACGGCAAGGTGGACCTGGACGCCATCGAGCACACCATCATGAAGCGCAGCGACATCCATTACCCGAAACCCAGGGCGCTCAGCGTGACCCAGGCGACGGAACTCGGCACGGTATACAGCGTGGCCGAGATGCAGGAAATCGGCGAACTGGCCAGGAGGCACTCGCTGCACGTGCACATGGACGGAGCCCGGTTTGCCAATGCAGTAGCATCCCTCGGAGTGGCGCCCAAAGAGATCACCTGGCAGGCGGGCGTGGACGTGCTCACCTTCGGGGGCACCAAGAACGGATTTGCCGTCGGGGAGGCCGTCGTCTTCTTCAACAAAGAGCTCGCCTTCGAGTTCGACTACCGGTGCAAGCAGGCGGGTCAGCTCGCCTCCAAGATGCGCTTTCTGACCGCTCCCTGGATCAACATGCTGGAGAGCGGCGCCTGGCTCAAGAATGCGGACCACGCGAACAACTGTGCGCGACTGCTGGAGAACGAGGTCAAAAAGATACCGGGCGTCGGAGTCATGTTCCCGAGCCAGGCGAACTCCGTCTTTCTGGAGATGGCACCGGAGGCGCTGGAGGCGCTACGCGGTCATGGCTGGCACTTCTACACCTTCATCGGGTCGGGAGGCGCCAGGTTCATGTGCTCCTGGGATACCAAGGTTGAAGACATAGCCGCGCTGGTTCAGGATATCCGCGCCTCGGTACAAAGCTGCAGCACGGTGCCATGCTGATTGTTTGAGACAACAAAATCTTAGCCATTGCTTTAAGATTTCCTCTCTGTTCCTCTACCTCTTCCTCCGTGCCCTCTCTGTGGTGAGGCTTTTGATTGTTCGTAATTGCCTTTTCCTTGAAGTTTGCTGAATAGCTACGAAAAACAAAGGCCACGGCGCAGTAAGGATGCGCCGTGGCCATTGACAGACCAACTAGCTATACGTATAGTACACGTATAAGGAGGTGCCGCCATGCTGAAAAAACTGACCATAACTGTTGACGAGGAGGTTTACGAGGGACTCCGTAAGACGATAGGCCCTCGCAAAATCAGCAAATTCGTTCAAGAACTAGTTCGTCCATACGTAATGCGCCCGAATCTCGAATCGGGTTATGCTGAAATGGCAAAGGATACCAAGAGGGAAGAGGAAGCCATGGAGTGGGCCGAGACAACGTTCAAGGACATTGCCCATGAAACGGCGTGAGGTCTGGTGGGTGAATTTTGATCCTTCCGTGGGCGGGGAAATACAGAAAAAACGTCCGGCTGTCATCGTCAGCAATGATGCATCAAACAAGTTCCTTAATCGAGTTCAAGTTGTCCCGCTGACCAGCAAGACAGATCGCCTCTATCCGAGTGAGGCATTGGTGGCCTTCGAAGGTAAAGAGAGCAAGGCCATGACGGACCAGTTGGCGACTGTAAGCAAGTTGCGGCTTTTTAAACTGGCCGGGATTCTTTCTAAAGAAGATATGGACCGGATTGAGGAGGCTATCAAAATACAACTTGGCATTCATTAGAACATGATGACAACGAGAGTCCAGAGTGTCACCATTCACCATTCACCATTCACCATTCACCATTCACCATTCACCATTCACCATTCACCATTCACCATTCACCATTCACCATTCACCATTCACCATTCACCATTCACCATTCACCATTCACCAT
>Ga0209125_1002067_pt1 | contig 16470 bp, 16 predicted proteins | sample BarGraIncub1131A_FD_184503 | JGI IMG/M metagenome (GOLD analysis project Ga0209125, IMG submission 184503) | Arctic peat soil microbial communities from Barrow, Alaska - Barrow Graham LP Incubations 11-31A (SPAdes) (version 2) | ecosystem: Environmental > Terrestrial > Soil > Wetlands > Peat...
AACGTATAAGAGAGGGAGGACCAAGTCACATGGTTAAGAAATCTGCCAAAGTTTATTTCTACGGTACAGGACGTCGTAAGAATGCAGTTGCATGCGTGCGTATGATTCCCGGTACAGGTATTATTACGATCAACGATAGGGATATCGACGATTATTTTGGTCTTGAGACCTTGAAGCTTATCGTTCACCAGCCGCTTGTTGCAACAGCAACAGACGGCAAGTTCGATATCATCTGCAAGGCTCTCGGCGGCGGTATTGCCGGCCAGGCCGGAGCAATCCGCCACGGTATTTCCAGAGCTCTGCTTAAGGCAGACGAGGAAGGCTACAGAGCAATTCTTAAGAAGGCTGGTTTCCTCACACGTGATTCACGTATGAAGGAAAGAAAAAAGCCGGGTCTCAAGAAAGCAAGAAAAGCTTCTCAGTTCTCCAAGCGTTAATCGAATCTCGCGCCGACTTTCGTCGTCTTTGTTACAAAGACTGGCTGAAGTCAAAGCTGCGGACATCAGATTACTCATGTTGTATCAGCTTACGCGGCGCATCCGTCATCAAATGGCAGGGTGCGCCGCGACTGCGTTTTTGGGAAAGTGAGGCCTTTTGTGCTGATTATTATACATGCCCGTCTTTTGACAATGGATAAGCAGGGAATTATTGAGGACGGATATATTATTTTGGAAGAAGATCGGATTGTACAAATCGGATTGATGGATATGATTCCTGTGGAAATGCTGTCAGAATCATCCAATCATAAAATGGATGTGCAGGGGGCCTGGATTCTTCCCGGCTTTATTGACGCACACTCGCATCTGGGTCTTTTTGATGACAGCCTCGACTTTGAGGGAAGCGACGGTAACGAGGATACGGACCCGATTACTCCGCAGCTTCGTGCGATAGATGGTATCCATCATGCTGATGTCTGCTTCCGCGAAGCATATGAAGCAGGTGTATCCATCGTTATGGCAGGTCCCGGCAGCGGGAATGTCATGGGCGGACAGTTTGCACTCCTTCATACATTTGAGCGTACCGTGGACAGCGCTGTTATCCGGGCACCAAGTGCGCAGAAAATCGCTTTCGGTGAGAACCCCAAGCGGGTATACGGCAAAGACGATAAGGCGCCTTCGACACGCATGGGTACGGCCGGACTGCTGCGTGACACGCTTTATAAAGCACTTGAATACAGGGAAAAATGGGACGAATACCATCAAAAGAAGACGGAGTATGACCTTGTTTCGGCACGTCATGATGAGGATGCTCCTGATTCCCCTGACAGGCCGGATTTTGACTTCCAGCTGGAATCGCTGTTTTCGGTGCTTTCCGGAATTATTCCTCTCAAAATTCATGCGCATCGTCAGGACGATATTCTGACCGCCGTGCGGATCTGCAATGAGTTCGGACTCAAATATACGCTGGAACACTGCACGGAAGGACATATGATTGCCGATATTCTATATGAAGAATATTGCAGGGGCCAGGAGCCCGGCAGGGGAACCGGAAACAAGGAAGCAAAGGGCGGCAAGCTTCTCGGTGTAATTGTCGGCCCGATTATCGGGGATCGCTCCAAACCGGAGCTTTCGTCACTTACCATCAAAACAGCCGGGGTTCTCTATAAGACGGGCCTTCCTGTTGCCATTATGACCGACCATCCCTGCGTACCGCAGCAATATCTTCTTCTTTCAGCCGGGCTTGCCGTTAAAGGCGGACTTCCTGAAATGGCTGCCCTCGCATCAATCACTCTCACAGCTGCTGAAATTTGCGGGATTTCTGATCAGTATGGCAGTCTCACTGCAGGCAAAAAGGCAGATCTTACAGTGTTTTCCGGCAACCCTTACGACTACAGGAGCAAAGTCCGCCTGTTCATAGGCTCCGGACTTGTGCGGTATGATCCTGAGAAGCTGTATGCAGAAACGGTTGAGAGGACAGGCAAATGACAGCGGTTCTGACGCTTTTCTCACATTCCCCTGAAGCGACGGAGTTCATTGGACAGGAACTCGCAAAATATCTGCATTCAGGGGACATTCTTACACTCGATGGAGACCTGGGTGCAGGAAAGACAGCGCTGACCAGAGGCATCGCCCACGGATTGGGACTGACATCCCATGTATCAAGTCCAACTTTTACGATTGTCATGGAACATCCGGCTGAAAAAGACGGACAGCTTTCCCTCTTTCATTTTGACGTATATCGTTTGATCAACGGAGATGATTTCCTCGACTCCGGACTCGATGAATATTTTGATCAGAAGGGTGTAAGCGTCCTCGAATGGGGCAAACTTGTCGCAGATGTCCTGCCTGAAGACATTCTGCGCATATCGATGCAGGGAACGGAAGAAGTCCGGACAATTGAGATTATTTTCCCGGAAGTTCGAAGGACAGAGCTGGATCTTTTCGAAAAAGACCTTGCCGGGGATTTGCGGATCACATAAGCAATACGCAAGGATCGCTGATATAATAGAATGTATCAATAACGGAGGGTAGTCATGCTGATACTTGCCTGTGACACTTCTAACTCGGCTTGCTCGGCCTGCCTCTACGAGGACGGACGGGTTCTGGCGCAGTCTTTGCTGTCGCTTGGCCGTACGCATTCACTTACTTTCATGCCGCTGGTGCACGACCTGATGAAGTGCAGCGGACGTGAATATAAAGAACTTGATGCATTCGCCTGTACGGTGGGACCCGGGTCATTTACTGGAATCCGCATCGGAGTAAGCGCTGTAAAAGCGATGGCTATGGTTGCCGAAAAGCCTGCTGTTGCCGTATCAAGTCTGGCAGCTCTTGCCTTTCCGTTTTTTTTGCATAAAAAGGCACTGATTGTAGCGATGACGGATGCGCGCAGCCGGCGCGTTTTTTCAGCCGCATATTATGAAGGCCGCGAAGTGATTTCGGAAAACGCGAGAACCATTGATGAACTTATGGAGCTTTGCAGGACCTGGGAGGAAGTAAGCGGTGTGTCCGGTACGGATATTCTGCTTTGCGGAGATGTTTCCGGCCTCTATGCAAAAGAGGAGTATTTTATGCAGAGGAAGGCCCAAACAGAATCGCTTTTTGGCCGGGAGGTACAGCCGGCGTCCGTGGCAGCCCTTGCCTATGAGGCCATCCGTGAAGAAGAAAACCTTATGGATAAATATCCGCCGCAGGCACTTATGCCCGTATACCGTGCCAAAACATCTGCGGAGCGGATGTTCCCGAAAGCTGAGAAAATAATACCGGGTGTAAAGGACGGAAGTCGTGGCTGAGATTGCCATTTCTAGGGCTCTTCCTGAGGATGCAGACCGCCTTTATGAAATTGAATGCACCTGCTTTTCGACTCCGTGGAGCAGAGAATCGCTCTCATCTTTTATTGCAGACAAAGAGCACTCGATTTGCCTTACGGCACACGAAGTTAGAGCGGGATCAGCCGGACAGCCGAAGTCTATAAAGAGCACAAGCACCGGGGATTTTTCGCAGACAGGAATTATAATTGGATATATTGGAGTTATGAGTGTCCTTGACGAGGGTGAAATCATGAATATTGCTGTACTGCCCGAAAGTAGGGGAAAAGGTGTTGGGTTTGCACTTCTTTGTGCTGCGAAGGATTATTGCCGGCAGGCGGGTATTCATACACTTCATCTTGAGGTTCGGACAGGTAATAGTAATGCTCTGGCTCTTTACCGGAAGTGCGGCTTTATTCAAACCGGCATGCGGCGGGGCTACTATGCAGATAATGGAGAGGATGCCTTACTGTTTTCGTGGAAAGACGTGTGATAATCACAAGAAAACAGGATGCGACCGGGGCGGTTTACTCACAAGTGCCTAAATATAGAGGGAAACGTTGCGTTTTTATTGACAGTGACAAACCCAATCCATATACTTGTTTTAATAGATAGTTATAAGTGCCAGTGTATTTCAAGGAGGATGTAACATGGTTTCTCGAACCGTTGTTTTCCAGTGTGATGAAGCTCTTCAAATGAAAGCAGTTGCCGTTTTGATTCAGAAAGCCTCTTCGTTTCGAAGCAGCATCTATCTGAGCCGCAGCGGACGCCGCGCAAATGCCAAGAGTCTTCTTGGTGTTATGTCTTTGGGGATAGAGAACAAAGCTGAGATCGAGATCACTGCCGATGGAGAAGATCAACAGGCTGCTATCGATACACTTATTGCATATCTGGAGAACCCCAGCGTGCTATGAGTCCGGAAGCTGCCGTATTTGATGCCCGCATAGATTTAGTATCAACGAGCCCGGGTGTGTACCTGATGAAGGACGCCTCGGGTTCTATTATTTATGTCGGGAAAGCAAAGAATCTGCGGAATCGCCTGCGAAGCTATTTCTGCAGGAATCCTGCCGGGAATGATAAAGTCCTTGCGATGATTTCCCACATTGCCGACTTCGAATTTATAGTCGTTTCCAATGAGCTTGAATCACTGCTGCTTGAATCCAACCTGATCAAAAGATACCAGCCGCACTATAATATTTTGCTGCGGGATGATAAGGGATATCCATATGTCTGCATCACAATGCAGGATGAATATCCAAGGATTCAAAAAGTTTTCAGGGTCGGATCCGACAAGGAAAAAGGGGCGCGCTATTTCGGACCGTTCATGGCAGGCGACCTTTATGCGGCGCTTGTGACACTTCGCGACATTTTTCCTACAAAGACCTGCCGACGTGTACTTCCCAAAGATATTGGCAAGGAACGGGCCTGCCTCAATTATTATATTGGACGATGTGTCGCTCCCTGCAAGGGGGATGTTCCGGCATCCGCCTACCGGGCAGTTATGGAAGACATATGCCGGTTTTTTGAAGGCAGGTATGACGGTATTCAAAAAGACCTTGCAGAAAAAATGCTGGCTGCGTCGGAAAGACAGGATTTCGAAAATGCTGCAATTTTTCGCGACCGCCTGCAGTCCCTTGAAAAAATCATGGAGGCGCAGAAGGTTTCCCTTCCGAGGGAGACTGATCTGGATGTGATTGGTGTGAGCCGTGACGCCGGAGAAATCTGTATCCGGAAGCTTGAGGTCCGCGCAGGACGCATAATCGGGTCCCCGACTTTCTTTCTTGCCGATCATCAGGAAGAAATGGACGAAATCCTGACCGCTTTTATTGAACAGCATTACCCTGATGCAGCATTGATTCCGCCGGAAATCCTGGTTGCCATTCTTCCGGCGGAAGATAAAACCTTGTCTGATTTTCTCTATAAGTATTGCGGGCACAAAACTGCACTGAGGATTCCGCAGCGCGGCAGCGGTGTTCAACTTTTGAAAATGGCCGTAGACAATGCATCGGAAGCTCTAATGCGTAGGATTCTTCGCGTGGGCGATTCCGAAAAAGCTCTTTCAAAGGCTCTTGAAAGTCTTTCTGAGCATGTTGGACTGACCACGCCCCTTGAAAGAATCGAAGCATATGATATTTCCAACATGGGTGCCGATGACCAGGGCGGCGGTATGGTGGTTTTTCAGCAAGGGCGGCCGGACCGTGCCGGATACCGGCTTTTTAAAATCAGACGCAAAGAAGGACAGGATGATTACGGTGCCATGCGCGAGGTGCTGAGCAGAAGATTTTCTCATGCAGGTGATGAAAAATTTGCCCGCATGCCGGACCTGATACTTATGGACGGGGGGTTACAGCACGTTCTTCTGGCGCAGGATATTTTGCGTGAAGAACACCTTGAGGATAAAATCAGGGTTGCCGGTATGGTCAAGGACAGCAAACACCGCACCCGGGGGCTGGCTCTTCCTGATGGGCGGATTATTGAGCTGGCACAGGAAGCGGCCGACTCCGAGCAGAGCATGATCCTGCTGCGGCTTCTGACAGCGATTCAGAATGAGGTGCACCGGTATGCGATTTCCTATCAGAGAAAGCTTTCAAAAAAAAGACATCTGTCTTTCCGTTTGGAATCAATCGATGGAATCGGACCGGCCAGGCGCAAGGAGCTGCTGGCACATTTCGGATCTGTCGGAAAAATAGCTGCGGCCACCGTACAGGAGCTTTCCGAAGTTCGGACTATCTCGGAAATCAATGCACAGTCCGTTTTCAGGCACTTTCATAAAGAGAATGGAGAATAGCGGATGGCCATTTATGCAATTGCAGACTTACATCTTTCGCAGGGCACAGACAAGCCGATGCATATTTTCGGACCTCAGTGGCAAGATCACCAGAACCGTTTGCGTGAGGCCTGGCTCGAAGCGATAGGCGAGGGCGACACGGTTCTTATTCCCGGGGACATCTCCTGGGGAATGACCCTGGAGGAGGCCCTGCCCGATCTTCAGTTTATTGATCAACTGCCGGGAAGAAAAATCCTGTCAAAGGGAAACCATGATTATTGGTGGGGTACCTTGGGTAAGGTTGAAAAATTAGCTGCGGAAAATGGTCTCTCGACTCTCTCATTTATGAAAAACAATGCCTTTCTTGTCGAAGGGCAGGCTGTATGCGGGACACGCGGCTGGCTTTTACCGTCAGACCCCGAATTCAGGACGGCGGATCAGATCATCTATGAGCGCGAAATCGGAAGGCTGGAGAGATCCCTTCACGCCGGCCGGTCATTACTGGGTGAGGCAGGGGGAGAAATCATTGCAGTCATTCATTATCCTCCGCTCCTTTTGCCGATGAAAACCTCCGGGTTTTGTACAGTATTGGAAAAATACGGTGTGAAAACATGTATTTATGGACATTTACATGGCAGAGGACACTACAAGGCCTTCGAGGGAGAGAAAAACGGGGTAACATATCATCTGGTAGCAGGGGATTATATTTCCTTTAAACCATTGCGGCTCTAAGCTGAAATGGCATTATTAGCAGTTGCGCGATTTGCGCGCCTGCGCTATAATAAAGCACGCATGTTGAAGCGACGCTTCGGATTCTTTTTTTCGTGCTCAGAGAGGAGCCACATCTATATGGCAGAGAGCATGACCGGCTACGGTCGAGCAGATTGTATTTTTGATTCACGCAGGTATCTGATAGAGATCAAATCCATTAACAATCGCTACTGTGATGTTCAGGTTCGCATGCCGCGCGCGCTTCTTTCCCTGGAACCGCAAATCCGAGATCTCGTTACTTCCTGTCTGCTTCGTGGTAAGATAGATGTTTTTATCACAATAGAAGATCAGGGCGTCGGCAACACACATGTTTTTGCAAATTTGCCTCTGGCAGGTGCATATTCACAGGCACTCTCCGAAATTGCCGCCTCAACGGGACGCATGGACACGGCCGGAGCAGATTTTATTGCGAGACTTCCGGATGTTATGATTACACAGCCGGTGGAATGGACGCCTGAGATTGTACGCGACAGCCTGATGTCTGCCCTGGAACTGGCGATAACGGAGATTTCCGAAATGCGCCAGGCTGAGGGCAGGAAGCTTCTGAAGGATATCCTTATGAAGACGGCCGGTCTGGCGTCTATGAGGGAGCAGCTCGTTCTGCGCGCTCCGCTTGTGCCGCTTGAGTATCGTATCCGCCTTCAGGCCAGAATGGACGAACTTTTAGCTGACACTTCCGGGATTGTTTTTGATGAAGGAAGAAGGGAAGCGGAAGTAGCCATTTTTGCGGACAAGTGCGCTATTGATGAAGAACTGGTCAGACTTGAGAGCCACTTTGCACAGCTTAAGAACACGCTTGCTGCACAGGGAAGCATCGGAAAAAAGCTGGATTTTATTTTGCAGGAAGTCAATCGTGAAATTAATACGATCGGCTCGAAAGCAAACGACATTACGACTACGAATCTTGTTCTGGATATGAAGACGGATCTTGAGAAGATTCGTGAGCAGATTCAGAACCTGGCATAATATACTCGAGGGGGTGAGAGACGCCTGTGAGCTTTATACGAATTGGATTCGGCAATCTGGTTTCTTCGGAAAGATTGATTACGGTCGTCGGACCTGATTCTGCACCCGTTCGAAGATTGGTGCAGGATGCCCGCGACAGAGGTGCCCTTATAGATGCATCCTCCGGAAAAAAGTGCAAGTCCGTCCTTGTGATGGACAGTGATCATATTGTGTTGTCTGCACTTCCGCTTGAAGAGATTGATGCTCTTCTGCAGAAAACAGCAAGCCAGAATATAGATGTCGGGGGTCATTCATTTGAGTAGAGAGATTACGGCAGCTGAGCAGACCAGAAAAGGACTGCTGGTTTCGGTCTCGGGACCATCCGGGGTCGGCAAAGGTTCGGTCATTGATAAAGTAAGGGAGCAACTGCCGGATATTGCACATTCGGTTTCCGTAACAACGCGGCCCATGCGCGACAACGAAATCGAGGCAGTATCGTATTTCTTCCGTTCAGAGAAGCAGTTCAAAGAGATGATGGCCGAGGGAGAGATCCTTGAACACGATATTTACCTGAACAATTACTATGGCACACCGCTGACACCGCTGCTGAAGCTGATTAATGATGGCCGGGACGTTTTGTTTGATCTTACCGTTTCAGGAAGCCTTGCCTTAATGGAGAGTTATCCCGATGCTGTTACTATCTTTCTTTTGCCTCCATCCATGACTGAACTCAGGTGCCGGCTGGAAAAGCGGGCAACGGAATCCCACGAGGTCATTGAAAGACGGCTTCTTGAGGCCAGTGTTGAAATACCGAAAGTGGATCTTTTCAATTATGTAGTCATTAATGACGATTTAGATAAAGCGGCGGACCGGATCATTGCGATTATTGAAGCCGAAAAACACAAGTACTCAAGACAAATCGGTATCGAAGAAAGAATATTAGGCCGATAATTAACCCGTTTCGCACATTGCGCAGGCAAAGTGCAGTAGGATAATAACGCAGGAACCATTTATAAGGAGGCATAACATGCTCGTACAGCCAACACTCGAACAGCTCTTACCCAAAGTTGAAAGCAGATACACTCTTGCCATGCTGGTTGCCAAACGTACCCGCCAGCTTGTTGACGGAGCTCAGCCAATGGTTGATTCCGATTCACCGAACCTTGTTACTCTTGCCTGTGAAGAAGTTTTCCAGGACAAAGTAGTATGCATGGAAGGAATTTTCACTCCTGTAGTACCGCTGCGCCCGGAAATTGAAGAAGCACGCCGCATCGCAAGAGAGCTGGCAGCCAATCAGGCTTCCCTTGATTCTTTTCCTGACCTCATGGATCTGCCTAAAGGGGCAGCAGCAGATGAGGATCTTGTCGACAAGGTACTTGTTGACGATGTCATCCTTGAAGAAGAGCTTGCAGATGAAGTTATCGATCTGATCGAGGACTTATCCGAAGATGCTGAAGAAATTGTAATTGCTGATGATATTCTTGGTGAGGATTCTTCCGAGTCTTCAGAGACGGAGGAATAAGATGCCGACAGAGAAATCGATGGAGCGCATTGTTGCGCTTGCTAAAACGCGCGGTTTTGTATATCCCGGGTCCGATATTTACGGTGGACTTGCTAATTCCTGGGATTACGGCCCTCTTGGTGTACAGCTCAAAAACAATGTAAAGGCGGCCTGGTGGAGAAAATTTGTCCAGGAAAACCCTTACAACGTCGGCGTCGACTGTGCGATTCTCATGAACCCTCAGGTATGGGTTGCATCGGGGCATGTCGGTGGGTTTTCGGACCCGCTGATTGACTGCCGTCAGTGCAAGGCCAGAAATCGCGCAGACAAGATCATCGAAGACTTTAATAAAGAAAACAATATTGACATCGGGAATGCCGGTCTGGACGGATGGAGCAGCGAACAGCTTGTCGCATACATCAACGATAATAATGTTCCATGCCCTCAGTGCGGCGGCCACAATTTTACGGATGTCCGCAAGTTTAATCTCATGTTCAAGACTTTTATGGGCGTAACAGAAGACAGTAAGAGCGAAGTATTTCTGCGTCCTGAGACAGCACAGGGCATTTTCGTCAATTTCAAAAATGTTCAGCGCTCTTCAAGAAGAAAACTGCCTTTCGGTATTTGCCAGGTTGGCAAAGCGTTTCGAAATGAAATCACTCCGGGTAATTTTATTTTCCGCACAAGGGAATTCGAACAAATGGAGCTTGAGTTCTTCTGTGAGCCCGGCACCGACATGGAGTGGTTCCTGTACTGGAAAGATTATTGCCGCAACTGGCTGAAGAGCCTTGGCCTTAAGGATGATGAGCTCAGAACCAGGGATCATACTCCGGAAGAGCTTGCATTTTACTCTAATGCGACTACGGACTTCGAATTCTTATTCCCGTTTGGCTGGGGGGAACTCTGGGGCGTGGCGGATCGTACGGATTATGACTTGAAACAGCATATGACGCATTCAAAAGAAGACCTGATGTACTTTGATCCTGTCAAAAATGAGAAATTCATCCCATATGCTATAGAGCCTTCACTTGGTGCCGACCGCGCGACACTTGCGTTTCTGTGTTCGGCCTATGATGAAGAGGAAATGGGCGAAGGCGATGTACGTACGATCATGCGTTTTCACCCGGCCCTTGCCCCCATCAAAATCGGTATTCTTCCTTTGTCGGCGAAATTATCCGGCAAAGCTGAAGCAATATACACTGCATTATCCAAGGACTATTTCTGCGAATTTGATGACAGGCAATCCATTGGCAAACGCTACCGCCGCCAGGACGAGATAGGCACTCCGTACTGCGTGGTTTATGACTTTGAATCAGATAACGACGGCTGTGTGGAGATCCGCGAGCGGGATTCCATGCTGAAAGTTGAGTTCGAACCGGGGAATGTCCGATTCCCGATCGATCATCTGAGGGAGTACTTTGCGGACAAATTCATATTCTAGGTTTTCATTATGGCGGTGGCGCCGGCAAGCTTTCGAGGAGGAGTTTGCCGACGCCGCTGCTGCATAGGAAAATAGTTCAATCGGCACGTTTGAGAAAGCGGAGGATACACGATGACAAAGTATGTGTACATGTTTAAAGAAGGTAATGCTACCATGAAGAACCTTCTCGGCGGCAAGGGCGCTAACCTTGCTGAGATGACCTGCCTGGGACTTCCTGTCCCACGCGGTTTTACTATTTCGACCGAGGCCTGCAATCGATATTATGATGATAACGAGACGATTGCCCCTGAAGTTGAAAAAGAAATCTTTGACACCCTGGCAGCGACAGAAGCTATTGTCGGCAAAAAACTGGGAGATGCCCAGAATCCTTATCTCGTCTCTGTCCGTTCCGGCGCCAGAGCGTCCATGCCAGGCATGATGGATACTATATTAAATCTCGGCTTGAATGATGAAGTGGTTATCGGACTTGCCCGCCTTACTGATAACGAACGCTTCGCCTATGACAGCTATAGAAGATTTATCACAATGTTTGGTGATGTCGTCATGGAAATTGACAAAAACAAATTCGAAAAAGAATTTGATGCCGTTAAAAAATCAAGAGGCGTGACTCTCGATACGCAGCTTGACGCTGAAGCAATGAAAGAAGTTGTCAGTCGTTATCTTCGTGTTTACCAGGAAAATAAAGGAGAGCCTTTTCCACAGGACCCGAAAATACAGCTATTTGAAGCAATCAAAGCCGTATTCCGTTCCTGGAACAATGACCGGGCCGTGTATTACCGCCGCATGAACGACATTCCCGGAAGCTGGGGCACAGCAGTAAGCGTACAGGAAATGGTCTATGGCAACATGGGCGATACATCCGGTACAGGGGTTGCGTTCACAAGAGATCCTGCTACCGGCGAGAAAAAACTCTTCGGTGAATTCCTTATGAATGCCCAGGGTGAGGATGTCGTTGCAGGTATCCGCACACCGCAGACTATTGACCAGCTTAAGGATGTCATGCCTGAAATGTATGAGCAGTTTGCCAATATTGCGAACACACTCGAAAACCATTACAAGGACATGCAGGATATGGAATTCACAATTGAACGCGGAAAGCTCTTTATGCTGCAGACCAGAAACGGAAAGCGCACTGCTGCTGCCGCTATGCGTGTTGCTGTTGAAATGGTTGCAGAAGGCCTTAATACCAAGGAAGAAGCAATCATGAAGCTTGACCCCAAGCAGCTTGATGCACTGCTGCATCCGACTTTTGAGGCAAAGGCGCTGAAAGCCGCCGAAGTGATAGCTCACGGGCTTCCCGCATCTCCCGGTGCGGCAACGGCTCAAGTATACTTTACGGCTGAAGATGCAAAAACAGCAAGCGATCTCGGCGAAAGCGTAATGCTTGTACGTCTCGAGACTTCCCCTGAAGATCTTGCCGGAATGGATGTTTCCAAAGGAATCCTTACGGGACGCGGCGGAATGACTTCCCATGCTGCAGTAGTCGCCAGAGGAATGGGCAAGTGCTGTGTATCCGGATGCTCTGAAATTACCATTAAAGAAGAAGAGAAATATTTCCAGACCAAGGACGGCAGGAAATTCTATGAGGGTGACTGGATCTCTCTTGACGGTTCCACCGGTAATGTCTACGCAGGCAAAATTCAAACAGAGGAAGCAACTCTCTCCGGCGATTTCAGAACAATTATGGAGTGGTCGGATGAATTCCGTACCATGAAGGTCAGGGCCAATGCTGATACAATACGTGATGCCAAAGTCGCATTTGATCTTGGCGCACAGGGTATCGGCCTGTGCCGCACCGAGCATATGTTCTTTGAAACGGAGCGCATCTTTGCATTCCGCCAGATGATCGTTGCCAAGGACGAAGCACAGAGAAGAATAGCACTCGCAAAAATACTTCCTTACCAGCAGGCCGACTTTGAAGGGCTTTTCCATGCGATGAAGGGCTTCCCGGTTACGATCCGTCTTCTGGATCCGCCGCTCCATGAGTTCCTACCTCAGTCAGCTGATGATATCGCTGACCTGGCAGTAGCTCTCAAAATGGATACGGAAGAGCTGAAAGACTTTATCGAGAGCCTTCATGAGCTTAATCCCATGCTGGGACACAGAGGCTGCCGCCTTGCCGTTACTTACCCTGAAATTGCAGAAATGCAGACACAGGCTATCATTGCCGCTGCCATTACAGTCAACCGCGAAGGCGGACCGCAGGTAGTACCGGAAATCATGGTGCCTCTTGTCTGTGAAGTCAAAGAATTGAAGTTCGTTAAGAACATTATTGTTAAGACAGCAGATCAGATGATCAAGGCGTCCGGTGTACCGCTCGTGTATAAAGTTGGCACGATGATCGAGATTCCCCGTGCTGCCCTGACAGCTGATGCCATTGCGGTTGAAGCAGAGTTCTTCTCCTTCGGTACAAACGACCTGACGCAGATGACATACGGTCTTTCCCGTGATGATGCAGGCAAAATTCTTGACGCCTATTATCAGAAAAAGATCTTCGAGAACGATCCGACGGCGCGCCTTGACACTGTCGGTGTCGGCAAGCTCATGCAGATTGCGACCGAAGGCGGCCGTGCCACACGTCCCGATATCAAGCTTGGTATCTGCGGCGAGCATGGCGGAGACCCATCCTCCATTGAATTCTGCAACACACTCGGATTCTCCTATGTATCCTGTTCACCGTTCCGGGTTCCGATCGCACGCCTTGCAGCAGCACAGGCTGCAGTCAGACAGAGAAAGTAATCAGGCTGATCCCATTTGAATCATGAACGAAAGCCTGTCACCGGTGAAAACCGGAGGCAGGCTTTTTCAGTATCGTCATTATTTGGCGGGTACGCTGAATTATCAGTAAACTATGATATATTGAATAAAAGTAATGCTTTTTCGCGGCACCAAAAAAATTCTGCTTCGGACTTTATACGAATCCAGCTTATCAATTTTGGAGGAAGTAATTATGGGCTTCATGGATATTCTAAAAAATGTTTTCAAGGAATCAATGGCTGAACCGGTTTGTCTGTGCAAGGTCAGAAGAATGGCTCATATCAGAATGATCCAAGGTTTTTGCACAATCATCTGCGGGAAATTCGGGCACAGAACAATTGGACGCAGGATGATGTGGCAAAAAAAATCGGAGTTACACATCAGGCGATCTCGGAAATGGAGAGAGGGCGGTTTTGCCCGAATGAAAGGCTTGCACAATTGATCTGTACGGCCGTTGGTAAGAGCTGTGAGGAAGTATTCTATTCCTGAATGATGACAAATAAGCATATCGAATCAAATGGAGGAGGGCGATATTTATGGCTGTTTCATTTAAATGCCCGGGCTGCGCGGCTAATCTGGTTTTTGACGCAGATAAGCAAAAGATGACCTGTGAATACTGCGGCACGGAGATTTCTCTGGATGATGTCGCATCTCTGGCACCAATTCTTTCTGATGAAGCCATGCAAAAAGAAGACGAGCGGGATGCGCAGCTTCGGGAACCTGCTCAGGGGGTCACGCAAAAGACTTCTGAAGAGGCCTTTGCACCGGCTGCTGTCAACGCTCCGCAATGGGACAATGAATCAGTTCAATATATTTGCAACAGCTGCGGTGCGGCCGTGATCACGGACCAGAACACCGCAGCGACTTTTTGCGCATTCTGCGGGTCGCCGACTATAATTGCCGAACGGCTCGTGCAGGAGCGGACGCCGGATTTTGTACTGCCATTTCAATATGGCAGGGAAACAGCGATCAGTTGCTTTTTTGAATGGTGCAAAGCGGGGCGTTTTACCCCGGTTCAATTCGTGAAGAAGGAAAATGTCGAGAAAATGACAGGACTGTATGTTCCTTTCTGGCTTTTTGACAGCGCAGCTGAAATGAATATTGCCGCTGAAGGTAAAAAAGTTTCTTCCAGCACAACAGGGCGCAGCACCTACACAACGACATCCTATTACAAAGTTGTCCGCAGCAGACATCTTGACTGGGACAATATCCCTTTGGACGGGGCGACGCGCATCGACGATAAACTAATGGAAATAATTGAACCATATGATTACGTGGACCTTGAACCATTCGACATGAAGTATCTGGCTGGTTTTTTTGCCGACAAATACGACTTGTCGGCCGACAAGCTCACAGTCAGACTGCAGAAGAGACTTAAGGAATATGTCGACAAAATTTTTAAAGACTCCGTTAAATCATACAATTCAGTCTCCAAAGTCGTCGATTCGACCCGCTATTCAGATCCGGCCTTTCACTATGCCCTTATGCCGGTCTGGATACTCAACTACAAATACCTTGGCAAGACCTATACTTTTGCAATGAACGGGCAGACGGGAAAAGTTGCAGGTGAACCTCCTGTCAGCAGGGTGAAGCTTCTTATTCTCGGTATGGCTGTCCTTCCTGCAGCCGCATGTATCTGCCGTCTGATAGGAATGTTGATTCTGGGAGGATTTCTTGCATGAATAACGAATCTTCCAATATCCCCGCCCGCCGCAAAACAAGTGTATTGTCCGAATTTTCGGTACTTTCAGCCGGAATCCTGACCGTAGTTGTTGTTCTCGCCGTCCTTGCAGTTTTCTTCTATGTATTCATGATGCGGCCGCCTGTAAAAACATATGCTCTCGAAGACGGGGCAGGTCTTTTATCCAAGACGGAAGAGAAAAAAATTGCCGGACTGGCAGAGAATCTAAAAGATAAAAAGCAGATCAATGTTATCATTGTTACAACGGATGACAAGGGTGCCGGATATGTCAACGACGATGAAGGCAGTGCAAGCTTTGCCGCTGATAAATATTCCGAACTTGCCCACAGCCAGTCGTTCAAAGATAATTCCGGAGTTCTTATACTTATTGATATGCAGAACAGGTACGTTTATGTATATACATATGCTATGGCCCATGCCGCTGTCTCCAATGACGAGTGTCTGCAAATGACGGCCAATGTCTCACCGCTTCTCACCGATGCAAAATATTCGTCTGCAGTGGAAAGTCTGATAGAACAGATATCGGATAACGACTTCTTCAGCGGAGCTCTTGTGATGGTGTACGTTCTATACGTGGCAGGTCCCCTTGCGATTGTTGCCGTCGCAGTGCTGATTGCGAAAAACAAAAAACGCAACAAAATAACAACTGCTTATAACACGTATCTGGACTTGTCCAAAACAAAAGATACAGGTGACCAGGACATATTCGATCACAAGACGGTGACTGTCACTACGACTTCAAGCAGTTCCGGTTTCTCTGGAGGAGGAGGCGGCGGCTTCAGCGGCGGCGGAGGACACTCCGGAGGAGGAGGAAGCCACTTCTGAAAGGCTCCATTACCTTATCTGTCTTGCGTAGCCCCCTGGGCAGCAGCAACAGATATATTATCTATATTACTTATATAAAATTGAAATGCGGCTCGTTGTTCCCTATGGAAGGACGGCCGTATTTCATTATCGGAATACAATTCAACGATTGGTTAAAATGCGGATATGCATCATTTGTTCTTCCGGCATATAAAAAAGGCATACTGAAAAGAATTGTTAATGCGGAATTTGAGGTTGACACATGCCGGTTCGTGTTATAAACTCTATTCCGGTCAGCAGTTTTGCTGACCGGAAAAACCAACGATATCCAGCCTTTCGGGGTCGAGACAATCTCAATATAGACGAAAATAAACCGTTGACAAAAGAGACTGCCGATGATATCATAGCTAAGCGTTCTTAAGCAAAAGAGAAACGCGTCGGACCTTGAAAATTGAATAGAAGAGCAGAAGAAAAGACGGACCTAAGTTCAATTCAAAATTGAGTTGAGAAAAGTAAAAAGTAAACAAAGAGCCTAACG